>Ga0307379_10000392_pt1 | contig 74724 bp, 79 predicted proteins | sample UN2MG_FD_202237 | JGI IMG/M metagenome (GOLD analysis project Ga0307379, IMG submission 202237) | Soil microbial communities from Risofladan, Vaasa, Finland - UN-2 | ecosystem: Environmental > Terrestrial > Soil > Coastal area > Acid sulfate soil | place: Finland: Risofladan, Vaasa | collected... | reverse complement strand
TTCCAGGGAAAAACTGTTTTACTGTTCCTGCTACACCTGCAAAATAATGGTATTCAGAATCAGTCATTGCGATAATTAAACATGATTTTAATGCTAATTCATTAAGATATATTGGAGTTCCACGAGAAGAAATTCCAATTTGCTTTACTCCTTCATCGCAATTGTGACTTACAACATGTTTCTTGTATTTTGCCCAAATTTCGCTTCCGAGTACTTTCTTCTCAATTTCCTCGTCAGTTGGTGGTCTATGTGTACCACTAGCAATTAAAATGTGGAGGTCTTCTGGTTGAACACCATATTCAAGAATTTTGGGGAAAAGTATTGGTAATAAAATACGTGTATGAATATTTGGTCTAGTATTATCATCAGTAAGAATAATAACAGATTTTCCTTTGGAATAATTTTGTTTAATTAATTCTTTTAATGGTAAACTATCAGTGGGATTCTCAACAACTTCAGTAAGCTTTTTCTCAATATCCTTAATCTCCGGGAAGTCACCAGCAATCTCGAGATATTTTGCATTAGCACCCTTAGGTATAAAATAATTAATCTCCAATTCACCATAATCGATCGGTGTATCCATAAACTCATTTGTCATATTGTTATTCCTTCAATTAATTATAATTAAATGAGCAACTGTTTTTGCCTTAAATTATTAGTTTTTTGCTTTAATCTATTAAGTTATTGTCTTAAAATGGAGGAAAAATTAAATTAGATGAAAACTTATTTCTATTGAGAAGATATTAATGCAAAAGAAAAAAATTTGTTTGATTTCAGACATCCCAAAAAATGATGTTAAAACTTTCAAATTAGATAATTATGATATTGCTATTTTTAATATAGAAGGAAAGTTCTATGCAATAAATCGTCAATGCACTCATTTTAAGGGAAACTTAGCAAAAGGTACCGTCAAAGGAAAAACTGTTCAATGTCCATTACATGGAGCTGTTTTTGATTTGGAAACTGGAAAATTACTAAAACAACCAGGAACAATTGCTGGGTGGTTTAAAAAAGGTAGTGATAATAAAATCTACAAGACAATAATAAAAGACAATGAACTTTATATTGAATTGCCTAAAAAAACAAAAGAAGATGAATGATAATTCTTCTTTTACCTAATGCAAAGATTAAGTTTGGAATAAACTTTTTATTTTTCAGACCATAGTCCAAGAACATTCCCAAAAACATCCTCAAAAATAGCATAAAAACCAAATTCATTTCCAATTTCTGTTTTCTCTTGAATAGTTTTACCACCTATCTCTTCAATTTTCTTTAACATATTAGGAATATCTTCTGCTTGTATATGTAACATGATTTCTCCTTTCGCTACATTTTCTGATTGGTTAAAAGCTCCACCTACTCCTTCTTTACCGGTTTTAAAAAAAGCATAACCAGGCATACCTGTATCAACTTGAACTTCCCAATTAAAAATTGATTCATAAAAATCTTTTGCTTTTTGTATATCCTTTACAGGAATCTCTATATGTACAATTTTCTTCTCCAAAAAAACACTTCCATTATTTTTATAGTATACTTTCGATAATATAGAATTAAAATTTTTACTAAAAAAATAACTTTTAGACAATATAATCCCTCAATTTAAATATTAATTTAATATTCAAAAATACAAAAGAGATTAAACCTATCTGAAACGTTCCATTAACCTTTGTTAGAGATTGTTTATAGTTATCTTAATCTATTAATTATATTAGCAAATAATTTGAAAAACCTTATTTCATCATCATAATTCATCTTTATGGATTTGATTGAAAAACCCGAATGAGGTATTATAATGAAAATTAAATTTAAAATAATTATCAGCATAGCAATCATTGCTTTAATAATCCTCCCACTCTCAACACAGTTTGTATCAGCAGAAAATGATGAAATTAGTGTAAAAGAAGGACAAGATGCTATTTCTATTGTCACAGAATTTATAACTTTTAAAATTATAGATAATCAACCTCATTTTATATGGTGGAATGGCAATAGAAGTACTTCTGATGAAATCTATAATGTAAAATATACTACCATCCAGGAATATTTTGGAAATGATGAAGTAATCGATATACCTTCAGAACTTCATGGGATTAGTTACAATTTATTAACAGCCGATTGGCTTATCGACATAATAGAAGAAGAGACAGAAATAACAGTTACTTTAAGTTTATCTGGTTTGCCAAATAAAGCAGAAATTCAATTTGTTATTCATATCTATAATAACGATCAACCAATAACTGATACGGATAAAACTGTTACAGGATTAAAGGAAGTAAAATTTGATATAATTATCAAGAATTGGCAATTTCAAGTAGGAGCAAAAGGGATAGCAATAAATGCGAAGATTTTGGAATCTCAACAGAGAAACCGAGTAAAAATAAGAAATGGAACTAGCGAAGAAAATGGAAATAAAACAAGAACCATGCAATTTGAAAGCGAAGAACATGGTAACGTTGTCGTAGCATATTATGAGTGGTCAACTTTTGCAGACATCTACGATGGAGAAGAAAAGGTCTCAACGATTGATGTAGGTACAAGTTATTTCAGTGATTTTGATCATAATGGACAAAATACTCCTGATCCAAGTATCATTAATCAGTGGTTATCTTACCCGAATTATGGTGATTCATTAACAATGATTCATGATCCTTCTGTAGGAATTAACTCAGATATACCCACTAATATAGTGCCCCTATATACTCTATCTATATTTTCTGGGCTGATTGCTACAGCACTCATCATTAGTATATTAAGAAAACGGAACTAAGAAACTAACCCTATGTGATTTTGGATTTATTTCCAAAATCACATTCTTTTTTAATAATAACAATCAGTAAAAGATTAAAAGATTAGTTTACACATGAAATATGGAGGTTTACTATGTCATATTCTTTAAAATCATTTCTTAGCATATTTACAATGTTCTCTCTAATTTCATTAATGCTAATTTATCCTATTTTAAAAACTAATCCTCAAATTTCTTCAGAAATTAAATCCCAAGATAAAAACTCTCTAGAAAATATTATACCTCAAAATATCTTTTCAAACTCAGTTGAAAATGAAACTCTCCTCGTTCATAATATGGAAGTTAAAGTTAGACAAGACAATTCAATAAAAATTACTTCGCAATTTATTTTAGCTAATAATGGAACAGAACCTCTAGAGTATTTTATTTTTGAAATCAATAAGAATATCTCTTCAGTTTTCTCTTATGATCCCTTAAGTTTCTTACCCTTTTCATGGGAAGTAAATCCCACCTTAGGGAATATTATTAACATTACCATGAGGTATCCTCTGTTACAAAACGATATCTATGTTTTTTCAATTTCATATGAAATTGAAGATGCTGTTTATTATGTAGAGCTTCCTGAAGAATATTATGGTTTCGATTTTGATACTACTCATCCACGAGAAACTAATGCTTTTAATCTAGAGATTTTATTGCCAATGTATAGTAAGTTATCAGAACAATCTCTTCCAGCACCTGTCTATCCTTCACCTAATAAAATAACTACTGAGGATAATGTTGTAAAGATTGTTTGGAATTCAGAAAATCGTGATTTAGGAGAAAATGATGTTTATCTTGTTAGATATATTATATTAGCTATTTTAGTTACTACTTCACTTCCCAATTTATTACCTCTTTATATCGTTTTTACTTTTCTTGGAGGTATTTTACTTTCCTTACTTGTATTTTTCTTGATTTATTATTACAAATTAAAACCTGTAGAATCAGGTCTTGTTAGCTCGCTATTATCAGACACAGAGCAAGAAATAATTAAAGCAATTAATATCGATGGTGGAGTTTCAACTCAAAGACGCATATGTGACAAAACTGGTTATTCGAAATCTAAAGTGTCACAAATTCTAAGTAAATTAGAAGAAAAGTCAGTCCTTAAAAGAGAGAGATGGGGGAGAACAAATAAAGTTACAATTACTAATCCTTCCTTCAAGACAAGTAGTAATGTTGAACTTCAAAAGAAGGAACAGTAGTTCCTCTTAAAATTTATTAATTTAATCTCCTTTTATTTTTACTAAGTAGTATTATCTTTGTTTATGTTCAATTTGCTGGAGATATAGTTTTGAATTCAAAAAAAGAGATTAATGTTATTCCTGGAGCAGAACCTTTCCGTTTAAAAGCTGACGGCCCAAAGATCCTGCTTATTCATGGTTTTACTGCTTCTCCAACTGAATTAAGACCAATAGGCGATTTTCTTCACTCAAAAGGTTATGATATTTTTTCTGTCTTGTTAGCTGGACATGGGACTACTCCTGAGGATTTACAATCAAAGAAAGTTTCTGATTGGTGGGATTCAGTAAAAAAGGAATTTGAGTCAATTGATCAATGTGACTTTATAATTGGTTTCTCTATGGGAGCTTTATTGGCGAGTCGTGCAGCTGTGGAATACAAAGATAAGATTAAAGGGGTAATTCTTATTTCAAGTTTTATGAGAATTAAACCTAAAATATTATCAAAGGTTGCATTCACATTTCCTATCCTTAAATATATTAAACCATATTTCAATAAAAGTCCTGAAACAGAGCAATATTTCAAAAAACATAATCTAATTAGCTATATGAAATACCCAATGAGTGCCGTGCATGAAGCAGTAAAATTATCAAATTATACTCAAAAGAAAATACTTCAAAAAATAACTGTACCTACATTGATTATACAAGGCGAAAAAGATGATCGTATAGATCCTGAAGGTTATAAGATTCTAGAAAAAAGAATTCCAGCTCATGATAAGAATGTTATTTTACTTCCAAATTCTCAACACATAGTTACAGTTGGACCTGATACCAAATTACTATTCGAAAGCATTTATCAATTTATCAAAGAACATCAATAATTATTTTCCGAAATCAAATGAAAATATTAGAAAGACTTAAGTTTGCATTACATTCCATTTGTACACGAAAAAATCAAATAAATTTCTAGAAAATTGAGGATTTTTGTTTTGAAAGATAAAACTTCTTCACAATCTGATATTGATACAGAAGTTGATCAAGAGGTTCCAGAGATGGATGAACAAGGTGAAACTTATTCTAAATCAGGTGTAGATATTATAAAAGAAGGCGAAGCTATTGAAGAAATTTGGAAATTACTACCAAAAACTTTCAATTTGAATCCAAATGCTAAATTTCTTCCTGCAATGGCTCATTATGGTGGAATTGTAGATATTGGCATGCCTGATAAATATCTTGTAGTAACAGTTGATGGCGTAGGTTCTAAAGTATTAATTGCTGAACAGCTTGATAAATTTGATACTGTTGGTATCGATTGTATAGCCATGAATGTAAATGATCTAATTTGTGTTGGTGCTGAACCCCTTGTTTTTGTAGATTATTTTGCAATAGAAAAACCAGATGTTGAAATGGCTAATCAAATAGCAAAAGGTTTGGTTGATGGAGCTATACAATCCCGAATGGCGATTATTGGTGGAGAAACAGCTACTTTACCAGATATCATAAGAGGTCATGCTGGAAAAGGATTTGATCTTGCAGGTGTAGCAATAGGTATGGTTCCAAAAGATAAACTCATTCTAGGTGATAAAATTAAACCTGGAGATGTAATTTTTGGAATAGAAAGCAATGGTCTACACTCTAATGGATATTCACTTGCAAGAAAAGTTCTCTTAGAAGATTATTCTGTGCAAGATGTTGTAGAAGGTATTAATATTGGCCAAACCCTACTTAAACCAACTTTAATCTATGTACAAGAAATTCTAGAATTAATTAAAATTGCTAAAATTCATGGTTTAGCAAATATTACAGGTGGAGCTTTCTTAAAACTAGCAAGACTTTTACGACAATCAAAAACTCCTATTGGAGTTCATCTTAATAATATGCCTGAACCTAAACCAATTTTCAAGTTGATTCAAAAAATAGGGAATATTTCCAACAAAGAAATGTATAAAACATTCAATATGGGTGTTGGTTTTTGTATTATTGCACCAGAATCTGAATATGAAATAATTAAAGAGATTTGCAAGAAAAATGGAAAAGAAGTGTACAAAATTGGAAAAATTGTTAACAAAAAGCAAATTACACTCGATTTATCTGGTGAACATATCGAATATCCAGCAGATAAATATTAAAAATTAATATTTTAATTGCTGCAATTCATTTTTCCCTATCTTTCCTTTATGTAAAGCAGTAGCTATTAATGCTCCTTGTATACCATTCTGTTGAAGGACTATCAGATCATTTATATCTCTAACTCCTCCACCAGTAAATATTGGTACTTTTGAAATCTCTTTTGCTATTTCTAAAAGAACAGCTGAAATTGGTCCTGACTCACTCCCTACTTTCTTTAAATCTAAAACGATAATTGCTTTCAAACCAAGATTTTCTGCTTTTCTTGCTATTTCTATTGGTGAAATTTTTTGTAATTCTTCACTATTGGCAAGGAGCTTTCCCTCTTTCAAATCTATACTCAAAATAATCTTTTCCCCACCAAATTTCTTTACTGCTTTTTCTATTATTTCAAGTGAAGCTAATGTTTCTGTTCCAAGAATTACTTGATTTACTCCTAAAGAAAGGAAGTGTTCGATATCTGTTAGATTTCTACATCCTCCATCTATCATTATTTGAAATTTCTTTTTGTTGACAATTTCCAAAATTTTCAGAGTATTTGAACTATTTCCTTTCTCGATATTGGTAGGAGATTCTGTTGCTTTTTGGATTAAATCCAATTCTGCAATATAAAACCAATTTAGACCCAATTTCTCTTTAAAATTCTGCAAGACATCAATAGGTTCAGCTGTTGAAACCAAAACAGAATCACTTATTGGTTGATACTCTTTTCTTTTTCCTCCGATTCCTTGAACTACTTTTCCTGATAATAGATCTAATACTGGTATAACAATCATGAGTAACCACAGCTATGATAAAATAATTAACATTTTCTTCAATTATAATTAAAATTCTTTATTAATGATTAATTATTGGATAAATACTACCCAATATCTAAGTATGGTGCTATTTTATTGATGGAAAGAATCAGATGTGGTTTATTTTCAGCAAAGACAAACGTTCCCTATCGTGCAGGAAAATTAGCTGTAGAAAGAGCACTACAGCAATCCATTGATGGACATCCCTCTCTATGTTTGATTTTCTTTTCTGAAAGGTATGCAACTCCAGAATTAGTTGAGGGGATTGTGCATAAGATTTCACCAGAAGTAGTTGTTGGATGTTCGACAAATGGTGAAATAGCTTCAGGTTATTGGCGAGAAAGTGTAGTCGCTTTTACAATTTCATCCGATTATATGCGATTTGGAACAGCAGCAGAAGATAATAATAACCTTGCAAAAGGAACTAAAGATATTTACAAGAACTTCTATGAACGTGCACTGGATGATCTACGAGAAAAAATAGCTAAACAAGATCATAAAATGCTTTTACCTGAAAAAGTAGAAAATATTGAACCTGATTTTGGAATTGTTTTTCTCCCAGGAACTGACAATGAACTTGAACCTAAAGCAAATGAAGTAATCAAAGGATTAAGAGAACATTTTGGTGATTTACCATTAATTGGAGGAGTTGTAGGTGATGATTGTAAATATGAAAATGGTTATGTAATATATAAGGATGAATTTTTAGAAAATCATTCGATATTAATTCTAGGAAGAAGCGATTTAAAATTCTCACTTGCTCAGACACATGGATATCAAATCAAAAAAGAATTCATTTTAAATGAAGCTTATAAAAATAATTTACTTACTTTAAATGATCAACCTGCAACTGAAGCATATTTCGGTTCACTAGATTATCCTATAGTTGAAATATCTGATATGCGAGACGAGATTTGCGCCCTCAATCCTCTTGGTGTAATGGATGAAAGTACAAATCAAATACAAATACTCTTTCCTATGTCTCGTGGTAAAGGAGCAAAAGAGATAAACTTATCACAGAATGTTCCCGCAGGGAGCAAGATCTATTTGTTAGAAGCAGATATTGAAATGGGGAAAAAAACTACTTTGGAATCAATTAAATCAGCTTTTTCCACAAGTGGTATTACTGATCCAAGAGCTGCTTTGATTTTTTCTTGCGTTGGTAGAAGCACTTTCTATTTTGATAATGAATTAGATGAAATAGAAGAAATAAAGAAACGATTCAAATATACAGATATTGGAGGAGCTTATTTATACGGAACTATTTGTGGGAAAAGCAATTGGGTTTCAGAAGGAACTTCCTCCACATTGCTAATAGGTAATGATTTAAGAGAAAGAAGAATAATAGAAAAATAATTTCAAGAAAAACTCTAAGAATTAACTCTTCCCAATATTTTCTGAGAAAACATTAGCATTACTCCAACCTTCTCTTTTCAGAATCTCATCAGACATTCGCAAAATTTTGAGTACTTTATGTTCACACTCAAATTTGTGTGGAAGAGGACCTAAAGGTTCCCCCATAGCATGAGCAGGTATTCCTTTTGGAGAATTGGTACTTATTACTACTTTTTTCCCTCTTATTACTTCTACTTTGGGATGTGTTATATGAGTTCCATCATCTAATTTTCGTGAGGTGATTAAAGATTCCAAAATTCCAGTATTTCCTATTATATTAACATCAATTAATCCATCATCGATAATGGCATTTGGTGAAACCATCTTCTTATTTCCTGCTCTTTGCCCGTTACCTAACATAATTGTTAGACACTTACCATCTCGAACTTCTCGTCCATCATCAATATCAACATGCATATGCCGGGGCCTAAAACTAAAGAAAGATTGAATTAAACCGACATTGTAGCTCATTCGGGTACTTTTTCCAATCACTTTTTCTGCAAGAAAAGCATCAATACCTACTCCTGCTATCCCCATACAATATCGTTCCCCATCATCAATATTCATACAATCTATAATTCGTATTTCTTTTTTTATTAGCATATCAATTAGATCTTCAATTCTGTTTGTTTGCCTTATACTAAACGCATTATCATTTCCCCTTCCTGCAGGCAAGATACCTAAGGTTGTCTTGAAACCTGTTTGTCCAATACCAGTTAAAACTTCATTAATCGTACCATCTCCACCATAAGCACAGATTATTTCATGATCATCTATAGATTCCTTAGTAATTCTTATAGCATCATTTCTCCCTTTTGTCCATTCAATTTCGAAATCTAAACCAGCTTCTTTTAAATTCTTAATGATATCTGGCCATTTCTTTCTAGCTTTTCCACCATAGGTTGCAGGATTACAAATAATCTTCAATTTTAATATACTCCTCAATAAAAGATTTTTTTCACATTCATAAAAGTAAAAGCTTCTGCTATTTTATAATTATCGCCTAAAAAAAGTAGCTTTGTGTTAATATGGAAAGAATTATTTTATAGTAATATAATAAATCAATGGACAAAAATAATTCAATTGTCTTAATCAAAAAAACTTATTAATCATTTGAAAAAATTACTCATTCGTGGGTAAGAAATTATTCATTTAATATTTGGAGAATAGAGTATAAATGCCAATCGCTAAACAAGTTATGATTCTCTCAAAAGACGGTTTGTTACTTATTGATCATAGATTTAGAAGCGGAGAGGGAATGCTTATGGAAACTGATCCGGATTTATTATCAGGTATGCTTTCTGCTATTTTATCCGTAGCAAAGGAAACAACAGGCGGATTGGTACAGACCATTAACCAAAATAACTACAATGTTCTTGTTAGTGAGGGGGAACATGTTTATGGTCTCTTGTTTATTGATGAAGAAAGTAGGGAGCTGGATAATATCGCGAAAGTTATAGTCGGAAGATTTGAATCAAAATACCAGGAAGAAATTGTTAATTTTGTATCTGATGTTAGTGTTTTCAGAGGATTCATAGATGATCTCGAAGAAATCTATGCTGCAATTTTCAAAATAGATGCTGAAATATTATCTAAACTCATTCCAGAGGTGTCTTCAATATTAAATGTTTCAATCTTTGAAAAACCAATGAATCATCAAGTCTATTCTGGTCCACGAGATACTTTTGTGAATGAATATGATCATTATTTTCAAGAACTCGCTTTAAATGTCATGGAAACTTTATCTGGATTTACTGAAAAAACACTTGAATTTCATGATAAATCAGTTATTGAATTCAAAAATAGAGTAATTGTACTTGAAGACCTTGGTTCTCATGTATTGATGGTAATTGGTGATAATAAAGACGATATTATAAATAAGATTCGAAAAATAAGAAAAAGAGCTGGATTAGTTGCATAGAAAACTAAATTCTAGTTCCGCTCAATTTATTTATATTAGCTGTAAATAATATGGTTTTTTGAGAAATTTTTTTAATAGCAAAACATATTGAGAAATTGTTCCAAGAATCATTGGAGATAAAATAATGTACGAAGAAGTTAAGAAAATCTGGCCTGAAATTGAATGGATTCAAGATCCTGAATTAAAAGATAGTGTCTATAAAACGTGGGAATATGCAATTGAACAAAGTGTATTGACTGCTGATGATTTAACAAAAATACCTTTTACACTATTGATTAAAGATTGTACTGTCACATTTATGGAACATAAAAGAGCAGTCGTTCATATTGCAGTTGAGTCTGCGAAAGTTATGGGGAAATTCTTTGGTAAAAAATTACCAATAAAAATGGATTATCTCATTGCTGGTTCTATATTGATAGATGTAGGAAAATTACTTGAATATGTGATGAAAGATGGAAAAGCAGTTGTTGGCACAACTGGAAAATTACTCCGACATCCATTCACTGGTGTAGGATTAGCAATGATGTTTGGTGTGCCAGATGAAGTATGTCACATGATAGCTGTTCATTCCAAAGAAGGTGATTTAGGAAAAAGAACAGTTGAAGGGATCATAGTTCATCATGCTGATTTTATAAGCTATGAACCGTTTAAAGATGATACATTAAAAGTTTAAGCTTCTTCCAGAAAAAGAAGCTCTCATTTTTTTCATTCAAATTTTTTCACTAGATAACGATAATGGTAACGATCTGTTAATCCTATTTTTTTATAGAGTGCTATCGCACCTGAATTATCACCTTGAACTTGTAAATAAGCTGTTGTTGCACCATTATTTTTTCCCCATAAAATTAACTCGTTAAGAAGTGCTTTTCCAATGCCTTGTCGTCGATATTCAGGAGAAACAAACATATCATAGATTCCAATATGCTCTCTTTCCAATACTCCAAGGCAAAGACCAATTACTTCATTCTGTTTACAAGCAATGGCAAATGCTTTGCTGAATAGAATTCTTTTAATGATATTTTGATTTTTTAGAATTAAACTAGAAGATCGATTTGTTAATCGACCAAAATTCGAGAAGAATTTTTCTGAAAAATCAATTTCCAAGGTATAACTAAATAAATCATTAATAGGAATCTCTTTTAATATTGATATCTCTGAAGCCATTAAAATTGATTCATCAATTTCTTGATAATCTAATTTTAGAAGTATTTTTTTGAGATTATTAGGTTCACAATAATCAGGAATTTGAAAAACTGAGGGAAGATTATATTTTTTGTAAAAATCTTCTACTACTTTAATGTCCTTATCAATATTTTTTCCAGAATATCTTAATGGTAGAACACTATTTGCTCTACGAGTATAACCATCTCCTAATCTAATTATCCATCCATTTAGGAAAGATAAATTCATTGCTGGCCATGCATTAGTAGAAATCTCTTGAAATAAAGTAACTTCCTCTTTCATAACTTAAAGAAATAAAAAAGAGCTAAAAAAAATTATAGTTACATCTAGAAGATTTTTTGAATTACTTTGTTCTTTTCAGAATAAATTCCTCAATTTTCTCTCGAGAAATCTTCTTCACAGACATATGAGAAGGGATTGCATAGTTCCAGTCATAATCAAGGATAGTTGCAAGGTTTTTTTCCCAAAGTTGAAAATCATCATGGGCTTTCTTAAAGACAGGAAATAATTTACCAAAGATATCCATTATCAAATCACCAATCAAAAGTAATTTCTCCTCCTCTAACAATAAACAAAGATGACCAAAAGTATGTCCAGGAGTATGTATTGCTCGTAATTTAATTTTCTTATCAATAATTTCATTATGTTTAACAGATTTAGTAATTGATATTCCTTTAGCTTTGAATAATTCATTAAAAAGTGGTTCTTCATCTTGATGAGCTATCAAAACAATTTTTTTAAAGTTAATTTTATCAAGAAAAACTGGCAAACCACCAGTATGATCAGCATGACGATGAGTGAAAATTATAGTTGATATCTTATCAAGACTTCCCCATTTAGACTCAATTTTGCGAATCATTGCGTGAGCATCTTTTTTCAAACCTGAATCAATGAGAATAAGCTCTTTCTCATTTTTTTCAATAATGAATGCAGGCATAGAAAATCCTTTGCCTGTAACACTATACAAAATGCTTGAGAGTTGTTTCATTTTTAATCACAGATGAAATAAGTAAACGGGAAATTAAAATAATTTGGCAAAATAAGTACTAAAAAATAAAAAGAAAGAAGAAAAAGAAAAATAAGTCGTTTTTTCTTACTGGAAAGAAATCTTAATAAACAAAAGATTCAAAAAGCAAAAAGTGTGCAAGAGAAAGCACAGAACAAAAAGGGCGGTTGGTCTAGCCCGGCATGACGATGCCTTGACGTGGCATAGGTCCCCGGTTCAAATCCGGGATCGCCCACCATTTACTCTCTCTTTATATCCCATTACCTTTTCTTTATTCTTCAGTAAATATTTTATTAGATCTTCTTTTGGATCTTCCACTTCTAACTCTTGCATTATTTCTTTACAGAACGCTTTTTCTTCATTTTTTGTTAATTTCCTGTATTTTCCTTTCTCTTTTAATTCCACTATTCTTTTCTCAAGTTCATTCTTTTTTTGTTTTAATTGCAGTATTTTTTTCCACTTTTCCTTTTCTTGTTTGGTTGTTTTGTGATAGTAATTCCATATTCTTTTCACCAACACATTTTCTTTGTTTAATTTATATCTTCTTTTTTTATGAGTTAACACTCCTTCTTCTTCTACTTCTTGTAGTCTCAGTATTGCTGTGCTTTTCTTCCATGGTAACTTTCCTTGTAATTCTTTGAGCGTATACTCTTTTGCATAACCCTTTTCCATATTTTCTTTAGTAAGTAATATTATGATTTGATAGATTAGTTCTCCTTTATTCTCCACTATTTTTCTTATTTGTATTGCTAAATTATCTGTTGTCTCTAGTTTTCTTAGTTCTTCTATCAAAGTCATTCTTTCATCCTCCCTTTTTGGTTAATTTATTTCCCATATTTGAAATGGTTTGAATCCTATTTGTTGATGTTCTTGTTTTAAGAATTTCAGTAGCTTAATCTTTTCAGTTTTAGGTAGTACATTCCACACTTTTTCCTTGATAATTGCCCACGGTTGATAATCTATTCCGTGATGTGTTACCTCATAGTAACTACTTCTTCTTTGTAAATCCTTTAACCACTGCTGCCCTCCTCTAAAATGTTCTCGAACTATGTGCACCATCTTTTTCCCATTGACTACTCGTTTTTGTGCTTCCTCAGTTATCTTTGTTAATTTATCGAATAACTCTGTTTCTTTTTCTAAATAGTATACTTTTTCTCTGTGTTTTCCTCGAAAGTACCTTACTTCTTTCGTGGTTAGTTCTCCATCTCGTATGGCTTCTAGTAAGACCAATACAGGTAACAGTTTCTCTGGTTCCTTCATATCAAAGTGGAATGCAAAAATACCTCTTTTTGTTATTCCATGATTTATTCCCGGGTAGCCATCCCAACAAAAATTAATTTCACAACAGTATTCTTTCACCAAGTCACCATTTATCCCAAACACTCCATTGATCAACGTATCAATCTCAGAATAGGCGTATGCTTTTCGATGAGGTAACGAAGGATCTTCAACCAACCGACATTTCCCTCTTCCTGGGAATGGTATACCTTCTCTTTTTAGGAAGTGTTTTACTACTCCCCACATTTCATTCCCTGCTCTCATTTCGTAAAAATTCCATTCATCAGGGGTGACTGTTTGTTTTTCTTTTACTGCATTGATCAATACTCTGATTTCCTTTACCGCTTTTCTAATTTTTTGTTCCTTTTCTTCCCCAAAGATTTTTCCAACTTCAATTGTAAACATTATTCTATTCTCAAGCATGGGTAAGCAGAAATCTTTGTTAGCAATAGTTCCTTCCCTTAGTAATTGTAACAAACCTACGAGTTGTTTTATTGGTGGAGGACTTACTAACCTCTCTTCTCCTAAGATGATATCAATATCGTAACCTCGAGAAGGGATAAGATCGAGCAACTCTTCATAATCATCTCTTCTATTTGCTACGATATACTTTAGTTCGGGTAGTTTTCCAACGTAATTATTGACAATTAGTGTTCTCGTTCTCCAGTTGATGATACAATCTCTTAGGTCGTGTACAACAACACCGTGTCTTTCACTTGAATACAACTCCTCTGGTTCTTTTTCCTTTGTCAATTTTTGGAAATTTCTTTTGTACTCAATCCCTTTCTCTAGATTATAATTAACATAGAAAGCATTCCTTTTCTTAATATAAAGCATCTTGTAAAATGAATCACATTCCTTGCAACGAACAACCGAGCTTCCTAATCTTGCTATCCACGCATTTCCAAGGGTAGTTAATTCTGCTTTACAGTCCTTTCGTAAACAGTGATAAGTAATCAATAGGCCTTTTTCCGTTTCAGTAACTTTTCTAGCTCTTGCTAAAAATTTTTCTAAACGCATTCGATACCAATTTCGTTTTCTTGGTATAAAACCATCATAACAAGTATAGGTATCTTTTGTGATTTTTTCTTGAGTATATTTTGGATGACTTCCTCTACAATCTATTTCTTCATAGAATGTGCAACTTGTCTTAGAATTAAAATTATGACAATCACCACATTTTTTCCCTAAATGTTTTGGCCAAGTTTTTCCTGCTAATTGATAAAAAGCGATACTCCTTCCTTTCGGTTGATTAACTTGTTGTTTCTCTAATAACCCACTTTTAGTTAGTTCTGTTACATGTCTATGAATTAAACTATTCGAGAAATCAGTTCTATCTTCCAAATCTTGAATAGTTACTGGACGAGTATATAGAATGTTTGTAATAATCCTCATTATTTCTTTTTGGACTTTACTTCGCAAGATAACCCCTCTATTAATTAACCAAATTACATATAATATATGATATCATCTGTATTTTTCTCTCCTCCGTATTTTGAGAACATCTCTTCTCTGAACTTTTCAATTTCATTTCTAATTTTATCCTCATTAGTCATGTTTGCGTTTTCAAAACTTCTTTCTGCAAGAAGGCGATCCACTAAAATTTCTATATCTTCAGAAGTGATTTGTTGGATCACTTTTTCTCTTAGCTTGTTCTGTTCTTCTTTTCTAACAACCTCTTCTTTTGCTAATTCGATTTCTTCCTCTAACCGAGCTATTTCTTGCTCAAGATCCTTTTTTAGCTCTTGGAATGGTTGTGATTGGCTTAGCATATAATCTATGAAAGCCATTCTTGAGTATAATTCTTCATTTGAAAGAGTGTGCTTTATCCAAATAACGTTTTGATTTCTTTGTGTGGTAAGGAAACTCATTTCTTCTAATGTATCAATAGCTTCTCTTACAGATTTTTCATTACGATTAATTTGCTTAGCTAGTGCTTTTATCCCTTTTTCGTACCATCCATTTATCCCTGAAATCTCTCTCCAAACAAAGAAAAAAACGATACTTTGTTCAATTGGCCGTAAGATTGAATATTTGTTCATTATCTCACCTAGTATTTTCTTTACATTTCTACTGACAAAAATCCTTTAAATAAAGCTAAATTTTGTCGTTTAAAAGGAAAAATGATAGAAGTAAAATTGAAGAACAGTGCTCGAAAATGATTTTCAACTAAGCAAAACGGAATTTGTTGCTTATTTACAATGCCCAATGCTTTTCTATTTAACAAGGGAGCTAAATAAACGATTTAATTCACTTCCTCCAATTAGTCCCTCTGATTATGAATCATTTCTACAAAAAGGAATGGAGAAACATCGTTGGTTACAATGTTTTTATCAAAAATATGCTGTAAATATTCAGAATGGAGTTTATCCACAGTTATCTGAAAAAGAAAAGAACGAATACTGGAAAAAGCAATTCATCGAGCATGAAATTAACAGGTATAATACTAACCCATTATTGTGGGAACCAATAGCAGTAGAACTTTACCTATCAAACGGCAAATATTGTGGTAAACCAGACCGGATAGATCCATTGAAAGAGAAAGGGCATTGTCGGGTAGTTGAGTATAAATCGTTACCTAGAGAATTTGACGAGGAAGAACTCCTGTTTTATGCTGTTCTGTTAACGGAGGTTTTACCCGTTAACGAATTACCAAACATCGCTCAAGTTTCTGAAATAGGTATATATTATTACACATCGGGAGAGTTCTTTCAAGCAAAAATTACTCCGGAAATAATTACTATATTTAAAGACTATATTGAGGATATTAGGAACGATATGCTTGATTTAGATTTGATTAAGAAGAAAAAGAAATGTGATTTTGATAGGACATCTTGTATAGAACGTGAAATTTGTAAAAGGATTGTCCTAGGGTAGACGGGAATATGCTCTATTTTTACTAAAATTAGTCTTTTTTCTTTGGAATAAAATCGGACTTTCGAACTTTTTTCAAATCAAAGTGTGTTTTTTCGGACTTTCGAAAAAAACATTTTGCTAAGGATGATAAAAATGCTATCTAGAAGGTTCTAAGTATTGTTCTAGGTGTGGAAAAAGCTCCCTTTTATATTAGAAGTTAAAGTAGCATGATTTCTCTAATTAATTTTAAAATAATTTGGAACTCTTCGTTTAAAATAAATAAAAAAATCAAGAGAGACTCGCATGACAAACCGTAAAAGAGGACTCCATCGCAAGATGGAGAAATTGGTTTGTGCGGGGTAGGCGTTCAGCCGTCTCTTGAGTTATTTATTGTTTATTATTACACTAGTTCCATTTACGAAAAAATTTCTTCCCGCCATCGTTTTTTGTAATTGCAAAACTCTTTTACAGTTATTGTTGGGTGATTTATTTCGTAATTATAATAGGTACTTAAAAAGTGAGTTAGTAAACGACTATTTATTCTCGTATTTTCAATCTCTAAATCAAACAATTCTTTGAATTCTTGTTTGATGTAACCATTAATTGTTGAAAGAAGAACATAGCTAATTTTTGGTTCAGTAAAAGATAATAGGTTTTCTAATCTTTTATTTGGTTTTAGTGGTAATTTCAATGGAGTTGAATTTGAAACATAGTATCTAATTTTATCCTCATTTTTTATCAAAAGGTCATAAACATTAAAATCAGTTTTTTGTATATGTGAGATTATTTCTTTAAGAAGAGAGTAAGGTAAACCTCTTTCATTCTTTTCCATTTTTGTATAACTCCCATGAGCTATTTCAAGTAAATCATCCATAGCACTATACGTTCTTCCATCCCTAAATTCATCTAAGAAATCTCTTAAACCGAAAATAAATAACGAATTTAATATATCCAAGTTAAATAAACTTGCTTCAGTTAGCACTCCCTTTTTTAAACCAACAAACTCAGTATATTTTCTATTCGTTTGAAGGAAATCAAATAAATCATCACTTTTCTTAGGATTAAGTAAACCTATTTCTTGAATAAAACGAAGCTTTTCTTTTGCCAAGAAATACAGACTAAAAGGACCACTAGGTTTTTGTTGAATTGTGCTTTCCAATTCTAATTCTTCTAAGAATTTATGTAACTCTTCAACAAATCGTTCACTTGCACTTGTAAAGGTTATTTGATTCTTGAATGACCCATCCGTGTCCATTGCTCCACGCCAGTAAAGATTCCTGAAAGGAGCACCTAATTGCTTGAATAGTAGTGGTTCTCGCAGAGAATCGTATTTTGCTCCTTCAATAGTGTGATCAGTAAGAAAATTAATGATGCGAACAATAGCTGCGGAACGCAACTCAACATTCCAAGCATTCCTTGTAAGAAAGAGCTCGCCCGGATCATTGAATTTTTGCTCAAAAAGTTTGGAAAGTAATAATAAGAATTCTTTAGTTTCATCAGTTACTCTGAAATTATGTCTATGTAAGTGGCCATCACCATTAGCAACCCCGCAAAGATAAGCAAGAGCATTAGTAAGCTTGGTGGGGATAGAATATCGTTTTCCTTTCGCACTCTCAAAAAATACCTCATCGATATTAGGATTAACTAATGGTAAATCGAGGATAGCACAACAACAACGATAGAGAGGATAGGGCATTGCTCCTCGCCTTAAATAACTAGTTAATCTTCTCTTCCAATCCATGATGCTGGAATTAATGGATTTGTAAAAATAGTCTTGAGCGAATTCTGCTATGAGAAGGATCTTGCTTTTTATCAATTTTTTCTCTTCATCTATGAGGACCAGAAAAGGGAATCTTGAGAGGATCCTATCACTTTCTTTTGTTCGAACAAAATCGATTTTGCGAATAAGGATAGAATACAAATTTAATGTAAGAGTTTCAAGATCAATAAAAGAATCCGTTTTGGTATGGTCGTTCTCTATGATCTTGTTCGCTGTCAACCAATCATTCATAGCTGACGGTTCTGGATCAAGTAAGAGGGGATCATTTTGCCAGGAAAGAATAATCAAAGAGGGTCACCATGGGTTTTTATCATAAGCTTTGTTGAGTCAGACTACTTAAACTTAAAGCTAAAAAAGATTAGATTTCACCTTTATCAATGAGCCAACGTAAGTCATAAGCTTCTAAAGAACCGACCCTAATAAGCTTAATTCCCGCTTCCCAGAGAATAAGTCCAATGATTTGTGCAGCATAACCACGTTTTCCAGTTAAACTAACCTTCAACTCATTTGTTACTAAATCAAAATAATGCTTGTGATAGAAATCACTTAGGAAACGCATTTCAATGGATGTAGGGGAATTGTTGCATTGGTATAATGCTGCTGCGAGAAAGATCTGCTCATTATCTTCTAATTGGAAATTAAATTCATCGATAATTTTCAAAGTTAATTCATCGTTTTCGGTATACTTCGCTAATACCCAATACACTCTAACTCGCACCTTATCTTCTGGATCTGATATTAATGATTCAACTAAAGGAACGAGTTTATCCTTCAAGTATGGTTCAAGAAATTGAATGGCTTTTTCTCTGAGAAGGGGGTCTTCATGTCTTAGAAAATTACGTAAGAATGCAACTCTTCGTTCATTTGATAACTGTTCATTCTCAATCTCAAATTCAAGGATAAGGTTAAGTTGCTCAACAGAAAAACTAGTAATAATATCTTGTAGAAGATCCTCAAAAGGGGCTTGTTCGTCTTCTAATTGGAAAACCTTTTGAGCGAGTGGTTCAGGAAGGTCTTCCTGGATTTTTTTACGAAGGAATGTCATGAGTGTTGTAACCACCTAATGAGTTATAATAAGTGAATTAGCTCTAGAAGAATAATCTTTGTACCTCTCTTGGAGAACTTCAAGATATTCTTCTTTCACTCGAATGAATAGTTTTCCTTTCACGTTATTAAGAGCTTTGCTATACATGAACAACCATCCATATGCAAATTGAATCTTTGAATAGAGATTTGACAATTCTTGAAAATTACTTCTATCTTTGCAACTTACCAAGATAGCTTTTTTATTTTTTATTGCTAGGTGGTCTATTTCAAAATGCTTACCATATTGAGATACTAGTACGTTAGATATCACTGTAAATCCTTCTTGCTCTAACTCTTGACGTGTTTGTTGTTCATGGAAAACTCCTTTTTTATAGTAAAAAGGTTTGAGTTGGATAACTCGTACCATAGGAGGTAAGACTTTCATAATAGTAGTCCATTGCTCTAATAAAACCTCATAATCCTTTTTATGTTTCTCTTTCTGACTTCTTTCTTTGATAAGTGAGTAATTATCATTTAATGTTAATTCTTTATGAAGCAACTTTAATATGTGTAAATCAAAGAACCTAGTTGTCGGACGAATTTGTTGTGATGGGAATTTTATTGTCCTTGAATCTTCTTCTTTTTGCTGTTTTATTAACGTATTATAACGCAAAAGGAAATTGGCTTTTAAAACATTCATTAAAAAACAATAATGCTCTATGATTGAATTTGCTTCATTCGGTTTTACTTTTAGCTGTTCTAAGAGTTCATATGCTTCATCTTCCACTGATTTTTTTGTTGTTAGTGTGTGAGTAACAGGATGTATTACTTGATCTTCTTTTTTGTTTTGTATTTGAAATAATTCATTCAATCTTGTTTCTAGTAGCTTTGGATTTTCTGCTAAAGTCTCAACTTCTTTTTTACCAATAAGCAAAACATTATTTGCTGATCCATATATTCTAGTAATTATTTTAGCTTGTTCTGATGTTGTTACTTCATTATTAATGAAAAGAATGGTTACAATCTTGTTTTTACTAATATTCTCTTGTAATAGTAAAAGCTCTCCAATAACTTCATCTAGTTCATAATTTTTTATATCCTCAGACGTTTTGATCTCAATTAATCCTAGTAGTTCTTCACAAACAAGTAATCCATCAATACGTTTTGTGATTTTGGTTGAATTAGAAGTTGTTATTCTTACTTCTTGGAATATTCTGTTTTCTTCCTTTACAAAAGCTCTTTCGAGAACAGTCCAAACTTTACTTTCAAATTCCTTATCTGGATGCCTTGATCTTTCAGTCCAATCAGATGTTAATTGTTTGATATTATATCCATTTTGTTGCAATTCCTTAACTAGTGTAAGATTTTGCTTTGCATTATCTGAAAGCTCAAAAACTGGATGAGTGAAAACGATTTTTACTCTCTTTCTTGCTCCAAAATATGGGACTGTTATTTTTCTTACAAGACGTTTATCCTTTTTTCTTTTTGAAAATCTCATAATTGTTTTTAGTCCTTCATTAATGGATCCAACAACATAACCTACTTTTAAGTTCCACCAGCCTTTAACATATCTCCAAAGCTCTTGGGATAATTCTATGCCCCCTGATTTTCCTATCCAGCAATTGCTTTCGATTATCAATTGCTTCTTAGTTGTTTGGTAGATAGTATATGAACTCCCTCTTCTTTTATTTCCAAATAATCGTTTCTTGTTTAACTCGTCAATGTTGCTTTGTTCTAGCATTTCTTTATTTTTGTAAAACAATTCTGCTGGCAGTAAACCTGATATAATGCAAGATATACTAGAATCTCTATATTGAGCGAATTTATTATTCATCACGTTTTTATCTCGAAATTTCAAGAAACATTGCTTATCTTTCCTTTCGAGTGTTGCCACTTGGTTGCTTATTATCTCAATATCCTGATTTCCATCATTCGTAATGATAGTGATATTTATTGAATTCTTATTTTCTCTACTTGATTTTTCTATATCTATCCAATTTTGCATTTTTGCTGGAATGTGTATTTTTGTTATGGTTATTTTTCTATTGATTATGAATGTTCCATCTGTATATATTTCAAAAGCTGTTCCTCTCTCTGGTTTGCTTGCTGAATAGAGAAGGGTTACATTTCTTTTCTTTTCTTGATGGTTTGTTACTTTCATATCACTTCTCTTGATGCTATGTGTTTACAATCTAAAAGCTGTTTTCTAAGGAGTTTGCCGAAAGTACTAGCTAAAATTCGAAAAAAAAAGCTATTTAATTTAATATACAGCTAATTGTCTAGCTAAATTTTTTCTTCATTTAGTCCTTTTAATATAAAATTTAGTGGTGTAGTATTAGTGAGAAAAAATGCAATTCTATGAAGATGATGAGTATGATACATATCATGATATGGATATAAATGTCGTTTTAAATCAAATCGAAGAACTAGAGCACTATGCAAAATTGCAATTCCCAATAGAAGAGAAAATTACCCACTACCAAACAATACTACTGAACAAAAGATTTGCTATGGATTATCGTTATGAAGCTATGAATCAATTATCAAAATTAGTAGACAACTTTCCAAACCTAGCTGTTCCTGTATTGTTAAATTTCTTAGAATCAGGTGAATCAGAGTTTAATGATCCTAATTATCAATTGTCAAAAGCTTGGTGTGTGATAGATCCTTGTGATTATGTTAATATTTACAGCGATGAAAATTGGTTTGAAGATATACTGGATTTAGCAATCTCTTCTTTGAATTCCTCTTTCCCTGAAACAAAGGAAGCTATTCATGTGCTCGTAGACATTGTAAAAAACAAATATTATTGTAACTATGTAGATTCTGCTGTGCAAGTTTTGTGTGAATTAGGAGAAAGATATCAAGATATGCGATATATTATAGTTGCGAATTTGTATGAAGAACGTAAACTGAATCCAAAAGCTAGACTACTGTTAGATTACTTGGAGGAATTTTATAATCAACTTGACTACTTTAAAAGGGATTTTTTTAGCGAATGGTTTTTTAGCGAAATTTATGTGGAAGAACAATATAACTTTTGAGTGGTTCAAATCCATGTTTATTTATATAGCTCATTTGTTGATTTCTTCAAGTAAACATGTAAAATCTTTACTGGTTTTCTGTATTTAACGGTAATTTTTTTAGGTGTATTTATACTTACTTTATAATTAATTAGGGAATAAATCATGATTGACTCAGATTTAGATCTTCTTTTATTACTTCTATATGTTAATAATCAAGAAGAAATAGTAGGAATCACTAGGTTAGAAAAGCTTATCTTTTTACTTATTCAAGAAAAACGTTTTAAGAAATTTCAAAAAGATTTTGGTTATGTTGAATATGATTATGGACCTTGGTCTTCACAAATTATTGACAACATTGAAGCACTAAGTAGTTATGGTTTAGTTGAAATTGAAGAACGTTCTCTACCAATTTTTGAAAAGGATTATTACCAAGATGATATTGAATTAGATCTTGATTTAATTAGAGAATTTTATGAAAATAAAACACTGGCATATTCTCTTACTCACAATGGAGTTAAAGTATCCCAAGAGTTATTTGCATCATTAATTGATAAAGAAAAACAGGTAATCCAAAGAATAAAAAATCAATTCAATAAGATGCCATTGCGTCAATTAATAAGACATGTATATCATTTTTATCCAGAATTTACAAAGAAATCAGTAATTAAAGATAAAGTTCAAAAGCTATCCCTTGAAGAAGAATTGCGAGCTGTTTATCCTAATGTTAGAATAAATAAAAAGTTACTAGCTTTAGTAGGTTCCACTCCTAATATCCCTATTGAAGATGAAAAAGAATATCTTAGAGAATTAATTAGGGAGAAATTTCTTCAATGATTTTTTTAGATGCTAACATATTTATAGATCATTTAGGAAAAGGGGAATACTGGCAAGACAACTATGTTATTTTTGAAGAAATCCAAAAAACTAAAGGAGAATATTTTGCTTCAGCTCTTTCTATTGTGTTCACTCATATGCATTTTTTCAAATTTCATAATAAAGACTCGAAAAATGAATTAGATGAACTATTGAAAGGAATTTCTATTGTATCATTAACAAATGAATGTTTACAACAAGCAATGGAGGATTTATCATTTGATGATTTTGAGGATTGTGTACAATATTATTCAGCAAAATCTGCAGGATGTCAAACAATAATAACTAGAAATCCATGTGATTTCAAATCGGTATCAGATAAAATTGAGATATTAAAACCTAGAGAATTTGTACAAAAAAAGGGTTTGGTAGCATAATGATAAAGGAGTTCGAATTATATCCTGTTGTTGAAGAATTATTAATCAAGGAAGGATATTGCTTTTACAAAGAGGTTAAAGTACTTACTAGAAGCATAGATATTATCGCAGTTAAAAATAAAAAAGCTATTATAATAAAGAAGAAAAAAGTAATAGCAATCGAGGTTAAAGTAGAAAATTGGAAAAAAGCTTTACAACAAGCACTAACTTGTAGATTATGTGCACATGAAGTCTATATTGCAATTTGGAAAGATTATCACCATAGAATCCCAAGAAGATTACTGAAGAAATATAGAGTAGGATTAATATTAATTACAGAGAATGAAGCTTCTTTCTTGTATAAACCAAGAAAATCTAAAATTGTTCATAGAAATATTATGAATAATATGCTAGATATGATTTGAGGTGTTGAATTGGAAGTTAAAAATTTTTATCGCTTTAATGTAACATCTGAGCAATCTATTTTAAAAGAACAAAAAGACGATTATTTTGGTTTGACAATTAGTGCCCATTTAGCACTTTTTTATAAGAAGTTCTTCTCAACATACCTCAGAGAATTAGATAAACCTTTTTTTATTGATACAGTAACATATGTCTTTGCAAGAGATTTGACTAATACTAAAAAAATAGATAAAGATGGTGAGCTTTCATTAAAGAAATCCTATCAAAAACTTATAGATTACTGTGATGGCAACATTAAGGCTATATTGGATAAACGAGAGTTTATACCAAAAGATTTCTTTGATAATAATGGATTATTGATAAATGAATTTACAGAAAAGATAATTTCACTCCAAAAAGATTTCTTTTCTTTTAAATCTGTGAAATCTTTTGATAAATATGACAAAATTTTAGGAAAGAAAACAGGTCAATTAAAACTATTATTTCTTACAGCACCTTATTTTTATTTTGAATCTATAAATGATCCTTGGTATAAAATATCTCTTAATATGGCACAGCAAGCATTAACAATTAAAGATGATTTTGAGTTGTATGTAATTCTCTGTTTTTCTAAAGATATGTTACTTCATGAATCATCAATAACCAAAATGATTGATGATTTCTCAGGTTTTGATGGATACATATTCTGGATTTCAGATTTTAATGAAAAAGAGATGACACTCAATTATCTTACAAGTTTAATTTCATTTATTAAAAAAATAGCTGCAAAAGAGAAACCAGTTTTTAATCTATATGGAGAATATTTTTCATTAATTCTATCTAAGATGGGTCTTAATGGATATTCAAGAGGATTAGGATTTAGCGAAAATAAATTTATTGATGCTTGTGTTACTGGTGGTGGACAACCCAAGAGATTTTATTCACCATTACTGCATTATTCTGTTAGTGAAACAAATATAGTTCAGTTATATTCTATTTTTCCTAGACTTCTATGTGATTGTTACACCTGCCAATCAATAAGAAATATGTTAATGATTTCAACAAATCCTTCTTTGAATGATTTAAGCTTATTCTTTAATCATTTTGATTTCTTTTCTGATTCTAAAAAACATCTGGCTAGTTCACATACAAAAGAAATAAAAGAAATTGAACAATCCACCCTAGAAGGAATTATTAATGAATTAGAACAAGTTATATTGTTTTATGATAAAAATAATTTAGACTTATATAGCATAAAGAAAAGTCATCTGATTAATTGGTTAAAATGTTTGAAGAAATATTCAAAATTATAATTTATTCTTATCCTAATGCTTTAATCAGTGTTTTTCCATTAAATCTTAATTTTTGATTACTCAGAAAGATTAGATTTAAGTTTAAATAGGAGAGTTAGCTTTTATGATAAACTCTTATCATTTGTATTATTATTCATCTAAGTCATGAGATTACATAATATTAAATATTAAAATAGATTATAAATTAATGATAATAATGAATGATTTTTATCCTCAAAATTGGGTTAATGATTTTCTTAAGTTTATTTTAAGTAGAGGTAATAAATTAAAGTATATTGAGTATGATGTTGAAAATGAATTAAGCTCAATTTTAGATATGGCTCAAAATTATTTTTTAGATTTCTTAGATTGCAATCCTCCTGAAGCACACATAATTTTTAGAGATATTAGAGAAGCTATTAGAAAACATAAAGAAGAGAAAAAAGAAATCATTTATCCAGATGATTATTACGAAGTAGACGTACACTTTGATGATATTATTTTTAATTTGTTGTCTAATAAATTAGAAAGAATAACTAATGAAGAGTTTGAAATTCTAAAAAAAGACAAAAATCTACAGTTAGAACAAATTCAAGAAGTTTTGTTTATATATATGAATGATGGTAAGATGCCTTATTTAGATTTTGATATTGATTTAGGCTATATTGAATTATCATTTAATTTAGAAAAACACATGAGTTTATCTATTGAACAAAGTAATGAATACGAAATGGCATTAAAGGGATTTCTCGGTGATTTCGATTCAATCCTTAAACCTGGAAAAGAATTTGCTACTTTTAAAAAAATGGTTATATTAGAAGATTATTATTAAATTTCAATTTCATGTGTTGTTTAGTTTAATATCTTAAAATTGCATTTTTTATTCTTTAATAGTTTTTTTATATTATTAAACAAACGGATGTCTTTGTTCAATCAGCTTAAAAATGCTACTCAATAAAGAAAACCCAAAGATTGTTTATCACTTACTCCTTTATTCTGTATTCTAATGTTTCTGTGATTGTTTTTTCAATGAATTCTATAAGGAATACATTATTATTGTTCTCTATAGATTGCTTAGATTAGTTAAGTTACACCGAGATATACCTTACATTACGTATACAAAATTACAGGATATTCATGTGTATAATTTCGTAGTGAATTGTTCCTGAACAACTAGATCACTTATTCATTTTACTGAATTGTTTGACAAGAATTTTGTGATAATTTTTTTAACTGATCTTATAATCGAAGAGGAATATGAATACATACTATTTTTTTAACCAATTTCATCTTCTTGAAGTTACCTCTCGGTTTAAATCTGGAATCGTCCAATTTTTCTCGATTCTTTCTTTTGTTTCATATATCCTAATGCTTCTATCATATTTTTCTTTATGAATTCTTTTGGATTATGTTCTTCTTCAAACTCTCCTATTATTTCCTCTCTAAATTCGTTTTCTTCTTTCTTTGTTGCTTCTCTATATTTCCTTTCGTTCTTTCTCTCTTCTTTTTCTAGTTCTCGTTCTAATTTCCTCTTTCTTTGTATCATTCTTCTTATCTCTTCTATTTTCTCTTTTTCTTTAAAATTTGGTTCATTATAGTAGTTCCACATTCTCTTTACCATATCATTCTTATCGTTTAACATGTATTTTCTCTATTCCAATTAGAATAACATTATTTACTAATCCATAAAACTTTGTAATGTTCATTCCTAATTCTGTTGTTGTTACTTCCGTGTTAATAAAAATCAAAGTAAAAATATTTTTAATTTGTAATTGTTCTTGTAAAAGGAGAAGTTCACCAATTACTTCATTTAAGCTGTTATTTTTGATTACATCTGATGTCTTAATTTCGAACAATCCTAAGTATTCTTTCCAAAACAGTAATCCATCTACACACTTGGTAATCTCTGAGGAATCTGTACTGGTGATTTTTACTTCTTTTAAAGAGATTGAAAAATTTAATGCCAGAAATATCGAGGAGTGCATAATTCAAGCTTTTACAGTTGTTAGGATTAGAATTTAAAATTCCTCGAAAAGTAGTGCTCGTTGAAAATATCATAAAAGTTTCAGTTAGATTTCTATAAAATTTTAACAAGTTTTTCGTCCCAATATAACTACAATTCCAGTAATAATACATATAAATAAGTATATTAATAATTTCTTACAATCCAAAAGGATTTTGGGAAATAGTGTTATAAAATGAAGGTGAGAGTTTTTGATAAAAAACACAAAAAATAAGTTTTTGTTCTTTGTTCTAATATTTATCTTATTAGGAACATCGATAATAACAAGTGTTAAAGGATTGGAATCCTTTAGTGGTTATGTGAGAGACAGATTGGGTAATCCAATTTCTGGTGTATCTGTAATACTTACTGATAGTCAAGCAGGATTCATCGGATCTGCAACTACAAACGCAAATGGTTATTATTCTATGGGTGTAAGTCTTTCTGGATATTCGCCCTATTATTTAACAGCTGGTAAAACAGGTCTTCAACCATATACTTTTACTGTTACCGATGGAGGACAATATGATTTCAGTCTTTATACGTATGTCCAAGGTTACGTACGGAATTCACTGAATGAGCCAATGGCAAATGTACCTGTTCGTGTATACAATAATGGTCTCTTTCTTGCGACTAGTTATTCACAAACTAACGGATATTACCATTTGCTTTTAGATTGCTTCCCTGCAAATGGTCAAATAAAAATAGAAAAACATGGATATAAGGATATAAGTTTATCTATCACTGGTGGTGGTACTTATGACCTATATTTAAGAGCAATATGGGCTATAATTGTGGGAATATCTGAATACCAATATATCAGTAATTTGGAATTTTGTGATGAAGACGCAACTGATTGGTACAATAAATTACATCCTATGGGCTATGAATGTCGAGTTTATGGTGATTCTTCTTCTAATTATCCTAGATATGATGGACTTGCGACAGAATCAAATGTTAGAGATGCAATACAATCTCTTCCTGCTATAACAGGTCCAGGTGATACTGTTTGTTTTATAACAGCTGGACATGGAAGTGTGGATTGGCTAGATCATCAATATCTTAGTATGTATAATTGTAGGACCTATTTGAATATTGGACGTTATCTAGACACAGAGATTGCAGATGATTTTGATGATTTTGATACTGGTGTAAACTTGTTCTTCTTTTTTGACAATTGTCATTCTGGTGGAATTTTAGATGAGCTTGAAACAATATCGAATGTTGCTGATATCTATTGTGCAGCAACTTGTACTGCTGAAGGTTACGGTTTTGATGATGATGATTATTGTAATGGGCTTTGGACCTATTACTTCCTTGAATTTTCTTGGATAAACCATTATGGTGGTAGTGCCTCTTATTCTATGGAAACAATCTTTAACGATGCATCTAATAATTATACCCATAGTGGAATTAATGCTCCACAAGACTACGATGGAAATCCTGAAACATCTTTCTACCTATAATATATAGAGAAAATGATAGAAATTGTAAATCGTTGATGAAAAGTCAGCGTATTTTTCTTTCTTTTTTTCATTTTTATTATCAACATAAAGGATGGTAAGGAATGTTGCTATAATTTGGTGAGGTTTTTAGTGCATTAAATACATCTATTTTTCAAAACATAGGATTTTATATCTAACCAACACTCATTATCTTCATTAGCATGTATTTGTTTTATGTTTAATTAAGTTCTAATTTTGATTCTAAATGAATTTTAGGATTACGCACTATATGAAACATTTTTAGTTCCCATACACTATTATAATACTAATTCGGATGAACTAACTTCGGTAATGGAAGCAGCTACATTATATGGAACTCAAAATCTCTTGGACTTTAAAGAATAGGATTCTAAAGTGGAGGGATTACTATTGAAATTTTCTTTTATCTCCAAAAAATTATTTCAGAAAATATATCTACATTTAAATATAAAAAATTATTTCTCTAAAATTGGAAAGAATAATAATATGGGATTACTATGACCAATGTTAAGAATAGAAACCATGCTGTTAAAGCTATTTTTAGATTATTCCTAAAAACAAGTAGGAAGAGATTGATACCAACTATTCTTGCTAGTATTATTATTTTCACCTTATTATCAACATTTCTTTTGACTTGGTTCAATTACCGTTACAAGTCCTTCTATAATACTGTAGAATATTCCTATGATTGGTGTAGAGACGGCGAAATCAGTGTCATATATGGAAGTGGATTAGAAGAAAAATTACAAGAATCCCATTCCTATTTTGATTTAGCTGTAAATGAGGTTCATTCTATTGTGGATGAAATTGCTCATGGAATGTTTGATAAATATACTGCTTCCATGTATTGTTTAATAGATTCAATTCAATATTATCCACTGACTCAATCCTATTCTGCAGGTTTATTGACACTTCAGCAAGAAGCTTACGAATTCTTAGCTGAAAATTTAATTGAAGGAAGAATGCCTAGCAGTAAAACTGAGCTAATTTATCGTTCCTGTAATAATACAAATCCCATTTATAATTTAGGTGATAAAGTAGGATTAAAAGTAGAATATTTTGAAACACTATTTATTCAAAATTTTACAATAGTTGGGATTATTGGTGATTTTTCAAATAACTTCTATCAGGAGGGTTTTTCAAATGATATCTTTAGTAGATTTAGTGATTATCAAGAAGGATATTATCAATTTGATTTGGATCTTTTCTTTACTGCACCCCGAAATTTTGTAGAAATAATGTCATTCTATCCAGCTGGTTTTGTACATGAACTTACATTAAATATTGACTTCGATTATCAAATTTCGATTCAAAATTTTCGCAATATAAAAGAAATAGTAAATAAAATAAATGATATCCAATCAAATTACCAAAATTATGAGTATTTACCTTCAAAAAGACATGTTTTTTGCTTAGATCTAGAAGATTTAATATTTGATTTCCAAAAAAGTTGGAGTTATCAGACAGTAAAAATTTTTGCTTCAGGGATACCAGCTATTCTCTTATTTAGCCTGATCTGTATTGAAATATTTAATATCGGGAATTATGAGAAGAGTGCACAATTTAGATTATTTAAATTATATGGATTAGAATTTAGGATGCTTCGGAGAATATTACTTGCTGAGAATTTTATTATAGCTTCTTTGGGATTATTCTTTGGTGTTTTATTAGGAACATTATTTGGTTATTTCTTTACATTAGGGATAGGGATTGCGAATTTTGGATTTTATCTAAATGCCTTTCTAGAGCCAGTAGTTTTTGTAGCCATTATTGTTTTATTCACAGCATTATTTGTAGGTGGTTATGTAATAGAATTACTATTTGCGAAAAAAACTGTGCAACTGACTTTTGAAATCTTTAAATCTAAACGTAAAAAACGCATTCGTAAATTTTTAGGTTCAATTGAAACTATACTATTTCTACTAGGTGTTATCATTATTGGATTTGGTGTTGTTGGGTGGATTATATTTGGAGTTTATTATTCAGGTAACTCATATCAAATCCTTTCACTTGAGGTTATTTCCATATTTTTCATAGTAATAGGTGCTTTGCTAGTATTAGCATCAACATTTCTTATTTTTTCTAGATTGGTAGTTATATTGTGGCGATTTATTGGTGAACAAATATGGAAAAGAAGGAAAGGCTACTTTACACTTGCATTGAAACAGCTTTCCATTTATAGTAAAGATTTTCAAAGAACTATTTTTGCAATGTTTATGATCTGTCTTTGTGTTACTCCTGGATTAATTTTAACAAGGTCTCTAAGCGATCATTTAGTAATGGAAGCTAATCATAAAGTAGGATTTTCTGATCTCCTAATTCAAAGGGAGAGTAATAATTTCCAGGTAATAGAAAATATCTCCTCTATTGATGGAGTGGAATTAGTTACAGGAGTAGAGGTGATAACTTTACAGGAGTACGGATATGTTCGATCGCCCATTGATGAAATAACTTTCAATGTGGGTGTTTTGAATATTTATAACGTTTCAGAATTTGTTGAAATCATATCACCAAATTTCCCAAGAAAGTCAGAATATTCACTAGAGGAAATTTCAACACTAGAAACGAATATGACCTATATGATGAGCTCGAAATATGCTCATAGAGAAAAATATGATCGCGGAAGGATTTACTCAAGCTCCGAAATAACCAATCCCTATAAAAGATCATACGAAATGACTTTTGTTAACATATTTGATTCTTTTCCATTGCTACCATATAAATCCTATAATTATTTTATTTCTTTAAAAGAGGAAAGTTATAACCTGGTAATGAGTAATTTAACTACTTCACAAATAATGAATAATCTTGATCCTTTGACTAAAGATCTCTCTAAGTACTATATTTTAGCGAAAATTTACCAAACAGCAAATAAAACAGCAATTATTGAAGAGATTAAGAATTTACCATTCTCTCTTTCTGTTGTAACCTATGAAGAAGAATTAAATTCCCTCCAGTTAGGTGTGAATGAATTCAGAGTAGCATTTTTCACAGTAGTAACAATAATAGCTCTTTTTGCGTTATTATTTTTCGGTTTTCTATCCGCAAGGAACATCTACACACAAAGGTTGAGGATTATAGAATCTGAATACCAAGTAGGAGCAAAAAGATTTCAAATCTGGGGAAATTTCTCAATTGAGTTCTCTCTAGTGGTTTTTATTCCTTTGCTTATATCAATGCTTCTTACTTCTATAATATTACATGAAGTATTTGGTTTTCTATTGGAAATACCGCAAACCTTCAAAAAATTCGTTCCATGGTTACCCGTTTGGTTGATGGGCTTAATTATACTCTTTTGTATAACTGTTGTCTTTTGTGGCTGGCTACTCGAGATGATGAACCGAGTCAACAAATATCGACCTACACGACAGGAATGAGAAGAAATGATTGAATGTAAAGATCTAATCAAAATTTATTACGATGAAGAAAATGAAGTACGTGTTCCAGCATTGAGAGGATGCGACCTTTCCGTTAAATCTGGAGAGATTTTCTCTATTATTGGTCCCTCTGGTTCAGGAAAAACAACACTCATAAACATCCTTGCTGGTTTGGATACTTGTTCCAGTGGGGATGTGATAGTTGGAGAATATCGATTAGCACAAATGAGCACTAAAGAATTAAATAATTACAGATTGAAAATGATTGGAATTGTCGATCAATTCCCTGAGAGAACGCTATTTCTAGATGGAACAATTAGAGACAATTTGAGGTTTGTTTCGAATATTAATAAAAAATCAGCAATTGAAACTCAGAACAGAAATCAAGAGATACTCGAGAAATTGGGAATAGACCATTTGGACCATCGTATTGTAAGAGGGTTATCTGGGGGAGAAATGATTCGAACTGCTATTGCCTGTGCCCTAGCAAAAGACTCACCAGTATTATTATGTGACGAACCGACAGGGCAACTGGACAGTCTCAACACCTTGAGGGTAAAAGATTTATTAAAACAAATAACGAAAGACTTTGGAACCACGGTTCTTGTGGTAACACATGATCCAAGATTTCAAGATGGGGCGAATAAAACTTGTGAAATAAGAGATGGTCGCGTTTCTTCTGTTATTGCTGTTAGTGAGCAATTAGTTTATGGAAATAAAAAACGATTTCCTTTGAAATTCAAAATGCAAATTGATTCAACAAACAATATACGTTTGCCTGATTTCATTATTAACATTCTTAATCTAACTAAAGCAGCTGAATTACAAGTCACAAAAAAAGGTGATATTCGATTGGTCCATCCTGAAGGAGCTCCTCCGAAAGAAGTAATTTTGGAGAAAATTAAATTCACCAGAAAGGAACTAGTAATGGAAGATTTACCTGCAGAATACTTTCAACAAGCAAATATAATCATTGAATTAAATAATATATCAAAAACCTATTGCAGCAATGGTAATGTAGTTCATGCTCTCTCAGAGATTAATGTTCGATTGAAAAAAGGTGAATTAGTATTTATTCTTGGTCCTAGCGGTTCAGGAAAAACTACACTGATCAAATTACTCACTGGATTAGAAAGAGCGACCTCTGGCAAGATAAAAATCCTTGATCAGATTTTCAGTGATCTTTCAGATGCTCAAAAATCAGTGTTTAGAAAGCAAAACATTGGTCAGGTTTCTCAACAAGGTAATCTTCATCCTCTCCTAACTATTGCCGAAAGTTTTTATCTAAAAGATTTCTTTTCAGGAAAGATAATTAAGAATTTAGAAGAGAAGAATGTTAATAAATATCTTGAGCAATTCAATATTGCACATAGAAAGCATTCATTTCCACTTGAAATTTCAGGTGGGGAATTACAAAGAGCTTCGTTGGCTATTGCTACTGGTGATTTTCCTCAAATCATTATTCTTGATGAACCGACTGCTAATTTAGATTCAGAACTTGCAGAAGAGGCAATGCAAGAAATCTATAATCTGCATTCTAATACTGAAACTACATTTCTAATTGCTACGCACGATATTAATTTGATTAAAGATGGTAGTAGAGCAATTGTCCTTGAAGATGGAAAGATAAAATGTGAAGGAATTGTTACTACACCCAAAGACAGTTAGAAGGTACTTTATTTAGCCTTAGCTATCCAATGATTTTCTTTTTTAGTTATTTCAATTATTGCTCCTTCATTTTGTCTAGTAGGTTCTGAGTTAATGTATAATGTTCCATTTATCTTGCAAATTGGTCGTAACTCATGAATATACCTACATAAAACTGCTAGTGGATTTTTCTGTTCATTGACTTTTTGACTGATAAGGAATACTTTACATTGTCTATATTCTATTCAAAATAATACTAATTTGCCTTACGAATAGTCTTTTTTAAGAGTGAAAAGGAATAATTCAAATTTTTATAAAAAATCCATGAACATAAAAATACAATACAGAATTCTTTAGAGTATGGGAAAGTAACACTATTCTGTACAAGACTCTTTGTTCTTCCTTTAGAATTATTTTCTCTTAATTTTTTTGGCGGAAACAATTCTCCTTTAGAACCTACCTTATCAATAGACATTATTTCACCAGATAAAACCAATTTTTTTTGGCATAAAAACATTCATTTAGTAGCTTTACATAATAGAAACATCCCCGGTTCAATAGATGTAAGTTGCGACTTGCTTCTGGATAAATCCGGGATCGCCCACCACTTTCTATTCTTCTTTCTTTATTTCTTCTACAATTTCATCAATAGATAATTCTTCTAACCATTCTTTTCTATCTTTTGTATAGTTCCCTTCACCTTTTTCAAATATCTGTAAGAATCGTATCATATCTGTTACTCCTAGTTCTCTTTTTAGTGCCTCTATTCCTGCCTTTCGTAGATCATTCAAACTTCTACTTGACATTATCTAGTACCTCCACTAACCATTTTACAGGGTTATCAACTTTTATTTTCATTATTTTTCTTTTTTGTATTTTTTTTATTAATTCTTTATCTGTGCTTAGGAAAACATCCACATTTACTTTTTCAGCACTTGCTAGGTGTAATGAATCAATTGCTTTGATACCTTGTTGTTCTATGCTTTTTGCTCTCATTATTATTTTCTCATCTAGAATTATATATTCTTTTGCTAATTCCATTATCTTGGTTACTTTTTGCTTACGAATAATATTTGGCGTCTTTGATATTTCAAATTTGATTATTTCACTATTCACTAATTGCCAATCTTCATCTTCACAATTCTGTAATATTGCCAATATCGCTTCCGCTTCAAGATGTACCATATCTTGTGTTTGATCATCAAAAGGTCGATTCAAGCAACAAACATCAAGATAGATTCTCATTTAAATCTCCTGTAGTATCTTACTACTATACTAATAATTTTTCATTTAATATACCCTTCTTTCGACCAAAGAAGTCCCCAGTTCACATCCGGGATCGCCCACCAATTTTTACTTTTTTATTCTCATTTTATTTTTAAGTACTACTATTTTTATAGTACAAAAACAATATTATTTTTGAACATTTTAGTAGGTGGTTAAATGACAAGTATTTCTGTCTCCCTTGATGATGAATTACTTGAGTGGTTAGATCAACTCATTGAACGTGGAGTAATTAAATCTCGAAGTGAAGCAATCCGTGGTGGTATTTATTCTTATGTTCGAGAAAAACTTGGCATAAGTTCTCGAACAGATTTGCGTGCATATTTGAAGAAACAACAACAGCAATCCTTTCAATCTGGTGTTGAGGCTATCCGTTCTGTGAGGCAAGAGGAATAATGTCTCTCTATCTGGATACTAATGTTTTCTACAATGCTTACTGCCCTGTTGAGAATGCTTCTATTGTTGATTGGTTGTTCACTCAACTACATCTTGATTTTCCAGCTTTCACAAGTGAATGGTGTCTAATTGAGATGTTTCGCGCTTTTAAGAAACAAGTGAATTTAGGAACAATTGCTGAAAAAGATGCGGAAATTGCTCTTGATTACTTCTTGAGTGATATTGGAGAAATGGTGAAAAATAAGACATTAACTCTTATACCTGTTACTCAGACTCTTATCATTGCTTCTCGGGAACTTATTTTTACAAACAACCTCTATGCTGCAGATGCATTACATGCAGCTACTGCAATGAAATTAGAAACACAAGCCTTTATTACATTTGATTCTGATTTCAAAGCTAGTCTTGGAGATATTCCTATAATAAATCCGTCAACCAATAATTTCAAATCTAAGATAATTAAATTTATGTCTAAATGAATTAGTTATGAAATGGAAGTCCCCGCTTCAAATCCGGGATCGCCCACCAATTTTCTATTCTTTCTGTTTTTCGTATTCTTCCCATAATACTAATTTGAATTTTTTATTTTCTTTCTCTATTACTGCTTTCCATTCTTCTTGTGCTTTCCTCTTTAGCTCTTTATCTAACGTTATCATTTCTTCTGCATGATGAACTGCTGTTGCTACTATCAAACAATCAATATGATCTGTATGATGTTTTCGTAATTCACATGCTAATGTTTGTATCTCAGAATAATATATGGGAATTGTTTCTATTTTTTGGTTGTATTGTATTGCTGTTATTCCTTGTGTTAAATCTTTTACAGTTAATTTCCCTGTATTGATCAATTTACTTCCTTTTGCTGAAAGCTCAAATATCACTAATTCTGATCTTATGACTTCTTCTTTAGCAATTACCTCTAATATTGCCTTTCTTGAGCTTTGAGTTATTTCTATTCCTATTAACGGAAAAAAGAACGAGCTGTCCAAAAGCACCCTCATTGCTCCGCTTCCTTGCTTAAGATTTTTCTTTCTTCTTTCAACTCTTCTGCTGAAATTGTTATCTTTGCTGGTTTTTCTAGTATCTCTTCAAAGGAAGCAATCTTTTCCACTTGTAATTTTCCTTGCACTATTCTATATAAGACTCTTTGTCCTTTCTTTAATCCTATTTTTTCTCTAATTTTCTTAGGTGGAAATAATTCTCCTTTTGATCCCACTTTTCCTATTGACATTTTTTCACCAGATAAATCTTCTTTTTTCTGGTATAAAAACATTTCATAAATTATCCAAACACCCGGTTTAAATCCGGGATCACCCACCATTTCTTTAATTAGTTAGATAATTGCTTAATTTTTTACGATTTATTAGTTAAATTTATCAAAACAATAGCTGTAATAGCGTCATTAGGTTGAAGTATTTTGGAAAACCAGACTTATTTACAATTACTCAAGAATGCTTTTCATTTTCTATTTGAGAATTACAGTTATTCTATTGTCCATCACGTAGCAGAAGATCCATTCTGGAATGCACAAACTTACCTACAATCAAATGACTTTATAATCCAAATAGTTAATGATTGGTGTCAAATTTCTCTTGATTTAAAACCTTATAATCCCAGCAAACCTCTGAAGAAACAACTAAATGACTTTAATGATTTCATATTGATTTTAAAATTATTAGAAGTACCCGAAGAGAAAGAATTGACCCTATTGTATGAAAAAATTCTTTCTGAAATGTTTTGCGAAGATTCCGAGTGGTGCAATGTAATTGAAAAAGAACGAGGTGTAATACAAATGAATGTTTTAGCTAATATTTTTGAAAAATATTATGAGCAAATTCGGGAAATATTTGGAAAGGAAAAAAAAGCAATTACAAAAACCAAATTGGCTCTTCTCCAAAAAAGAAGTGTAACCGAATTATAAATTAAAATTTTTAAAATAATTTTCACCTTATATGATCAACTCTAAAAAATGAAAATTTGATAAAATTAATCACTCTACCTGCATCAGATATAATTTTGTTTCTTATTTTTTTAATAGATATCTTCATAATACCAAATGCTGGAATGATTTCAAGAGTGAAAATCCATGAAAATATTAGTTCTTTATTATTCAAAAACTGGTAATACTAAATTTATAGCTGAAGCAATAGCTCAAGAAACAAAAGCCGATTTACTTGAAATAAAACGAGAAAAGGATATTAAAAGCATTGGTTTTTGGTTGTATTTCCGTGGAGGTTTTGAGTCAATGACCAAAAAGAAGGATAAAATAAAACCTTTTGACAAAAACCTTGAAGAATATGATCTTATCTTTCTTGGATCACCTGTTTGGGCTTGGAGGGTAAATCCCGCAATAAGATCGCTTTTGAATGAAATTACTTTCATTAACAAGAAATTTGGGCTTTTCTGTTGTTGTTTTGGGGAAGGAAATGGATTGAAAGTTTGTGAACACACAAAAGAATTACTAACAGGAAATGTAGTATTAGGAGAGGCAGAATTTATAGATCCACTAAATGTCAATCCAATAGGAGAAGCAACTAAAGCAAGACTATGGGCTAACGATATACTAACTAAAGCTAAAAAATAAATGCTAGTTTCACATCAAACGAAATATTCTTAAAAGAAAACTTATGAAAAAGAGAATCAGTGTCTCACTTTGGGCCGGTAGATCAGCCTGGAAGATCGCCTCCTTGGCATGGAGGAGGCCGAGGATTCAAATTCCTCCCGGTCCACCAATTTTTATTTCTCTTCTTTCCTTTCGTCTTCTATTTATTATTGAAGCAATTCCTCCTAGTATATAGAAAATTCCGAAAACTATTATTATACTCCCTGCAAAAACATCGACATAATAAGATGCCATTAAATAGCTCCCTAATCCTATTGTTATTATTCCTATACAGAATGCAAATATTTCCATTAGTATTGGTGGAGGAGTTCTTCGTGTCAATTTCTTCCAAAGATTTTCTTTCTTTATCCTTTTAAAAGCTCTTGGTGTGGAAATTAGCTGTTTTTTTGCTGAAAATTTTTATACTGTTTTCTTTATTGTCTAGTTTGGGACAAAGGTTGTATAAGGGACCGAGCTATGAGTTTAATTGATAAGATTTCCAATATATTAAAATTCAAGGGAGAAAATGATTGTTCAATCTCTCCTATTGATGATGGGTGGGTTGTTAATGGTATCCCTCTCCATCGAAACGAGCTACAAGATTTTATAACAGAAGTATTCAAAAAATCCCTTCCTGAGAAAAAAAGAATTAATGGTTTAATTGTTTTACGAGAATTAGGTTCTGAGGTGAAAATTTTCCTTCCTCTTTTAACAAAAATAACCTTAACCTCTTTTTATTCTGATAAAAAATATATACAAAAATTCCTCCAAATCTTTCCTTTCATATCTGGCGAAATTTCCACTTATATTAATGGTATTGATAATCATCTTTTTGTTTCCGATTTGGGTTCTCTATTCGAATTAAACAATCAAATTGATTTATCACTACACTGTTGGCGAAAAGCTGTAACACTCCGATATGATTTCTTTTACGGATGGACTCGTCTAAGCTATAATTATTGTACTCTTGGTAAAATAACCGAAGCAATTGAAGCTATATGGAATGGTATTTTAGGTTGTGATTATGATATTCCTTCCGGTCGAATCAAAAGCAAACTTGATCTAAAATATAAACAAGAACTCGAGACTTTGATTGATTCCTTGCAAAAGAAGGAAAAAGGTGAAAGCTATAAACTCTTCTATATTCGTGGTCTAATGTTTTATCACTTTCAACAAGATTATCGTTCAGCAATCAATTATTTCATCAAAACTCTAAGACTTGATTCCTCTTTCATTGAGGCTCAATACAAACTTGCTCATACTTTTGGCAAAGTGGGTGATAAAGAAGCCCAACTCAACACTTACCATCGTATCTTAAAAGATAATCCTTCTGATAAAAAAGCTCTCCATCAATTAGCTCTTTATTATAAGGAAAAGACTGATTATGATTTAGCTGTGAGTTATTTTGAAACTCTTCACAATTTGGAACCTGAGAATTACAAATGGTTGGGCGAGCTTGCTAATCTTTATCGTATATCCTCACTAAAGGTTGGTAGCAGATCTAAAAAACCTTGGGACAGGGATCTCAACAAAGCTTATCATTATTATCGTCAATTATTTTCGATTAAAAAAGACGATCCTGATTATGTCTCGAGTTATAATACCCTTCTAATTGAGCTTACAAAACATGAAGAAGCAAAAGAACTTTTGCTTGATTTTCTTGCTGCTTATGGTAATGATAAGACTTTTTTAAGAAAATTAGAAGCAGTATATTCCTGGCTGAATTTGCGATATGATGAAGTAAAAGTTCTCAAAGAGATTAATTTTAGACGGCACAAGGATACTGCTTACTCACAAATCTTGGAATTTCTCTCTACCGTTCGACCAAATATTCCCGTTACTCTTCCAAGAATAGCTAAATTTGTTGATTTTCCAGAAGAAAAAATGCAAAATCTTCTTATGAAGTTATTAGAAGAGAATCCTGATGTTGGGGAATATTTAGAGCTTGAACAAGTATTTATACGAAAGGAAAATACTGAAGGATTAATACATAATCTTAGAGCAAGATATTCTACTTGTTATTATTGTGGTATGCCATTTGATTCTGTTGATATGTTAGAGTGTTCTTCCTGCCAAAAGGTAATATTGAAATGTTCTGTCTGTAAGCTCCCAATATCCTTTGGGGAAGAAATTGGCCAATGTAATTTATGTGAATCTAAAGGTCATTTACACCATCTCGAAGAATGGGTAAAAACACAAGGAAAATGCCCTAATTGTTTACAAGAAATACCACTTCAAGCTATTGAACCAATAAGTGAACAATTGAAAAAATAGTAATATAAAGTACTTATCAGGATTGTATAGCTAAATATCAAAAGATATGCTTTATAAAAACTTGATAGAAAAAAAGTGAGGGATTTTTAATAGAATTCCTCAATCTAGATTTACTTTTTATTATTCCGCTGTTTTTCCCATTCTGAAAATATCTATTATAAAGAGTATCATTCCAATTAGAATGAATGCTCCACCAGATATTACAAACAATAGGAACTGCCATAATTCAGCGGTTCCATATGGGAATAATATATATCCAACAACAAATAATGCAACTCCAGCTAGAATAGCAACTATTTCCATAATTAATCCAAATATTCTAATTTTTGCCAATTTATTCCTCTCGGTTTTTTAATAGGGATATTATTAGATAACTTTCTCATTTCTATTTTAAAAGAATTAAGGAATATACATAATCGTTTTGAAAAAAAAATCGTTATATTTACCATTATTCCGATATTTTTCTTCACTCAAACCAATTAACACGTAATGGTCTTCTAGGAGGTGCCCTTTGATATTTAATTGCTGGAACACCTAGAATCAAAACACCCCATACTTGAAATCCTTTAGGAATCCCAAAATGCTTTCGTAAGTTCGTTTTATTTTGTAATCTTCTTTGTGAGAAGCCAATCCAGCATGTTCCTAATCCTAATGATTGTGCTGCTAACATTCCATGAGTAAAAGCAATACCAGCATCGTTAGCAGATAATCCACTAGTATATTTTCGGGAGTATAGAATAATAACGCAGGGAGCATTAAAGAAAATAACATCTTCACCTTGTTTTATCCTCTCTAGACTATTATCTAATTGGATTTTCGTTCTTTTGTCAAATGCTCTTCTTCGCAATTTTTTGGGTAAAAACGGAGCAATAAGATATTTCAATGGAAGAATTTTTCGTGCAGTTTTAAAAATCTTACTCGTTTCTTCTGATAGGAATTTTATTTCATTTTTATTTGTAAGAATAATATATCTCCAGCTTTGAGAATTACTTGCTGAGGGTGCATATCTCATTGCTTCTAATATGGCTTCAATTTTTTCTTTAGGAACATCTTCATCTTTGAAAACTCTCAGTGACCGTCTCATACGTAGGGCTTTCAACAGATCTTCATAGGATACAATTTCTTCAATATTCATAGTTCCCTCAATTTCAAAACATTGATCCGCATCCTTAAAGAGAATCGCGTTAGTAGGACAAATAGCTAAACAATGCCCACATCTAACACATAAAGTATGAGGATTAGAGAAAAGAACTTTTGTTTTCTTTTCTTCCTCTCTATTTGAAAGAGAATATAATTTACTGGGGCATACTTTAACACATTTGTAACAATCGATACATTTCTCTTGGTCAATACCTAGAATTATCAAGTCTATCTTGGTGAGATTTATTTAATCATTTATAATTAATTTGCTCAAAATTATAAAATTAGTGAAATAAGAATGGTGCACTTGCCGGGATTCGAACCCGGGTACCCAGCTTGGAAGGCTGGAGTCCTAGACCAGACTAGACCACAAGTGCGTTCTTTGTGATTATTTGGTTTCATTTTCATTTTAAAATCCTTTCGATTAATCGGAGTTCTTTGATTTTTTTCAGTTTAAAAAAAATATTATTTTGTTTTTCAAAGTTTCCATTTTTTCAGTTCAAATTGACTTTTTTTAATTTTTTTAGTCTTTTCTTGACATAAAAGTTGCTTTTTCGACAAAAAAGGGGGAGACATTTACTAGATATCACGAATATTTTTCTCATTAAGCTATTAAATAGCTTCAGCTAAGCTTTAATTAGAGTTAAATTATCTCTTGCCTTTAAATTGGAGTAATAAAAATGACTATTGCCGAGTTATTGAAAGAGGGTAAAATTTCCCGTTTGCTAAAAGTAACAGTTCTTGGAACATCAGGAAGTGGCAAAACCTCTTTTCTAAAATCGCTTTTCGGTGATGATTTTATTGTTTCAGATGTCAAAAGAATGGATTACCTTGAGAATAAAGCTAACTTGACCTATACTCCAATTGACGTAGAAGATTCTACTACCACAGTTAGTTTAAATCAAGTCGGTGCTATGATGATTTTTACAACTAATAATCAGTGTGAAATTATGGATATAAACGATGGTGTGGATAGTGTTCTTTCAAGGGATGATATTGATTATTTTATGACCTTCTCAATCTTTGATACTGCAGGTCAAGAAAGGTTCGATTTCATGGCAGATATTACTCTTCGTGGTTCTGATGCTGTTATCTTACTGGCTGATGGCACAAATACTTCCTCAATTGAATATCTTAATATTTACATAGAAAAAATCAAAAATGAAGAATTAAGAAGTGGCAAAGAGATTCCCGTAATCATATTCATGAATAAACAAGATTTATCTAAAAAAGGTCTTTATCTTGGAGCTGATTTTGCTAGAACAGCAACCAGTAATGAATATGAAATTTTTGAAACAACTATAAAAGATCCTGAAACATATTATCTACCTTTGAGAATTTTGGTAGATAAAATAAATTCTTCTTAGTTATAGTTCTTTTTTTAATCAAAAAATGAACAGTCTCTCCTTATATTAGTACATTAAAAAAGGCTGCACAAAAACTGTGCAGCCTGTTAATTTCATTATCTTGACTATCCCTTGTTCTACCTACCAGAAGAACCGAGGCATTAGTAATAGACCTTCCATAGTATATGGTAAAGTTGTGCGAAATTCTAGGTGTATACCAGTTATTGGATTCGTTGGATAGCTAAATGCTTGTCTCTTTTGCTTCTCAATATCTGATAAAGCGTAGAACGTATACTTCATATTTAAGAGATTTTTTCTCTTTACTATATCTCCTCTTGTTTGCAAATCTCTTAATGCAGAGAAGAATAGATAATTACTTAATCCTTTTACTCTTTTGCCGACTGCAATTCTTATTTCGGAGGATCTCATGAGTCGACAACTTACAAATAAAGTATCTAGTATAAGTTCTTGTACTCTAATCGTTTTTTTGCTTCTTTTTCGGCCTCTAGTTCCCTTTTTCTTTTCTACTGAGAGTCGAATTCTAGCTTCTCGATCTCTTATTGAGCTGTTTAACAATTCAGTGATCATTTGTCCTTTCACTGCCTTCTTTTTTCTTTTTAACTTTTTTATTTTGTTTTTGTTTACGCTGTTGGAGAATATTATCTGTTTATAAGGTTTTCGCTGTGCATCCCCCTTGGTTCAGCCTATATCAACTTTGTTAGTGTATTAAGCTTAACCGATGTATTATTTATCTCTTTTGTTTACATTTTCATAGAAATTATTTCTAAGGAGTATAAACAGAGGAAAAATCTTTGATTGCGTATGAGTAAAAATGTTAACGGTGTTTAAAAAGGATTATTCTTTATAATTTAATATTTAAGTCGGAATTTTTAAACAAACCAAGAGATTTTATAATATAAAGTTATGATTTATTAAAGAAATAAGGACTGATTGTTGTGAGATTTCAAGATTTTGCTATAGGAGCACTTATTGTTCTCGTTTCAGGTACACTCTTCTCCTTATCATATGATATGCTGGGTTTGTTTATTCCATCCCTTCTTTTTTCTGGCATTTTAGGTGGGATCTATGTTGGTATTAAAAGGAAAAGACCGATGATTAGCTGTGTTTATGATGGTTTCACAACAAGTGTTCCTGCAAGTATTTTCCTTTCAGTTATTTTAGCAGTAATGATTTGGTTTTATCATCTCGTTCGTTATGAAGACATTAGTTTTATACCATTTTTCTTTATCGTCTTGACTGGTACTTTTCTTCTTACAGGTATAGTAGGAGGAGCATTTGGTGGTTTGTCTGTTGGGATTTATTATCGTTATCTTAAAAAAGATCGAGGTGAGATTGAGCTTTATGAAACATATTTAGAAGAGAAAACTCTAACAGATAAGAAGAAGAAGAAAAAAGAATTCATTTGATTTCACTTTTGTATTGAATGGATTAGTGGTGTTGATCATGAATTACTTTGTAATACTAACTCGTGCATGTAATCTAAAATGTAAATATTGTGGAGAAGATGCAACCTTTGAAAAACCACCCATTGACATAGCTTTTCCTATTGAAGATTTAGTATCTTTTATTGCTAAAGATGATAGTAATGTTTCAATTCAATTCTATGGAGGTGAGCCATTACTCAAAGTATCTCTTCTAGAAGATATTATGGATACTCTTGAAAATGTAAAATATTGGTCGCTTCAAACTAATGGCTTATTATTACACAAATTAAAACCTGAGTATTTACTACGATTAAATTCCATATTAGTGTCAATTGATGGTCGACAAGAAATAACAGATACAAATAGAGGTTTTGGTGTTTATGATAAAGTCCTAAGAAATTGCAAGTCAATACATAACAGGGGATATACTGGTGATTTAGTAGCACGAATGGCTATTTCTGAAGTTGCGGATATTTATAAAGAAGTAACTCATTTAGCTGAATTACAATCACCTCATTTTGATCATATACACTGGCAAATTGATAGCCAATGGGACGATCATCCTCATGTAAGATGGACTGATTTTGAAAAATGGATGGTAAATTCTTATAATCCTGGAATTACGAGATTGGTTCATTGGTGGTATAGAAGTTTAACTAAAGGAAAATTTTTTGGTATAGTTCCATTCATTCCTATTCTAAAATCAATTCTTTTTGATCAACCTAGTACTCTAAGATGTGGTGCTGGCTTGGATTCATTTGCAATAAATCCTGATGGAAGAATATCAGTTTGCCCAATATCTCCAGAATTTAATTTTTCCCTTGTAGGAGATATATGGAAAAGTACTCCTAATTCTTTGAGGAATTCTTTGAAGATTCTTGAACCATGCCCATCTTGTGTTGATTACACGATTTGTGGTGGGAGATGTTTATTCATTAATCATACAAAGCTATGGGGCGAGCAAGGATTTAATACTGTTTGCCAAACAGTAAAACATCTTATTTCAGAGTTAAAAAATATCAAAAATCCAGTTCTTAATTTAATTTCTAATGGTATAATAACAGAAAAAATATTTGATTATCCAAGTTTTAATAATGGTTGTGAAATTATTCCTTAAATTTAAGAAAAATAAAAGAAATTACTTGCTTATTCTAACCATCTCTTTTGACCATTTTTGAATTTTAATTAAATTCTTTTCCTTCTCTTTCAGAAGTGGTTGACTGAGATCAAGCTCACCAATGAATTCATTACCAACAAGTTTTTTCTTCATAGTTTTCAATGATTTCCCCCCATTGCTCATTCTAGAACAGAATAGTGCGATTTGTTTATCATTAATTTTTGTTGAGGAGAGAAATGAATGCATAGTTGGTGTATAATCTAATGCCCATGCAGGAGTTCCAATAAATATTAGATTATAATCTTGAGGATTAATATTAAATGGTTTTAATTTAGGTTTATACTTGAAAACTACTTGCGCACCTCCGATTATATACTTAAAGAAACTATGAGTTTTCATTTCTTTTTCTGGTTTTAATTCTAAAATATCAGCATCTACTGCTTTAGCAATTGTTTCTGCTACAAATTTTGTATTCCCTTCAAATGAATAAAAAATAACAAGTTTCTTCATAATAGCACCTACTTATTGAAATTGAAAGAGATAATGCCTTAATCTCTTTATATTTTTCTGAGAAATATATCTAGCCAGAATTAATAATTTCTTTTAGAATAATTTCAGATAATTTTTTCCTATTGTAGTTATTTTTCAATGAAATATTTGTGCAGATTATTTTAATTCCAAGATTTTCAATTCTTTTTATGAGGTTCCTATCATTTTCACTTATAATTATTACATTAAGAAATTCTTTGTATAAATTAGCAATTCCAAATGAAGATGCCTCATAACCAAGTTCAGCTAGAAGTTTAGCTGCAGGTCCACTAAAAGCCTTCCCCTCTTCCAGAGGTGATATTGCAATTATTTTTGCCTTTGTTTTAAGAAGTGCATCTTTAATATTTCTTACTGATAAAATTGGTAGAATACTTGTTATTGGATTACTTGGACCAATGATTATAGCATCTGCATTAAGTATACTTTCAATAACTACATCAGAGGTTTCTGCATTATCTGTTCCTTGATAAACAACTTTCTTGATTGATATCTTTTCCTTCATTTTAACTGTATATTCTTGAAAGCTCAATTGTTTATCATTTTCAGTATACATAATAGTACTGATTTTGTCATTAGACATAGGTAGGATTGTTGCTTTAATTTCAAATCTTTTGCAGATTTCTTGTATGATTTTATCCATTTCCAATCCTTGTTTTAGTAATTCATTTCTAAGTAGATGCAAAGCTAAATCTTTATCACCTAATTGAAACCAAATTTCTTCTTTCATTTTAATTAGTTGTTTTAATGTTACATACGATTCATCCTTTATTCCCCAAAATTTATCTTGATCAAGCTCATTAGCAAAAAGATAGATTAGAGTATCAATATCAGGAGAAATCAACAATCCGTAAAAATATTCATCATCGCCAGTATTTCCAATAATCGTGAGATTTTCATCGGATATTATTTGTCTAAGTCCTAGAATTAATTTCGGTGTTCCCGTTCCTCCTGAAAGTAAAGTAATTTTTTTTTGGATATTCTCTTGCATTTTTCTATCCCTCAAATCTACTTTAATTGCTCACGTTTAATTAAATATTTAAATTACCTATTCTTCAAAAGGCAATAATGATTAATTGGTTATTTCTTTTAATAAAGAAGTATCCTTTTATTAGTAATCACTGGAGTATACTCAAATGAATCCTATTGATGATGAACATTTAGAATCTAGCTCTGATGTTCCAGTTGATACTACTTCCTCTAAAGAAGATAGTCAAATAAAAAAGTCTCGTTTTAAACTTGAAATGATAAGGCTTGGAGAATTTTTAAAAGCTATTTTTAACAAAAATACAATTCATTTAATGCTTGCACATCATCCTGCTTGTGAAGTTTATGATTCACATGTTTTTAAGATAGGTTCTTTAAGATTATGTAAAGGTTGCTTCCTAAGTTATCCTCCGTTATATGCTACATTGCTTATCTTCATTTTTTGGGATGCTGCTAGAATATTTTATCAAAACAGTGGTTTCTTAATACCAAATATTTGGTGGTTTGTAATCAGTTTTGGTATCTTAACAATTGGTGGATATCTAATTGGAAAAATCTCCCTCTTCATTAAAGATTTATCTAAATTTGGTCGTGGAGCATGGGCAGGAGCACTAGTAATAGTAATTTTACTTAATGAAATTCATTGGGGTTTTAAAATTGGAGCTGCTGTTATTCTAATTGTAGGGATGGTTTTTCTCAGTTTATACCGTGGTAAAGATATGGAAAGAACATGTAATGAGTGTGAGTGGAAAGCTCAATTTGATTTATGTCCTGGCTGGCGTGATGTTATACCACATTTCAAAGGAGTAATAGAAACCTCAGAGTCAGACCAAACTGAAAACACTCCAATAGAATAAATCCCTCAATCCAATATTAATAATCAATAGTAATCTTCTCAACCAATAAAAAACAACTATTACGAAAATGAAATCTTAAACTATTAGTTATTTAGCAGTACGTAAAGCCCATTCTAGTAATTCTCTTCTTTTTAATTCTTCAGTATAAATTCCTTCAATTATTAATGATTTCTGAGTATTCTCATCAATTTCCTCAATTGAATTAATTTTCCCTTTAATGTTTAGCTTTCGAACTTCCAATAATGCATCTCGAAGTTCAATATTTGTCATTTTAGATACTTTAGCAATGAGCTGCTCTTCAAAATTTCCCTCAAAATATTCTTCATTTAAATCCATACTTTTTCTCACCTATTTCAAATTTCCATAATATATTAACGATAATCTATTATTTATTTTCTTTTAAGTAGACATATATTTTCTCACTCTTTTCTTATCAAAATTCTTTAAGAAGCTATCAGACAAACAATACAATTAAATTTATGCCAACAATACGTTAACGCGAAACATTTAAAATAAGTAAAAATAATATTATCCAAATTACCCAAAAAAACTCTTTTTATCTCTTTCGGTGGCAAAAACGTTTTTAAGGAGCTATGTAAACTAATTAGTTTAGCGCTCTAAACCTTTGAGCGTTAGATTCGTAGAAGGAGTCTAATTCAATTATAAGGTTGAACCGAAGTTTTTTGGTGATCACCTGATGAAAATGAACAAAGTTAAAACAACAATTCTTGTTGGCGTTATGTTAACTCTATTTGTCGCTACAACATTTGCTGTTCAACCAGCAAAAACTAATGCAGTAGATCCATTCTTTACATTAGTCTTTAAGACAAATGGAGGAGGAGATAGACCAGATTATGGTAACTTCCTCAAGCAACACTGTGCAAGAATTGGCATCAATGTTGATGTTATTGTACAGGACTGGCCTACTTTTGTAGGAGAATTGATCGCTTTTAGAGATTTTGACGTTTGTTACGTCGCTCTTACAGGCGGTGGAACTGACCCAGACTTTTCTGGTGTTTATGACGAAAATGGTTCACTCAACTTGTTCGGCTATCATACTGATATGGATGACGGACTTAATGAGTGGTACATTGTACAAGGTAATTTAATTATGAACGATAGTCGAGTACAGCACTATTGGGATTGGGAACAATATATGATGGACAAGATCCTTCCCTGTCAACCAACCTTCGCTCCAAAAGCTTACACAGCTTATTGGTCTGACTTAACTGGTTATGATATCCAAAAAGGTATCATTCAATCATGGGGTCAAATGTGGTGGGATCAAACACACCAAGGTCAATCATCTACTGACGCATTAGTCATAACTGATGCAGCCTGGTCTGATTTCAATCCATTGTTCCAAGATGATACTTCTTCAAGTTTCATTAGTGGCGCATGCTTAGACACACTCATTCAATATGATCCTGATTTAACTGTCTGGCCAATGTTAGCCAGAAGTTATGAATTCATAAATGATACCCACATGCGATTTGTCATTCGAGATGGAGTCACATGGCAAGACGATCCTGATAGCGTTGAAACAGGTCACATGTTAGATGCACGAGATGTGTACTTTACCCTCTATGCCTGGGCAGAAGTTTCAAACGATCAACAACTGTTTGATTTCATAGAAGAGATGGTTCTAGTCGATGATATGACTTTAGATATCTATATCGATGGAGACCCAGACACTGAAGAAAATGAGCCTTATGCCTCTGCTTTAGGATACTTCTGGACCAATATTCTACCAGAACATTATCTCAACCAAACTCAATTAGCAGATGGAGTCACACCAGACATAACTCATTCCTCCTGGAATACCTACTCAACCAACTGTTTTGGAACCAGCTTATTCGAGTTCGGAACCTTTACTGAAGGTGTCGAAACAACCCTTACCCTCTTCGAGGATTGCTGGTGGTTAGATGAAGCTATCACAGATGATCCAACCTTCACAGCTGACGAAGAGCTTGACTGGGTAAATAGATTCGGTTTCGGAACCACTTGGGATGCCGAAGGTATGGATACAATTGTTATCAGAATTATCCCTGATAGACAAACAGCCCTCCTTGAATTCGAGGCTGGAAAAGTTGATCTTGAAGGTGTTGGTGACTTCCCAGAAAAGAGAGATGCTATGATCATCGATCCAGACTTTGAAGTTCAAAACGACACTACTTTCTATTTCGGCTTTTTTGGTTATAACATGCGACCCGTTAGACCAGTTATTGGTAATCCAAACGCCGCTCCAGGCGATGACACCATGACCATTGGTTTAGCAATCCGAAAAGCTATCTCTTACGCTTTAGACAGAGTTGAAATCAACAACGTTATTCACAGAGGTGAATACACCATTACTGATCACCCAATCTATTTGAAGATGGGTATCTGGTGTAATCCAAACATTATCCGCTACAACCACGACCTTGACAAAGCAAGATTATACATGGAAATCGCAGGTTATGTAGTCGTCGAAGAGACAACTACTACTCCAGGATTTGGTATTTTAATCGCACTTTCCTCAATAATGGCTGTTGCTTCAGCTATTGTTATCAAGAAGAGAAAGTAAAATCCTTTACAATAATATCGTAGAAACAGCAGGATAAAACCTGCTGTTTATTATTTCTTTTTTTATGAATTTTAGTGCTTGAAAGATTTTAGGTTAATTTTTGCAACTTCAAGAAAGATTTAAAACTAGATAATTCTTTCAAAAAATAAAAACACTCTTGCCCCGATGGTGTAGTTCGGCCCATCATTGCAGCCTTTCGAGTTGTAGACTCGGGTTCAAATCCCGGTCGGGGCACCAATTATTTTTATAGAAACATTTTTTTTCCTATTGATAATATTTATTTCTCGGTGATAGAATTGTCTAAATTAGAGGTTTTTCCAATTATATTTAGGATAGAGGGATTAGGTGAAGCAGAGGGTGAGTTGTATCGTGTTAAAGCACCTCATTCAGCTGAACAAATTTGGTATTCTTTACCTCTCTCTGGAAGAGTAAAAATATATGAAAATGCTGAAGCTTATTTTTTAGTTGATTTCCAAGTAAAACCTGAACATCCTACTTTTGATGTAGAATCTGGTGATATAGCTTATTGGCCGATGTCAAAAGCTATCTGTATTTTCTGGGAAAAAATTCGTCCTTATTCTGAAGTTAATATTGTTGGAAAAATTACAAAAAATTTAGAATTATTTAAACAAATGAAAAGCTTAACACGAATTGTTGTTGAAAAGCATGAAAAGAAATAATTTTATTCTTTATTTCTTTTGACGTTTCCATGCACTCAAATCACAATCACTACATTCAATTTTTTGTTGATATCCTTCTTTAGACCAGTATATTTTCAAAATCAAATTTCCATTACATTTTCCACATTTTTCTTGTAACGTTTGAGTTTCCATTAAAACTAAATCTTCTTCATCTACTTTTGATTTTTTAGTATACAACAGTCTATTCAATCCTTTGTTGAAATATTCAAATTTATAAATCAAAATAAAAAAATTAAACTCATTTATATAATGTTTCTGTTGATAGTACACTACAACCAGTTTCAGTTAACACAAATGGTCTTCTTACAAGTTCATGGTCTATGCCCCTCATTTTTCGGATATAGATACTTCTCATTAATCTTTGATTAACTTCTGTAATATCTAAAACAATTACTCCTGAAGCCATGAATTCTTCTACACCATAACGAGATATTTCTCCGCTTTGAGACATTTCACTTGTAACGATTGTTGTACATTTCAAACTTGACATAACTGCACTTAATTTCAATATTTCTCTTCTAATTCTTGATTCACTTTCCAAAGAAAGAGCTAATGCTGTTAAAGAATCTATAACTACTCTTTCAGCTCCTAATTCATCAATAAGTGCAATTAAAGTAGTTAAAAGATCATCAATTTCAAGTCTGATACTATATTTCTCTTTAGATGCTACTCCTGCTCGCATCGAAAATCCATCAACTAATGCCAGTAAATTTTCTTTTTCTAAACTTTCAAGTTTCCAATCATAACTAGCAAAATTTTGTCTTACAGTTGCAGGGCTCTCATCAAAAGTGACATAAATTCCAGGATCCCCATAATCTAATACCCCTCTATAGATAAATTGAGTAGCAAGTGTTGTTTTACCTCCTCCAGCAGGGCCACTTAGAAGTATTGTTCTTCCTTTGGGTAATCCCCCATTCAGCATTTTATCTAAACCAGGAATCCCTGTTTTTACACGTGCAATTTGACTCATTAGCTTTTTCTCCTTGAATTCTTTAACTTGAACACATAAATTTATTGCGTATTGTATCATTTTGATACGATTTCTGTACAAATATTTTTTGTCCCATCTTTTAAGAATTTTTCAATTCTCTCTGGATAAAGACCATTAATTATTATTGCTTTTATATGATTCTTTATTAGCAAATTTGGTGATTTTTTGTCTAAAGGAATGTTTTGCATCTTTTTCAAATCACTTGCTTTTATTTTTGGAATTAATTCACCATCTCTATTTATTCCATCAATATCCTTCAGAAATATTATTTTCCTTAAACCCAAATAATTTGCTATTTCAATAGCAATTGCATCACTAGTTACATTCCAATTATGTTCTAATTTACTATCTCTTCTCATAAAATCCATAACTTTCAGTATTGGAATATTTTTATTTAGAATATCTAGATTTTCTAGTGAATTAATTTTTAGTACAATCGAATTTGGGATAAAATCTTGCAGTAATAATGCATGTAATTCCATTGCTTTAATTGCCATCCAATGCGCTGCTTCATCACTGAAGAGTAATCTTTTTTGACTCTGTCGAACTTTTTCTGCAAATTCACCTCCACCAGGTAGAATAACAAATTTTTGATTGGTGAAGTAGATTTTGTTTAAAATTTTTCCAAGTTGCATCAATTGTTCTGAAGTACCTTTTTCAGAAAGTGAACCACCAAATTTTATTAAATAATTAATTTTTTCTAATTTTGAAAAAGCCATCTCAATTACACCCTACTTCTTTAGAAACTCTTGAATAAAGATTTGTGCAGTAGCATATGCAGCAAAACTAGTGGATATACATTCATTATATACCTCATTAATGAGGATTTGTTCATAAATACCATTTTCTCTTAGTAGAGATAATCCAAAATTACTTCCTCCTGATCCTAAGAGAAGAAATTCAGGATTTATTTGAAATGTTTCCCTGTATTGTTCTAAAATTTTATTAAATGCTTTTGATAATAATGATTTATGTTTATTTTTTATCTGTAAAGCAATTTGCTTTATCTCCTCTTCTGAAATTTGATTTACATCTGCACATATTATTCTAGCTAAACGTGCTTGTGCGTTTTTAATATTTGCTGTTTTACCATCTGCTGTTTCAACATTAAATTCTTCTTCTGAAATCATTTCTAGAATTAAATATACATCTCCTGTGGTAGCAAATAATTCCGAGGATAATGGGATGATTTTACCTCTTAATTTTATTTCTTGAACAATACTTATTACATTAGTTCTTAGCATACCAGAATAAACTAATTCACCTGAAATCAAACGTTCTAAATCATTTCTACCTTGTGCAACTACTTCACCATTATGAATGGGTATGATATCAGCAGTAGTTGAACCAATGTCAATCATTAATGAATTTGGATATTTCATTCCTAGATATTTTGCTGAAACCATCCAATTACTAGCGGAAACCTCTAGCCAATTTTCACTAGCATTATTTGCTGTAATGAACAAACCAACCGTACTGTAAATCTGAGGTGATTTTATCAATTTTTCATTAAATACTTTTAATACAAAATTACATATCGCTGTTATACCTTCCTTTTTCGTTTGAAAACAATCAGCTAACTCAGCAGTAGTAACAAAAGAAACATATTCAATATTACCAAATTCTGCTTCTAATTTGTTTTTTAATTTTAAAAGATAGTTCTCGTAATTTTCCACATCTTTCCAAAAAGGGAAATATTCTGAACCAGCAGTAATCAGCTCCCCTAGAGTATTTATTAGAGCATATTTTGTGTTTGCTCCTCCAATATCTAAACCTAATATCAAAGACATTCAAATCATATTTGAATTAATTTTTCAATTTCTTTAATTTATCTAATAATTTAGAGAAATTCTTTGTAAAGTTCTTCTTAGCAAAATAGGGATTTCTTCCCCATCCTCTTATCATACAAATGAAATTATTTCCATCAACTCTTATTGGAGGAGTTACAATTGATTCAAAATCCCGAATGTTCATGTAGAATCCTGGAGGGATTTCTTTTTTGAGAATAAATTTAGCTTTACTAAAATAAGATAGCATCTTGTTTTGTTTTTCATCTAGTTGTTGGGAATGAAAGAAATTTATAGGTTGAACCTTATCAGAGATAAGACCACATATTGGTGTTGTTATTCTGGGATTAATTTCAATAAAATACAATTCTTTATTCGCAGTTAAAATAAAATCCAATCCAATTAGGCTGTTTATTCCCTTAATTTGTGATAAGATTTTCGATGAAAATAACTTAATTTCTTCTTCAAATTTCGCTTTGATATTACTAATTCCTCCTAAATATTCTGTTTTTTCATTACTGAATTCAATCAGTTGTTGATTAACAGAAATAACATTAATAATATCATTTAGAACTAATACAGTAGCACTAAAATTTGAACCTTCTATGTATTCTTGCACTAAAATATTCTTGCTAGTTGATTTTTGTAGATGGTATTGAATTTCATCCTTATTATTACATAAAAACAATCCTTCACAAGCAACACCATCATCTGGTTTAATGATAACGGGGAGATTAATATCTAGATTATAAGTAAATTCTATTATATCACTAATTTTTACAAAAGAATTCTTTGAAATTTCTCGAAATCTTTTTTTATTTTCAATTATAATTGTTCTAGGGTACTGAATATTTATTTTAGAACATAGTTCATACATTTTATGTTTTGCAGTACTAAAATCAATTGCTTGAGAGGAACAGTTAAGATTTGATTTCTGAAACTTCTGATAATATTCAATAGTGTTTTTTAGTATTCCATCTGTCCCTGGGGCTATTATTATAAATGAATCACATTTCATTACTAGTGATTCGCTTTTTTCTAAAAAAGACTCCCCTTGATTAATCAATAAAATTTCATCTGCTTCTAGAAAATCGATGAGAAATAATAAACGTGAATCTAAGGTAGTTAATACTTCAAGATCTAATCTTTTGAAATTTTGAATTAATAAGCGAAGCATACCAAATCCTTCGATTATAAGATTAAAATCTAGTAGGGTTTGAGCAAAACCTCCACCTGTTGAAAATTCTTGTATGAATATTTTCATTGACTTTCTACCACTTTCGTTTATAAAGCGTAATCAATAAAATAAAGTATTTCCTAACAAGTGTTTATGTCAAAAACAAAGTCTGAAAAAGTTAGCTTAATCCTTGATATGAAAGGCGAAGAATGTTCAACAATTCGTCTCGAGTTGAGGATACGAATATTAGAAATTGAAAAAGATAATTTAATTAAGCTGATTACTGATAGACCTGAATCAGTAATTTCCCTACCTAAATGGTGTAACTTAAACGGACATGAACTCTTTCTTTCTGATGAGAAAGATGGTGAATATATTTTTTATATTAAAAGAAGAATCTAACAAATCTTCTGTATATTTTTAAAGAGAACAATTCCATATATCATACAGAATTAGGTGATTATCATGTCTTATAGGTTAACCCAAGGAGGATTAAGTTTTAAATTTGCAGCAGCTCATTTTGTTTTAGGGGAAACTGGTTGTGAAAAATTACATGGACATAATTATCTTGTTGAAGTACAAGTATTTGGAGAACAAGATGAAAAGAAGGATTTAGTAATAGATTTTCTAGAATTGAAACCTTTTGTTAGAAATTTCTTAGAAGAATTAGATCATAAAATACTATTACCAAAAGATAATCCAAATTTACCTATTAAAAAAGAAGGAACTGAATATTTTGTTGAATTTTTGCCAAAGAAAAAAAGCTATATCTTCCCTATAAGTGATGTGTCCCTTTTACCAATAAGAAATACAACTGTAGAAGAATTTGCTAGATTATTATCCGATAAAATGAAATCATTATTCGAAATTTATCAAAATATTGATGCTATTGAAGTTGGTGTTTTCGAATATAAAGGACAAGGTTGTTGGAAGAAAATTACTCGAGAAGATTAGGTTAACTTTCAATGAATAATTCATTTAAATCTTTAAAAGATATCTTTGGAATATTTTGGATTTCTTCCCCTTTCACTGTACAATTATAAAAAGAGGTTTTGGGAAATTCAAAGGGCACCTTTGCTAGTAGTTTTTTTGCTATATCTAATTTAATCAGTTTTCGCTTTGAAGCAGGAAAATCTTCTGAAAATTCATCAGATTTGGAATATTTTCCAACTATAGCTCCAAAATCGAAAGCAAATAAAAAGACATTTTTCGCACTCAGATTTGCAGCTAAAAATACTGCTCGATCACCATCAGTAAAACCTCCAAGATTTTTTACAAATTTTGTTTCTTTAGTTTGAGTTGTTCCTATAATATTGGTTCTTCCTAATTTTGGAATAAACGAAATTAATTTTTCTTTATTATCACCATGTCCATGTATCACTAAAACTGATTGATTATTTTCGTAACTTCTTAAGAGTGCTTCAAAACCACCATCCAAGTCAGAAATTATAATATCTATAGATATATCCTCTTCCAAAAGGGCTTTTGTTGCTCCATCAACTGCTATAATAACTATCCTTTCTTTATATTTTCTAATTATCGACTTTGAATCAATTATTCCTTCAATTAGTGTTGGTCCAGCACCATACACAAAAACTGATTTTCCTTCAATAATTTTTTTTAATTTTCCCAAAGTTCTTTTTGTTGATTTTTTTGCTAATTGTTTATTCAAAAAATTGGTAGTATTTTCATCAGTTTTAGGGTCGATAGCGAGAAGAGTACAAATCTTTCGATAATCTTCTTTTGCTAATTGTTTGTGTTTCATTTCATATCAAACCCTTTTAATTAATAGAGGAATACAATTTTTAACATGAATTAAACTAGATTATAATAATTATTGATTATTATTAAGTAAGTTGTGAAAGTGAATAAAAAATGTCTCTTAGAAACATTCAATTAGAACAAGGTATAATTTACGAAACTATAGTAGCAACTTATGATGAGAAATTAAAGCCAAACGCTGCTCCGATGGGAATATTTCTCAATTCTGAAAATCGCATTATAATTCAACCTTACATTCAATCAGACACTTTTGTTAATCTAAATAAAAATAGTGCATGTACAATAAACTTCACATTTGATCCAAAGCTATTTACTTTATGTACACTTTTTCAAAAAGAATTATTAAAAGAAGAATTTGAAGAAATACAAGATTTTAATGCTCCAATTTTGAAAAAATGTCAAAACAACTTTATTGCTTTAGAAGTGTTAGAAAAAAGTATTGAAAAAAATTCACTCAAAGCTTATTTCAAATGTAAAATTGTAAAATTTAATTTAGAAAAAAGTGTTATACAACCCTTAACTAGAGCTTTTTCACTTCTAATAGAAATTCTCATACACTCCTCAAGAATTGTTAATTTTACAAAAGAAATTGTGAAAGAAGAAGAAATAGCAGATTTAAGAAGTTTAATTAATAAACATGCTGAAGTAATTCGAAGAGTTACTCAAAAGAATTCAATTTATAACGATTTATTAGATAAAATATTGAAAAAACTAAGTTAAAAATACTGATTAATTGAGAAAAAAACAAAATGCCAAAGATTCAACCATTAAATCCCATAGAAGGTTTTTTCATTCAATCACAAGATGGGTTGATATTTGATGTTAAAGGTTTAAGCCATCCATCTGATAGAATAATCGCTTTTGTACGATATATCCCAGAAAATTTTTTCACTGGAGATATGAAAGAAAGTCGCAAAGGATATCAGAAAATATATGATTTAAATTCTAGATATACTTTTTTGAAAGAAAATTTCCCAAATTACATTTTTAAAGATACTCGAGGAAGAGGTCTCTTACAAGGAGTTCGTGTGAATCAAATTAGTAAAATATTTGATCCTAGAGTAAGATTACAAGAAATCCTAAATCTCTCTAATAGAAATCTATTGGAAGAACAAGTTAGCAATTTAACTTCAATTATTCTTGATTATTCAAAAATTGACAAAGATGCAATAGGTATTTCCGGTTCAATTTTAGTGGGTCTTCACACAGAAGAATCAGATATTGATATTGTAATTTATGGTAAAAAAAATGGTCAAAAATTATACAAAAATATGCCAATAATTTATGAGAAAGTACTTGGGATTTCTAAATATACTGAAAAAGATTTAGAAGAATTATGGAAAAGAAGAGGACAAACTGAACAAATAGATTTCTCTTCCTTTTGTATATTAGAGAAGAAAAAATTGCTACAGGGAAAATATAACGGAATTGATTTTTATATTAGATTAGTACCATTACCTGAAGAATTCCAAGAAGATTACTTAAACACTAATTTAACTTATTTGGGAGAAATTGAAATAGAAGCAATAATCTCTGATGCAAAAGATGCAATTTTCACTCCTTGCCTTTATCAATTGACTGAAGTAAAAATCATTAAAAGTACATCAATGGGATTTATTAAACCAAAACGATTCTTTTCTGTAAGAGGACGGTATTGTGAATTGGTAACCGAAGGAGAAAATATCTGCTTAAAAGGGAAATTAGAACAGGTTATAATTAAAAAAGATAGCTTTTATCAAATTACTTTGGGAACAACTAAAGATGAATTTTTTAAATTAAAGTAATTTTACTTTTTTTCACTTACTTGAACATGTATATATACTCTTTTGTGTTTTAGATTTCTAAGTAATAATAATTTCTGTCGAAAAAAATGTGGAGTATAAAAATATGGCAATTACAATCAAACAAGGAAAACCAAAAGATATGTTCAAAGAAATCTCTTCTATTGTTGATGAATGTTTTGAAGGTGTTTGGTCTCCAGAAGATTTATCACAATTAATTGATATACCACACGAATCTCAAATATTTTTGGTTGCATTTGCAGGTGAAAAACCAGTAGGCTATGCATACATTGTCGTTGATTATTATGATACAGTTGATACTAAAATTGCTACTATTCAAGAATTAGGTGTTTTACCAAAATATCGTGAAAGTGATATAGCTTCTGATTTGATTGAAAACGCAATTAAATTTTCAAAAGCAAGTAATGCTGAGCTACTTGAGCAAGTAGTTTCTTCTATCGATCAATGGCTAATTCCAACTTTAGTAACTAAGCAATTAAAACCAAGTGAAATAAAAGCTGATCGAGAAATCTCATCTTTCAATGAAGCAAAGCTCATTCTTGATAATATCAAGAAAAATCCCAAAATAAATGTCATTATGAATCAATTATTTTTTGAAACAAATAATGAGTTGGAAACTCATATGATTGAATCTGAATATGACTTTGATGAAATTACCAGAAAAGATCCAATTGCTTTTGGTTCAATAATTTCAGTCAATAAAGCTGACGAATTAGAAAATACCTTAAATGAACTACGAAATATCGATATAGAATGGGATGAAATTGGAATAACTTTTGATTATATACTTCAATGAAAGCATCTTTTTTTTATTTTTTATATTCTTTCTCTATTTTTTGTATTGTTTTCCAATAAGTTCTTACAATACTCATTGGCCATGTTTGATTTTTTTGATAATAGTTTTTTAACCAATTAATCGTTGTTTTATCATTTGTACTGCCAGAACCAATCAAACCATATTTTGCTTTTATTTTTTCCATTTCTTCTAGTGAACGTGTTCTAGCAAGAATAGAACCAGCACTAACGGCAATATATTTTTGATCAGCTCTTGGTAGAACTGTTAATTTTATATCCTTTGTCAAATTATTTTCTGATAATAATGATTGAAGTTTTTTAACTGCTTGGAAATTGTCTACTTGATATTCAGAAATATTCTTTGTCTTTTTTGAAATATCTTCTATTGCTCTAAAAAAAGCATATGCTTCTGCTTCATCCATAGTCATACCATTTTTATTAAAATTATTCAAAACCTCAGCTGTTAATATTATAACACTCCAAGTAAGTGATTTTTTCTTAATAAATTCTGAATGTGTTTTTAACTTTCTATATGAAGTGTATTTTTTACTATCTTTGATACTTTCTCGTTTCAAGAGGATGCTAATATTTTCATCAATAGCACAAGCACCTATAACCATAGGACCAATAATTATTCCTCTACCTGCTTCATCAGCACCAACAATAATTTTAGAAGACATTAGAAACAACCTTCACTAATCTATTAACTACAAGATTCAATTTAAATTAAAAACCTTAGTTTATTATTTTACTAGTTTAGCAATAAAATAACCTGGTGTGTCTTGCTTATCTGGATAGAAATATTGTAAATATTCTGCTCCTGGAAAGTTGCCTGTGCACCTATCTCCAATAAAGTAATCCTGCTTTACAATAGTTAATTTCAGTTCATCTACTGCATATCTAATAATAAGCTCATTTTCTTCAGGATCTAGACTATTTGTATTATAATAAATTTCACCATTTCGTTTTATCAATCTAGCTGCTTGCTGAATAAGTGCTTTCTGTATTTTTGCTGCTTTAAGTATATGATGTTCATTAGTTGTATCAGAAACTTTTGGTCTTTGTCCTGTTTCAGAACTAGGAGGACTAATAACTATTGAATCAAATGTTTCATCTCGATTGAATCTTTTCTCAAGTTGTCTAATTGTTAATTTCATTATTTCAAATGGTGCTTTATTCATTCGTAATCTTTTCACATTTTCATTCAATTTTTGAATTTTTGAACCCGAACTATCAATGGCAATAATTCTTGTACCAGTTACTGTGGAATTTCTTTGCCATATATGAGTTAGTATTTTACCTTCACCGACATTCAAATCAAGTACTCTATCTTTAGGTTTAATATTTAATTGTGCACCAATTAACATACTTGGCAAGTCTTGTTCAATAAATTGCCCTCGTAGATATTCCTTTAAATTTTGGAAATTTGGCAATCGATACTTGCTTTCAGTAACTCTAATTGCTACCCCTCTTTTTTGTGAAGAAATTTCACTAGATTCCATCATTAGAATACCATTGCCTACTAAAGTTCCATATTTATCAGTAATAGAGACCTCATCACCGATATTGAGATTTTCTGGATCTTGTATACTAGGAGCACCAACATTAGATCCTATTAAAACTCTACTTGCAGCACTTTTGTGGATTGCTACTTTCTTGTCCTTTACTTTCAATTCCCTTGGACCGTCAACTTCAACAAGTAAAGCTTCTTTCAATATAGGATGTTGGTGAACTTTGATGTCTTTTTCTTGCAATGTTTTAATTAATTCATCAGGAGTTGTTAGTAAAGTATTTACTCTTAAAGCATAATTTTTAGGATGGATGGTTAATGCTTTTACTATTTCAGCTGTTCTAGCAATTCCGTGATAGAAACTATAACGATTAATTAATTCCTCGCTAAAGTGATATTGTTCTGCTAAATCTCTAATTTGATTTTTTATTGGAATGCCCAAATTTTTTTACCATCCTAATAAGAGAGCTATTAAAGAAATTACCAATAATTAATTTTAATTTCTTTCTTCAAGCTGATATTTTTTCCTCAAATTAATAGTATTTAATTTATTGGTAATAATTGCTAAATCAACTCAAAATCTATTTAGTATACTTTTTAGCAGTGAAAGTTACTATATTATTTGATATTTTGAATACTATCTGATCTAATTGGAGTGTGTAAAATGTCAATCTTAAATCGTGACAAATTTGTAAAATTAACCACTTATTGCATTGGAAAGGAATTATCATCAGATCATCCAATTCGAATGATCGTTGAAGAGGAAGGGAAAAAGAAAAATTTCTCACCATTAGGAGCATTTTATTTAAGAGGATTGGATATGGATGGTGTTATAGCTTTAGTTCAGCCAAAAAAAGAATCAGCTGATGGTTTAACTCATTATTTATTCGTTTGGTTTTCCAAACTCAACACTTCAGTCTCTCAGGAAGGAGCTCATGCTACTTTGCAAATAAAATCTGTTGATCCTATGAGATTTTCCCTTCGAGGAAAACCTGATTCATTTGTAAAGGTTCTTGGAGAAAGCTCTATGATTCAGAGTATATTAGTTGATTTAGTAGATGATTTGAAATGCTTAGAAGGTTATACCATCTTTAACAATTTAGGTTCACAAAAAGATGCTATTATTGAAATACCTGAAGATGTAATTAAAACGACTTTTATAGTTCAGACAATGGTCTCAGAAGAACCAACCTCTCCTACACATGGAAAATTAGAACGCATGGAAATTGCTTTACCACAAATAATAGATTTAGCTAATTATTCTATAATGACAGGTCTAAAGATGTTTGGACCAATGAATGAATTTACCAATTTCTGCGAACAATGTGGTAAAAAATTACCACCAGGACAAAGTAGTTTTTGCATTCATTGTGGTGCACAACTTGAATAAAAAATAAGTGATTTTTTTCTTAATTCACTTTTTTTCTGTTTTCTAGCAGTTTATAATTTATATTAGTAGAATAATTTTAATGGTAAACTACTTAACCTCGTTTAAGTTGCATTTGGTTAAGGTTGATTTTTAATGCGTATACAACTAACTTCTATTTCCGGATTTGCTAAATTAACAAAAATTAAGGATGATATGAAGCTAGTTGAAACCCCCACAATTATGAAATATACAAAGAATCAAAAGGATATCTTTTGGGAGATAGGTGAAAATGAAAATTTGTTTTCCATGAACTCTCCTCCAAGTTTTTTACATGGTAATATAACTAATAATCTTAATGCTGATTTTATATTTGTTTATAATTTCCTAATGCAACAATCATTGAATGAGACTGTATTAGAAAAACAATTCGAAAAGGCATTTGAAGAATTAAACCATTTAAAATCTTCTTTCAATGAAAGATCTGTTGCGTTAATTCAACCAACAAGTTCAATAACATTTTTTGAAAGAGTATTAAATGCTATTAGGGATTTACAAATTTCGAATGTCGCTATAACTAATCTTCTTCCAATTCTTTCCAATCATCGAAAACTAGTAGAGTTTTTCACTAAAATAAGAACTATCTTACCAATTGATACTACTGTTTTTCTTCTATCTCCAGTACCTCATACTTTTATGCCAATTCTTGCTTATCTTGGTGTTGATGTTTTTTCTGATGAATATGGAAGAATAGCTACAAAGCAATCTCTCTATTTAACAGATAGTAATGGTTATTATCTTGATGAATTAAAAGAACAATTCTGTTTTTGTGCTGTATGTTCAAAAGCATCAACCACAGAGCAATTAATCAATAATCTTCAAGTAAATGAAATTGAATTGGAAAAACACAATCTTAATATTTTACTAAAGAAAATAAGAGAAATACGCGCTGCATTAAAAAACAATGAATTAAGGAGCTTTATTGAACAACAAATTCAAACAAATATTACAAGTGCAGCATCGTTGAGAATACTTGATAAAGAATGGTCTAAAGAGATAATTTCTAGAACACCTACTTGGTCATCTGCACCAATAAAAAGTATTACTTCGTATGGTTATTATAGACCTGAGGTAAAAGAATTTCAAAATAGGATCACTAATCGTTTTGAAATTCTTCCAACAAAAAAAGTTGTAGTTATACTTCCTTGTTCAGCGAGAAAACCATATTCAAACTCTCAAAGTCATAAAAAATTCATCGAAATAATTGATTCACTGGGAAAAGAAAAAATAGGTTATATTCAGGAACTAATCCTCACTTCCCCATTAGGTGTTATTCCACGTCAATTAGAAAATGTTTATCCTGCTGCTCATTATGATATACCAGTTACAGGTGATTGGGATTTTGAAGAAAAAGAAATTGCAACGGAATTACTATCTAGAACGATAGAAAAGTTAGGTTCGGATGTTGTAATTATAGCTCATGTTAGTAATGAATATACAGATTTATGTGAAATAGTCGAGAAAAAATTGAATAGAAAATTCATTTATACTTCTAATGAAAATCGAACTACTTCTTATCAATCATTACAATGCTTAAAACAGACTTTAGAAACAAGCCTTCTAGACAAACCACCAATCCAATTTAATTCTGCAACTGAAAAATTACAAACATTAGCAGATTATCAATATGGATTAGGAATTGGAAAAGAGCTATTTTGTGAAAAGTATTCAATTTTCGGAAAACCACGTTTGCCATTAAAAGTTATGAAAAATAAAACTCAAGTAGGTGTAATTCAACCAGAGACAGGAAAATTAACATTATCTTTAATCACTGGAAAAATATTAGCGAAATTAAAAAAATATTATGTGAAATTTGAGGGTGAAACTATTGAAGGATCAACTTTATTTGCAGTCGGAGTGAAGGACGCAGACCAAGAAATTCGTCCATCAGATGATGTTGTGATTGTAAATGAAAAATTTGATTTACTAGCAGTAGGACAAGCAATTGTCTCAGGTAAAGATATGATGTCCTTATCTAAAGGATCTGTAGTAAAAATAAGACAAAAAGTCAAATAAAATTGGAAGTGAGCTTAAAAATGAGTAGAAATAAAGGTATCTTTATTGACCAAATCTGTGCTTTACGAAAGAAATCTCTCAGGAACCGAAAAAAAAGAGAAGCAAATAAAGCAATAGCTGCATGGATAGAGGAAGATAGGCTAATTTCTGGACCAGGTCAAGCTCTAGTAATTATAATGAATTCAATAGGTTGTGAGTGGGCACGAGGTAAGGAGGGTGGGTGCAGCATGTGTGGTTATTCGAATGATACTATAGAGGATATAACTGCAGATGATTTAATACAACAAATTGATGATGTTCTTTCTCGGTTTTCTGGGAAGAAATTTCAAGCTGTAAAACTTTTTAATTCAGGGAGTTTTTTAGATGAAAAAGAGATACCACTTAAAGCACAAGAAAAAATCATGCAATTGATTAACTCTCTTAGTGATGTAACAGAAATTATTATTGAATCTCGTCCTGAATATGTATCTGATTTAGTATTACAAAGAATTCAGAATCAACTACAAGGCAAGGTTTTAGAAATAGGAATAGGTCTTGAATCAAGTAATGATTTTATTAGAATAAATAATATCAACAAGGGATTTTTATTATCTGATTTTCAAAAAGCAGTTAAGATTGCTATAAAGAACAATGCTCGAGTTAAAAGTTATCTTTTATTTAAACCTCCATTTCTTACTGAGAAAGAAGCTATTGAGGATATGATTCATTCAGTTCTTGAATCCATTAAAGCCGGTGCAAGGTCAATATCAATTAATCCACTAAATATTCAGGGAGGAACATTAGTTTTTGAATTATGGAACAATAATCTTTATCGTTCTCCATGGTTTTGGAGTTTGAGAGAAGTATTGCAAACTCTTTGGGACAAAATAAAAGCTGAAGGTCTGGAAAAGAATGTAGATAGAATTCTCTCTGATCCTTCAGGTGCTGGATCAAATAGAGGAATTCATAACTGTAAATTATGCGATAAAGATTTTATTAAAGCATTGAAGAGATACAACCTCAGTCAAAATCCCGCAGAATTAAACATTAATATTTGTCAATGTTTTAAACTCTGGGAAGAATTTCTTTCATATGAAGTAGCATCTTTTGACCAATCTCTATCTATGCTAGAATATGGGAAGAAATTTCTTTGATACAATAAATAAGAAGGAATCTTTTAATTAGTTTACAACCTCACATTAAATAATCCATATAATCATCTTACATTAATTCAATACAAGGCGGGATAAAAAATAGAAATCAAAGTTATTGAATTCTCAAAAACAGAATGCTACGATGGAAAACAAATCCACCCATTATGGGCTTTACAGAAATTTGGAATTCAAGGAAATTCCGTTGTAGTTTTTCGAGGGAGTATGCTAATAAAACAAAATGAAATGATTGATGTAAAGGACATTCTTCGAGAAAAAGATTTAGCGGAAATTCTTATTTCTGGTGATGATTGTATTCATTTTATAATTGAAATGTTTGATGACCAACCTGCTAATCTTAAAGTAGCATATCATCGTTTACATCTTTTAGCGTTTATTGTTAAAGATTTAATTGAAAAGGAATTCTCTATTATTTTATCAAAGAAAGGTACAGACCTCTATTATGAAGGAAGTAAAATTAATGTGGCTATTGCAACTAGCTCTAATAGTTCCTCAAAAATACATTTTGGGATTAATATCATTTCTACTGGTGTTCCAGAATATGTTAAAGCTATAGGATTAACTGAAATTAAGAAGGATATTGACCTCGAGAAATTCGCTTTGGCTATTGCCAGAACTTTTGTTGATGAAATCACTGCAATTGAAGAAGATGTTGCTAAGTCACGCACTTTATAGGAGAAATAATAATGCCATTTGAAATAGAATTTGAGGATCCAAGAATTGGTTTCGCATCTGCTCATTTTATTATTGGTCATGATAAATGTGGAAGATTGCATGGACATAACTATTTTCTGAAAGTTGTTCTGAAAGGGGAATTAGATGATCAACATATGGTTTTAGATTATGGTGATTTGAAAGAGCAACTAGGAAAATTGACAAAACCTCTTGACCATAGCATTCTGATACCAGAAAAAGCTACTGGATTAGAGGTTGAAGAAAAAGAGGATTCTATAGAAATTATTACTTGTAATAAGAGATATTTGTTTCCAAAAGAGGATATTTTTTTCTTACCAATTCCTGCAACTACCTCTGAAGAGTTAGCGAAATATTTTTATTTAGAAATGAAAAAAATTTGGCCAAATTTTTCAATTAAAGTTAATATTGAAGAAGCCCCTGGAGCTAGTGCTACTTTTTCAGATTAAGGTTTCAAATTTATAGCGATAGAATTATTATATCTGCTATTCATTTGTAAAATAGTTATCTGAATTAAAGAGGAATCACATCTTGAAAGGTCCTGAACCAGAAGAAGAAAGCTTCTATCTCGAGTATAAACCAAAATACAAAATTTTTCATGAATTAATGGCTAAAAGGATGAGAAATGTTCTACTTGTATCGAGTATGTATGATAGTTTTATGTTAGAAGAAGATGGAAGACTCTCAGATCAGATTTATGAAGAATTTCAAAATCTAAATTTAAGGACTTTGCCAAGAATTACTCGTGTTTCTTCTGCAAAACGAGCTTTAGAATTATTATTAGAAAGAGATTTTGATCTTGTTATTACTATGCGAAGAGTAGGTGATATAGACGCTTTCTCTTTTGGTAAGAGAGTAAAAGAAACTTATGATATTCCAGTTATTCTCTTATTGAATAGTGTTGTAGAATTGAACTATTTGCCTCCTAAAGAGAAACAAGAGGGTATAGATAGGGTATTTGTTTGGAATGGTGATTCAAAGATTTTCGTAGCTATAATAAAACATCTTGAAGATAAAATAAATGCTGATTATGACACAAAAAATGGTCAGGTTAGAGTGTTTATTTTTGTAGATGATTCACCTCGATTTTTTTCTCTACTTTTACCAGAATTATATAGCGAGATAATGCGGCAAACTCATAGATTGATTTCTGAAGGAACAAATGACTTTCAAGATTTATTGAAAATGAGAGCTCGACCTAAAATATTGTTAGCTGAAAATTATGAAGAAGCAATGGAGTACTATGAAAAATATAAGGGCTATGTTATGGGAGTTATTTCAGATATCGAATTTCCTCAAAATGGGAAATTAAGCAAGAATGCTGGATTTAAATATGTTGAGAAAATCAAAAAACAATCTCCAAATATGCCTGTTATTTTACTATCAAGCAAAAATCACTATCGAGAAAGAGCAGAAAAAGCTGGATGCTATTTCATACACAAAAAATCTCATGGAATGATTTGGGATCTAAGGAAATGGCTTTTAGAATGTGTTGGTTTTGGAGAATTTAAATTTAAATTACCAAATGGTAAAATAGTTGGAAAAGCAAATGATGTAATTGATTTTTATAATGAAATTTCTAAAATACCTATTGAATCACTAGTTTATCATGGTGAAAATGATCATTTTTCAAATTGGTTGAGTGCAAGAGGAGAGTTTGAGATCGCTAATATACTAAAACCAAGAAAAGTATCTGAATTTCATATTGATGAATTGCGAGAATTTTTATTAAAAACAATAGAGAAAATCGTCATCGAAAAAACGCATGGAATTATTAATGATTTTTCAAGAATAAATTACCATCCAGAAATATTATTCTTAAGACTTAGACCAGGTTCTCTTGGTGGGAAAGGAAGAGGTATAGCTTTTCTTATGTTTCTTCTAAATTCTTTTCTACTAGATGATGAATTCCCAGAAGTGTTAATACAAATCCCGAAAACTATTGTTATAGGAACAGATGAGTTTGACAAATTTATGGAAGATAACAATCTCTATGAAATTAGCTTATCAAATGCTTCAGATGAAGAAATTAAGGAACGATTTGTTAAGGCTAGTCTCTCAGAAAGCATTAAAAGCGATTTAGAATTTTTACTCCAAAATTTAGAGGAACCTTTAGCTGTAAGGTCATCCAGTTTATTAGAGGATTCTGCTTATCAGCCTTTTGCAGGTATTTTTGACACTTATATGATTCCAAATAATAGTTCCAATTTAAAGACCAGAATAGTACAATTGTGCCAAGCAATTAAATTAGTATATGCTTCTCCATTCCTTAAACAAGCAAAATCCTATGCAGAAACTATTGGTCAAACTGTTGAAGAATCAAAAATGGCTGTAGTAATTCAGAAAGTCGTTGGTAAACTTCATAATAATCGTTTTTATCCACATTTTTCTGGTTCAGCTTCTTCCTACAATTTTTATCCATTTGGAAATCATATGAAACCTGATGATCGAATTGCTCATCTTGCATTGGGTTTAGGGAAAACTATTGTTAATGGAGAAATTTCAGTTAGATTTTGTCCAAAATATCCAAAAGTAAATTTCTATTCTACTCCAGATGCATTGTTAAATCAAAGCCAAAAAAAATTTTACGCTATTAATTTGGATAGAAATCAATTTGACATCACAATTGATGATCCATTTACAACAAAATATGATTTAGGTGATGCAATAGAGGATGGAACATTAAAAGAAATTGCTGACAATTATGATTTTAATTCTCAAATTTTAAATTCAGGATATTACGGAGAAAATTCACCTATTATAACTTTTAACAAACAGCTTAAATTAGAAACAGTGCCATTTGCTAAGATAATTGAACGGATTCTTTCTTTAGGCGAAAGAACTATGGGATGCTCAATCGAAATCGAATTTGCTGGTAACTTCAAAGAGAATTCAAACGAAATTACAAAATTATATATTTTACAGATTAGACCATTTCTACAACAAGAAATACTCACTCAAGGGATTTTAGAACCTGTTGCTGAGAATCAAAAATTAGCTTTTTCAACACATGTTTCAGGGAATATCTCTCGAGAAGACATTCGAGATATTGTATATATCATCCCAGACAAATTTGATAAAATGCAAACATTAGATATAGTAAAGGAACTTGATGTAATTAATGCTAAACTTACTAAAGAGAATAGACCTTATCTACTAATTGGTTTTGGTCGTTGGGGAACCTCTGATCGATATCTGGGGATACCGACAAAATGGAATAATATAAATGGCGCAAAAGTGATTATAGAATCGGAGTTGGAGAATTTCCAAATTGATTTTTCACAAGGTAGTCATTTCTTCCAAAATATAGTTACTTCTAATATTGGGTATCTTTTTTTGAAATACAAATCCAAAGATCATCTTTTTGATTGGAATTGGTTGTTACAACAAAAATCTTTGATTGAAAAAACATATGTACGACTTATCAGATTGAATAAACCTCTCAAAGTAGTAATTAATGCTCAAAAGAGAGAAGGAATAATTATAAAACCTCAATAATAAGACAATTTAAAATTAACAAGATAATCATTTATGATAATAAACTGGAGAAAGAATACATGCAATTATTTCCAATACCAACTCCACTAGTAACTCAAAAAGATAATTTATTTGAAGTAATTTTGAACGGATTAAAAAATGCAAAAATTACTTTACAAGATGGTGATGTTCTAACAATTGCAACTAAAATTGTTAGTGTTACTCAAGGACTTGTTATAAAAAAAGAAGACATAATAATATCAGAGGAAGCAAGAAAATATTCAGAAATTACCAAACTTTCCCCAGAATTCATGGAAGTTTCAATTCAAGAATCTGATGAAGTATTAGGAGCTTGTCCTGGAGCTCTTCTAACAAAAAGAAATGACAATCTTATGCCTAATGCCGGTGCGGACCAAAGCAATGCACCAGAAGGATATATTATAATTTTACCAAAGGATCCCTCAAGGAACGCTCGAGCGATACAACAATTTTTACAAGAAAAATATCAATGTAAAATTGGTGTAATAGTTGGTGACAGTAGAGTTCAACCTCTTAGACGAGGAACAAGTGGTCTAGCATTAGGAGTTGCTGGATTTGTTCCTGTAATTGATGATAGAGGTAGAAAGGATTTATTTGGTCGAGAAATGAAAATGACGAGAAGAGCTATAGCTGATAACCTAATGTCTGCTGCTGAAATTTTATCAGGAGAGGTTGATGAAAGAGTTCCCATGGTTTTAATACGTGGAGCTCCAGTAATCTTAACTGATGAAGATTTAACAGACACTATGTCTATACCTCCAGATGAATGCATGTATTTCAGTACTTTTCTCAAAAAGAAAGTAGGGTAATTTATTTTCAAAAAATAATCGGTGAATTTTTTGATCGAAAAAGTTTCAGAAGTTATAAAGAAATTATATGAAGCTTATGGTATTAGAAAATGGGAAAGATGGAGAGAACCTGTGGGGGAATTAGTAAGAACCATTCTTTCACAAAATACCACAGATACGAATAGTTTGAAATCTTATGCAAATTTACTTGAGAAATATCCAAATTGGGAAGATTTGTTGGAAGCAGAAGAATCTGACATTGCTGAAGTAATACGGAGTGGTGGATTAGCAAATATTAAAGCAAAAAAAATCAAGAAATGTTTGAATGAAATTAAAAAAAGACAAGGAAAAATTGATTTAGAATTTTTAGCTGATTTTTCATTAAACGAAGCAGAAGAATATCTAATCTCACTAGATGGTGTGGGTCCAAAAACTGCAGCTTGTGTACTTATTTTTTCATTTAATTTCCCAATTATACCTGTAGATACACATGTTCATAGAGTAAGTAATAGATTGGGCCTAGTAACTACGAGTTCTCGAGAAAAAACTCAAGAACAAATGAAAGAGATTATACCAGCTAAAGAGATGTATAATTTTCATTTGAATATAATTGAACATGGTCGAAAAGTATGCAAAGCATCTAATCCTCGTTGTTCTGAATGCTTTTTAACCAATCTTTGTGATTATTTTATACAACAAAATTCTAAGTAATAATTGAATGTTTAATAGTAGAATAAACCTAATTATTTTAAGAGAGAAAATCAGTATTAATCTGTTTATAATGAATAGTATCTATAAGCTGGTCTTAATTTGATTGACAAATTCAGTGATTTAACTGTTAATGATATTTCTGCTGAAAGCATTTTAAATTGGGTATTACCAGCTGTTGGAACTGTTTTAGCTGTTGCATTAATTATCTATCTCTGGCGTTACCTCAAAAAAAGTAACGAAGTTGGTAGAATATCAGAATTTGATGAAAGAACTTTCAAAAAACTGATTATAGAAAAAGGTGCTGATGAATTCATTCCAATATGTGAAAAATGTAAAATGCCAATGAGAGTTGAGATTCATTATAAAGATTTTATGAAAGATCAAGGAGAATTTCTAATCTCTAGAGAAACAGCAAAGAAAGAATTGCAATCACTAGTAGATGGTGATAGAATTTTAGAAGAAGATATGAATAATATATTGGATTTTTTTGATGATAATCCCAAAATAAAACAACAGCTCTTCAAAAGATATAAATGCTCAAATTGCTCTGCGTTGAAAGTATTTCCTTATCAAATTCAATCACAAGAAAAATAAAGAGCTAATTCTTACCAACCACAAGAAATTTAACTACTTATTTTAATGCTTTTGTAATTTGTTTGGTGTGTAAATTATGGAACCTCTTTCAGTTTTTTTAATTTTGATACCTATTGGATTAGCAGTTGGAATCTTTGCAGCTATTACAGGACTTGGTGGAGGAGTATTAATGGTACCAATATTATTTCTTGGTATTTTTGCTTTTTCAGAACCATTTGTGGATTCCATTAAGTATGCTACAACAATCTCAAGCACAGTAATATTATTCACAGCAATGTCTGGAACGGTTGCTTTCACCATTCAAAAGAGAATTGATTTTATTGTAGGTTTATTATGTGCACCTTTTACTGTATTAGGTGCATGGTTAGGAAAGCTTGTTCAAACTGGAAGTGCAGAAGTTTATGTTTTGATGTTTTTTGCTATTTTATTAGCTGCAACAGCAATAAGAATGTTAGCTAAAGTGATAATCTCTCGAATACAAACCAAAAAACAACTACAAAAGGATGCGATAGCAGAGGAGGCGGTCATACAGGAAAATAAATCCAATGAAAAAAAATCCGAACCTTCTCGATTTAAATTACTATTAGATAAAATGACATTAAACAGAGATGTATTTGATAGAAGTGAAAAGCAATGGCAATACAAAGCTAGACTCTATTTAACTCCTATTGCTGTTATTGGAGGTTTTGTAGCAAGCATGGCAGGAGTGGGTGGAGGAATTGTGATGGTTCCGGTATTACATCTAATAATTGGTCTTCCAATACACTTTGCTACTGCGACATCTGTTTTCATAATGATTTTTACAAAATTATCAACTATTACAACATCTTATACTAATTCAGCAGTAATAACTGAAGGTATTTGGTGGCCATATGTTGCTGGTTTAGCTATTGGTATTGTAGTAGGAACACAAATTGGGGCTATATTTGCTCGAAAGATAAAAGCTGATCCATTAAAGATCATCTTTGCAACAGTGTTACTATTGGTCGCAATTTGGACAATTATTGAATGGCAATTAGGTTTGAGCTAAAAATGTAAATTCAACTTTTTCCTTTTTTTAGTTAATGAAACAAATGACTAGATGGAAAGGATTATTAATAATAGTCTCATCACCTAGGATTAGGCAAGTAATTACACACTGAAGATTAAAAGCTAGGAAAGAATGGGAAAATGGCTGAAGTTACAGATTTACATGTGCTAGCAAAAATGTCCAAAGGAACCCCAAATGAAGATGATGCATTTATTGTTAGAGATGAAAATGGGACAATTCTTTATAAGATACACAGCTTGCAGAAATTGGTAGATATTTTGTCTAAAGTGTCACCAAGTGATATTTTTCCTTCCCTCTGTCGTATTGAAGACAATGAAGAAATTGAATGTGATGTTGCTTTATGGATTCATTACGTTCTCGGTGATGCAGTACTTTCCGCTAAAATTTTCAATTTGGCAAATGAATTTAAAGATAATCCTGAGAGACTAAAGATTGAAACATTTAATCTTTGTTTTAATAGATACCTTAATTTTCAAGAATTACTTGAATTCTCTGATGAAATAATGCCGTTTGAAGAAAAAAGTTTACCAACTAATCTCTAACTTCCATTTTTAAGTAAAATGTATTAAATTAGATTGCGAAACATTACTAAAAATAACTAAGTGGAAGAATTAATGAGATTTTTTTCAGATAATCTTCATGAAAAGAGCTGCTCTATTTGTGGGAAATCTTCTTCAGAAATATCTTCTAAATTGGGTGTATGCAAAAAATGTATCTTAGAGAGGTCAAAAGAATCTCTAGAAAAAATCTCCCATTTAAGAAGAAAATATCGCGAGGAGTTTTCTCTACCATTAGAACCTCCTAAAACAAAGAATGGTTTATCTTGTGGTGATTGTGTAAATAATTGTATTTTAGGTATTAATGAGATTGGTTTTTGTAATTTAGTGAAGAATATTGATGGAAAAATAACTAGACTGGCTGGTGATGAAAAAAAGGGAGGATTATTTAGCTTTTATTATGATCCTCTCCCAACAAATTGCGTTGCTGAACCATTTTGTCCTGGTTGTACCTCAACAGGTTATCCAGAATTTTCCTATGCAAATGGTCCTGAAATTGGTTGGAATAATCTAGCAGTTTTTTATCAATCATGTACTTTTGATTGTCTATTTTGTCAAAATTATCAATACCGAAAAGGCATACATTTAGCAAAACCTTCTTCCCTGCAGATATTAATTGACGCTTTAAAGAAAAACATTAGTTGTATCTGTTTTTTTGGTGGTGATCCCGCTTCACAAATACGACATTCAAATGCTGTTGGTGAATTAGCACTAATAAAAGCTGAAAAAGAAGATCGAATAATACGTGTCTGTTGGGAAACAAATGGTTCAGCAAAACCATCTTTAATGAAACACTCTACTGAAATTGCTATGAAATCAGGTGGTTCAATAAAAATTGATTTCAAAGCTTTTGATAATGCGCTTAATATTGCTTTATGCGGATCTAGCAATAAGTTCACAATTAGGAATATCAAAACAATTGGAAAATTGGTTGAAAAAAGACCAGAAGTTCCGCTCTTGATAATTAGTACATTACTAATTCCAGGTTATATTGAAGTTGATCAAGTAGAGAAAATTTCCAAACTTATAGCTGATATAAATCCTACAATTCCTTACTCCTTATTAGCATTTAATCCAACCTTTGTTATTGATGATTTACCAACAACTTCATTGAAACAAGCAGAAGAGTGTTTTAAAGTAGCAAAAGAACAAGGATTAGTTCATGTAAATATTGGTAATAAACATCTTTTACGATAAAGTCTAACAATGAAAATTAATAGATTTAGAATTATTACATTTTCAATCATTTTACTGGATAACGAATCATTGCCCAATGTTGTAAATTGACTTTTGGAATTATCCCTTATTCTAAAATTT
>Ga0307379_10000391_pt1 | contig 74743 bp, 68 predicted proteins | sample UN2MG_FD_202237 | JGI IMG/M metagenome (GOLD analysis project Ga0307379, IMG submission 202237) | Soil microbial communities from Risofladan, Vaasa, Finland - UN-2 | ecosystem: Environmental > Terrestrial > Soil > Coastal area > Acid sulfate soil | place: Finland: Risofladan, Vaasa | collected... | reverse complement strand
GTACTTGCGATGGCAGCCGGTGGTCTTCACATACTCGTCGAGAATCGCGCTTCGTTCCTTCTTGCTCGCACGGCAATAGCGAGCCCTGAGCAGATCGAGATATTTGTCGTCTATTTGACCCATGGGACCCCTCCTTTTTGGGTAACATTTTCCCATGAGTCAACGAATACGCCAGGGTAACCTTTTCTCGTGAGTCAACGATACCTTTTCGGTAACCTTTTTAATGAGTCAATTCGGGTTGTTGACTTCCGCCCTGGGTTCGGTTATACTGCGCGTCTGTCAGAACCACGGAGGGCACCTTGCGGCCGGGTGAGAGCCCGGGATCAGGGCCGGGATCGGTGTGCCATGAGATGAAGCATGGAATCCAGAATGGAGATTGGCTGATGAATAAAGGTCTGAATTTTCGGTCCGAGCGAGGCTGTAGTGCGTGGACCGTCCTGGGATGGGTCCTCATGGTCGTGGTGGGCGTTGGGCTGGCCTGGTATGGCTTTACGTGGAGCGCAGATGACGCGCAACAGGTGGCCGTCCAACCGTCGGCCCCTGCAACAGCCATCGCGTTACCGTCTCCTACGCCGATGCCTACGCTGCCTCCTACCGAACCACCGCCGCCGACGTTCACACCCGAACCTACCGCGATCCCTCCGACGGATACGCCCGCCATACCCAACATCGTGGCTGGCGCCGACGGGGTGAACGTCCGTAGCGGGCCGGGTACCAACTTCACGCGCCTGGGCTATCTCGACCCGGGTGCTCAGGCCCGGGTGACCGGTCGTCATGGGGATTGGTGGCAGATCGAGTACGACGGTGCGCCGAGTTGGGTCTTTGGTGAGATCGTCACAGCCTTCAACGCGGACGGTGTGCCGCAGGTCCAGCCGCCGCCTACGCCAATCCCTGTCCCGCCGACGGAGACCCCAACCCCGGCCGCCACCTTCACGCCGGAGCCGCCTCCGGGGCCGCCCCCCGAGTTTCGCGGGCTTGAGCCGCTCAATTACTGGGTCGAGGACGCGCCTGGCCCCTTTGACGCCGGTTCGGAAATCTGGTTCAACATGGACATCAAGAACACGAACGCGTATCGCGTTTACTACGACGCGCTCGGAACGTGGGTGCAGGAGACCGGGCAGTTCCAGAAGAGCTGGACGGAGCAGAAATTTGGTGACCGGCAGCACTTTACCTGGCGTGACCATATCGAGATCGACGGCAGGGGCACGTACAACCTGTGGATGAGGATCTGCTTCACCGATGGCGCGTGTGCCAACTTGATGGGGCCGGTCACCATCAACGTCGAGTAGCCGGCACGCGCTTCAGGCGCACAGGAGGATAGATGATGGACAACGCAGCGTTAGGAACCCATATCGTCTGCCAGGTTGGCCTGATTGTGCGGGACATCGAACGCTCGATAGAGACCTACAGTCGGGTGTTTGGGATGCCCGAACCCGAGATCGTCGTCACGGACGGTTCAGAGATCGCGCACACCAGGTTCAGGGGGGAGCCGACCGATGCCCGGGCCAAGCTGGCGTTCTTCGAGATGGGGCAGGTCTCCCTGGAATTGATCGAACCCATCGGCGGTCCGAGCACCTGGCAGGAGTTTCTCGATGAGAAAGGCGAGGGTGTCCATCACATCGCCTTTATCGTGGAGGACACCGACGAGGTGGTGCGATTCATGGAGCGAGAGGGTGTAGGGATGGTCCAGCAGGGGGATTACACAGGCGGCCGGTACACCTACCTGGGCAGCGCATCCGTGCTGGGGGTTGTCCTGGAGCTTTTGGAGAATTTTGCATCCTAGTTGGAATCGGATCAGATTGCCCATTTCCCCCAGGCATCACTGTATGCTATAATTCCCACCAGGGGGACCATGGGTGACCTGCTTATCGGCGTGCTGGGCTTGGGGGCGGTGCTGGCGCTGGGCGCGGCCGTCACCTGCCTGATCGTGGTTTCCAGGAAGCAGCGGCAGCGGGTCCGGGCACAGGAGGATCAGCGGCGCCAGTCGCGCCGCCGGCAGTTGCTATCCAGCCTCGAATCGCTGGACCTGGGCATGACCAGGCTGGCCACGGCTGCGCTCCAGGGGAGTGAGCAATTTGCGCAGGAACGAGCCGTCGGGCTGGCGCAGGTTGTTGACGCTGCCAACCGGAGCGGGGACGACGAACTGCGGCGGCTGAGTGAGGTGGTGGTAGCGCGCTGCGACGCCCTGAGTGCGGCCGGACGGGAGGGAGGGGACGGGGACCGGTTGGTACGCCAGCTCGGCGAGGCCCAGCGAGAGGTGTACCGTCGGATGGAGGTGTTGCTGGATCAGACGTTCGACTGACCCAGCGCGTTACTCGAACATCGAATCCAGCCGCCGGGCCGACTCCGGGTCTTCCTGAATCTCTGGTTTGGGCTGCGCCACTGGTGGGTGACCGGCCAGTTGAGTCCGCAACTCCCGTACCTCGTTCGCCAACAGTGTGGCCAATTCCTCCCATTGCAGCAACCGCTGTTCTCCCTCGGTGGCGATACCGATCAGCCGGACCACGGCCTCGGTTGGGTCCGGCTGGGCCGCCAGCCAGTCGGCGGCCCGGCGGTGGTCGACCTCGTACGGGTTCAAGTCCAGGTGGAAGGTAAGCGCCATCCGCCTGCTACTCCTCGAAAGTCGCCGGCCGCTGGCCGAAGCGGTAGAATCCTTCGGCGTTGGCCCAGAACGCGTTGTCGAGTAGGCGCGCGTGGGGGTACACGTCGTGAATGGCGTCGTACAGATACGGCCCTCCCCCTCCACTTACAAGGATTGTATCCAGTTGGGCACCCTCGCCCCACAGATCGCGGGCGCGGGCGATGATCGCCGTCTGGATGTCGGCCATAGCAGGCTCGATCAGCGGCTCCAGGGACACTGGCTCGCCGCGCACTCGCACCTCCCCGGCCTGCACCGCCCGGTCGACTTCGTGGGGCATCAACTCCAGCCTGTGCAAGTCCCCCAGCGCCTGCTGCACCTGGCTGGTAACCTCGCTCCAACCGATGGGGATCGATCCGCTCAGGCGTTGCACGTAGCGCAGCTCGTCCGAAACGACAAAGTCGGTCGTGTAGGTTCCCACGTCGATGATGCCCAGTCGCCCTCTCTCTATGTCGCCCTCGACAATTTTGCCCTGTTCACTCAACAGCTCTCGGAACAGGGAGCCAAAAGGCTGCGGCGCGACAAAGACCGATTCGACGGCAAGCTTGATCGCGCGGTCGGTGTTGACCCGGTAGACGCCCTCGAACGACTTGATCACTTCGGCCCGGTCGCCGAAGAATCCTACCGGCAGTCCGGTGACCACCTTGACGCGCGTGCCGTCGGGTGCCTGCTTGGCCATCTCGACCAGCGCCGCGACGAAGAGCATTTTGTACGTGCGATCGTGGACCCGGCTGCGGTCAAAGATGGTCGATTGGATCCGACTCTGGAGCAGGGCCTGTTCACCGTAGAAGAAACTCCGCTCCCCGTACGTGACTGGCCGCTCCTCTTCGCCACGGATCAGGTCGGTGGCGAAACGAATGTCCTCAGCAGTGCCGATCACGCTGGGGAACGAGAAACGCAGGCCGTCGGGACCGATGCCTTTGGTATAACCATATCCGATGTCAACTGAGAGAATCATCACTGGGGCTCTCCTTCTTCTGGACGTCGTGGATTTGCGCTTGGAAGACGCCTTGGGCTGGGTTTTCTTCTTCGTGGGGGCAGGCGCGGGTTTGGCGGGCTCGGCCGGAGCGACTGGCTTGGGCTCGACGAGGGCCTCCTCCTCAGACTCAACCTCTGCTTCTGGCTGCGACGTTGCTGGCACATTAAGCTGTTCCTGAAGCTCCTCCATTTGTCGTGGCTCCTCCATCGCCGGTGAAATGGCAAGTTCCGCCGGCGCGGCGTGCTCCGCCTCTGCAGGCTGGTGCTCTGGTTGTGTTCCCGTGATGAGCTGTACCTCCGCCGCCTCGACTGCTGGCGGAACAGTTGTTTCGTGCGCGATCTCGGCCATCTCTGCGATCACCGCCTCGATCGCAGATTCCAGCGAGAGTTCCGTGGCCTGTGCGGGCGCACGCCCGGTCAGCCGGGCCAGCGCTTTTTCCCAACCGGGTATGTAGCGCCAGTAGTACGGGCCCTGCTCGCACGGTTGGGCCTCGATCTGTTCCTCGGCAAAACGGGTATCCAGGTCCACCTCCTTCCCTTGCCTGTCGGCCTGGTAATGGTAGACGCGGAAGGTGCGTAACCCGTCGCTAAGGATGCAGCGCGTGCGTTCTTGCTGGACTGTGAGGCCCGATTGGTGTGCCATCTTCTCGTCTAGCCGTGCTGCCAGCTTGGCAAGCCGCTCGGTGGGAAAAACGTGATGCGTTGGCTGACCATCAGAATCCAGGAAATCGGACCTGCGTATTGGAGGCAGCGGCCTGCCCTCGGCCACCACCGGGTAGTTGCGCGCCAGAAGAGAGCCGGGCACCAGCGCCACCGCCCTCGGCCTCCTGGTGGCGCTGCTCCAGCCGTGTGGAGGCCAGGGCCATGGCTCTGCTTTGCGGAAACCAGCACTCCCCGCCATCACGACCTGGTAGAGCATGCCATCGGAACTCACAAACAGCGTTCCCTCCGGTAGCGTCTCCGTCCGGACGGTTTCAAGAGGCCTGTCGGTCGGTGTTGCCTGCTCGTTCATACTGCCTCACAAGTGCTGGACCATGTCGGAACGGCAACCAGTATACCACAAACTGCAGCGGGAGGAAATCCCACCCACCGGGTTCATTCCACCGCTGTGCGCGGGTAACTCATATTCTCTTGCATTCTATCTTACAGGAATGTGATCAGCCTGTCAAGCGCCGTTCCCCCAGGTGCCACCGGATAGCAGCCAGAAGGCCAATCCCATACCTACCAGCCCTGCTCCATCGAAGGCGATGAAGCGCAGTCCGGTCGTCCACAGCGCGGCGTGGCCGGCTGGCAGCGTGGCCCACATCCAGGTCTCCCCGGCCAGCCCGATCGCCTGCTGGACCAGGATCACCGCAAAGAGGGTGCGGTTACGGTCCGGTCGGAACAACACGGGTGGGTAGGTGGCGTTCCACATCAGGAACAGGATCCCTATCCCGCGCACCAGCACCCGTCCCGGCACCCCGCTCACCTCGAAGCCCGGTGCGTACCGGTCCGGCTGGGCCACGAACGCCAGCGCGCACGCCACGTTGAAGAAGAACACTGTCCCAACCACCAATCGAGCCAGCCACAGCGACAACCGATGCCGTCGGCCCATGCGTCTCCTTTGCTCTCCCCCGGCTGCCAGCCCCTGGGATGGGCTCGCCTGCCACGCTTCTGGCACCCTGTGTGTCAAATACCGAGTATACACCCGTTGCCCCAATTGCCCAAGTTGCAGACGCTGCGGTGCTGCAGGGTTTTGACTTCCGCGCAAGGTTGGGCTATACTGTTTGGAGATTCCAGAGCGGGGGTGGCGGCCTGGTTGAGGACAAGGCCCGCCCACTGTCAAGTTTGTGGACAAATTGGACGAGGTGTGGTTTGAAGTGGAGATGACTGATTCGACTCTAACTGCTGTTCTGCCGGTGACCGAGCAGTTGCTCACAGAGATTGGGAGACGCATTGTAGACGTTTTCGCTCCGGAACGGATGATCCTCTTCGGCTCTTACGCCGAAGGACGCGCGACGGCTGATAGTGACCTTGATCTCCTGGTCGTCACCGAGCGATCTGTGAGCCGCAAGGAGCGCCTGGCACGGACGCAGGACCTTTTTCGGGACATGTCCCTGCCCGTTCAGGTGATTACCATCTCGCGACAGGAGTTTGAGGAGACCCGAGACGTGATCGGCGGCATTGCCCATCCCGCCGCGAAATATGGGAGAGTCATCTATGAGAAGCCGTGAAGAGGTCATTCGGGATTTCGTCCAGCAGTGGCTCAGCAAGGCGGAAATAGACCTTGCGTCTGCAGAGATTCTCGCGGCAGGTGAGATGGGCGATTATTTCCCCTGTGCTTTCCATTGCCAGCAAGCATCTGAGAAGTTCCTCAAGGCCTACCTGGTCCGCCACCAGATCGAGTTCCGTAAGACACACGACCTGGGTCAGCTCCTGAAGCTGGCGAGTGAAGCGGAGCCTGTCCTGCGGGAAGAGCTGGCTTCCTGTGAGTGGCTGACACCCTTTGGTGTGGAATTCCGGTATCCTGGGGAGTATCCCACGGTGGACCAGATCACAGCACAGAATGCTCTGGCCGAGGCGAAGCGAGTCAGGCAGGTAGTTGTAGGACACCTGGCCTCGTATCTGAGTGGCGAAGCCTGACTGAACTCTCCTTGGCGGCTGGATTATGCACTATTGCCTGGTCTGGTCGAGGTCAAGGTTCTGCCGCAGAGCCTAGCGGCATGTCATAACATGCCACAGAAAGGCGAGTGATCAAGGCGAAGGTGGCACTTGCAGAAGGCGAACTGTAAGTGGCAGGTGATGAGCCCGAAGTCGGAGAAATGTGTTGCCCGGTAGGTGTAGGCAGCACCTCCGGCTGTGACAGCGTGTGTTATGTGGAGACGCGTATCGAGATAGGGAGGTCGAGGCCTATGAGCCCAGAAATAACAGTCGAGCTGGTCAAGGTCTGTCCAAGTGTCCTATGGGTAACGCTTGTCGCCGTTTTGATTGTCGTCTTCTATAAACCCATCAAAGGTGAACTCCTGCCAAGGTTGAGCGGGCTCAAAGCGTTTGGAGTAGAAGCGACTTTCATCCGGGAAGAGTTAGATAAGGCAGTTGGGAAGCAGGCGGCTGAGGTAAGCGAGAGCGATCGCTCACAAGTGCTGAGAAGGGCACAGAGAGTTGTCCCAGTTCTACATGGGGCGCGCATCTTGTGGGTGGATGATATTCCAGAAAACAACACGTACGAGCGTAGGATATTACTTTCTCTTGGTATTTTCGTTGACCTTGTGACAACTTCGACTGAAGCGCTGTCAAAACTCTCACAGAAGAATTACGACGCTGTCATCTCGGATATGGACCGTGATGGGGTTCCTGATGAAGGCCTCAGGTTCTTGGCGAAAATGCGCAAACGAAACCTGTATCGCCCGACGATCTTTTACATCGGGCGATTTGACCCTGACAGAGGGATACCTCCTCACGCTTTCGGTATGACTGATCGTCCCGACCATTTGCTACACCTAGTTCTGGATGTTTTGGAGAGAGAACGCAGTTGATGTTCAGCACTGCCTACCTGTGCGCGACCTTGTCAAGGATTGAATCTTGAACGAACAAAATGATCTGCATCGCCGGGATCGGGTCAAGTCGCCTCAGTTTCATTTCTTGCAACTCCGCGAACCCGGTGCTGGCAACTCTGCCACTTGCGGTCCCCACCCCCGCGCAACCAGCGGCAGCCACACGAGACACGCTTGCACGACCGTCTCCCGGCGCGTGAACGGCCCCAGCACGCTCCCGCCGATCTCTGCCGTGTTCGTCAGTGGCACGCCCAGCGGCGTTGCCGCCGTCGGGGAAAGCGTGTAGGTCACGCGCACTTCTGCGTCTTCCGCCACCGTCCCGCTCCAGCGGATCTGCCCGCCTGCGTAGGTCGGCGCGAGGCCGGAGGTGGTCGCCAGCGTCCCCGTCAGCACGACCATGCTGTCTGGAGGCGTGTCGGTCAGCGTACCGTTGGCCCCCCGGCTGCCGGTGTTGCTGATGACGACGGCGTACGCGACAGTTTGGCCGGCGGGGAAACAGCGGGGCGTGGCGGACTTGCGCGAGGTGACCAGCACCGGCGCGGGCCCGGTCAGCACCGTCGTGAACGCCTGCCCCCATTCATCGTCGCTGAACGGCTCCCGGTTGCCCGCCCGGTCGCGGGCGCGGGCGCGGAAGAAATACGTGTGGCCGTGGGTCCCACTGAACGTCCCCGACGTCGCGGCCGTGCCGGTCAGCCAGCCGGTCCACGCGCCCTCGTAGCCGTCGCGCGCTTGCACGTCGTACGCGGCGATGCCCGGCCAGGCGTCCTCCCCGGTCCAGGTCACGGTGAACGGAGTCGTCCCCACCCACGGCGGCAGTGGATCGACCGATGAGGTGGGCGGCGTGCAATCCCGGGGGTTGACCGCCGCCAGCGGGCTCCCCTCGTCGTCCATGTACACGCAGGACACGTCGTCCAGCCCCCGTCCCCCCGTCCCCACCGACGCCGTGAACGGATCCCCCGGCGCGACGGCCGGCAGCGCCCAGCGGGCCAGCTCGGCGCAGGTATTCCGGTCCCAGACGGCGAGCGTGCTCGTGCCGGCGGCGCGGGGTGCGGTCGAGTGCACGCCGACGTGGAAATAGCCACCACTTTCGCGCACGCCCAGCGCTGCCTCAGCCGTCGCCGCGCTCAGTTGGCCGATGCCGCCCACGGGGTACCAGTACTCTGTCCATTCGAGTGGCTGCCCGGCCGCGATCGTCGCCGCGTCCCAGAAGGTCGGCGCGACGCCGCCGTGCAGTTCGACGTAAGTCGAGCCGTCGTCCGTCCACGCGTCTGGATCGAGCGGGTCCGCCCAGCCAAAGCCGAACGCCTTGCTCCCAAGCGCCACCTCGCGGGAAAAGACCCGCGCCACGCCCTCGTCCGCGGCCGTGTCATAGACCCCGGAGAAATCCGCCGCCGCCTGGGGACGCTCGAAAACACCGAGCCACTGGTTCCAGTTGCCCAGGCGAGAGTAATCGCGCCCGCCGTGCACTGGCCACTCCAGCACTGTGCCCGCATTTAAGTCGCCGCTGGAGTGCACCGTCACCTGATCGGCGTTGAGGACGAAGCGCAGGTCCGCGCTGACGGCGTTGGCCGCGCCGGGGGCGAGCATCGCGTTCGTCCAGTACTTGTACGCGATCGTGTCCCCGGTCGGGTTCTCGATGCGCGGGGTGATCGCCAGCGCGGCCCGGCCGGCTGGCAGGTGGACCGTGACGGCGGCGCGGATGCGGTCGGTGGCGGTCGTGTCGCGCAGCGTGACGGTGACGCCCGCCGCCGAGGTGACGACCTGGGCGTCCCACGGCTTGCCCCACTCGTACCCGTGCTCCTCGACCGGCAGGCCCCACTCGATGCCGCCGGCCGCCAGCCACCAGTTCTCGTCGCTGCTCAGGTATCCCCACCGCGTGGGTTTGATCACCGGGTTCTGGTACAGCTCGTTGTGGCCGGTGGGCTTGTACGTCATCTGGTAGACCCGCCCGCCCAGTTCTGGAAGCAGCGTCACCCGCAGGTAGTCGTTCTCCAGCACCAGCACCGTATAGTCCTGCAGGCCTGGCGCAGGGTGGGAGGCCTCGTACGCGGCGCGGTCCAGGTAGCGATAGGTGATGTTGTACTTGGGGTCCAGGCGGCTGTGCAGGAAATCGGCGTAGGGGTAGGTGGGGATGGTCAGCGTGGCGGTCTGGCACGAGGCGCTGCCAGGCGCGGGGGCCGGGTTCACCGCGACCGTGCGGCTGTCCTCGGCGTCGTTGAGCGCCAGGTCGTAGGCGATGGCGCGCAGCGTGACCGTCTGCCCGCGATGCGCGCTCAGATCGAGCCTGGCCTGGTAGGGTGGGGCGGCGACGACCGCCTGCAGTTCGTCGTCGGCGTAGAACTCGACCCTGGCGACGGCGTCGTCGTCCGATGCGCTCGCCCACACGGTCGTCTCATCCAGGACCGCGTACCCCTCGCCGGGCGCGGCGATGCTGGCGGTGGGCGGCGTCGCCTCGGCCCGCTCGACCGGCGGGTTGCCGTACGGCACGGGAAATTCCCGCCGGACCTGGCTGACCCGCACCCCGCGCACGGTGATCTGGGCCACGTCGTCGGTCCCCAGCCCGGCCCCGGCGGCCCAGCCCAGGTAGGGGACGCTCCCCGGATCGTACCCCATCACCAGCGTGCCGACCGTGTCGACGGCCACACCGTCCCGGCCGGCCAGGATCAGCCCCATCGGCGGGTCGGCCAGCGTCTCCCCGGTGGGTCCATCCGTCATCCCCCGCAGCCCGTCCACGACGCAAAAGTCCAGCGGGCGGGCCAGGTTGAGGTCGACGATGTGCCGGCCCAGGTCGTCCGGCCCGTGCCCCAGCGCCATCTTGTACATCTTGGAGCCGGTCTGGTGGTAGATGTCGGAGGGGGCGATGCCGATCTGATTCTTGAGCGCCAGCGTGACCCCAGCGGAGGAGTGGTTCTTGAGCACCGGTACGCCGATGAGCACGTCGGCGTCGAGGACCACGTTGGGCAGCCAGTAGTCCGTCCATATCAACCCGTGCTGCATGTGCACCTGCTGCACGAGCGTGGGGTCGTGCTCGTCGAGCCCGCCGGCGTCGTTGAGGTCCACCAGCGGTGCGCCGGTGGCGTCCTCCACCATGTCCCCGTCCTCGTCGTATCCGGCGTCGCGGAAGGCGGCGACGGTCGCGCCGCGCTGGTTGGGCTGACCGTTATAGGTACACGCGGACCCCTCGGCGATGATCACCTCGTCCGCGCCGGCCTCCCGCGCCAGTTGGACCACGGCGCGCACCACCCGGGGATCGGTCACCGCACCTTCTTCCGGGGGTGCGTTCCACACCAGGTTGGGCTTGACCACGACCGTGTCTCCGGCGCTGACCAGCCCGTCCAGCCCACCCGCCAATGCCACCGCCTGGCGCACGGCCGCCTCGACGTCCGCGTCCGAAACCGGCCAGGACGCCGCCTGCACGACCGCGACCTCTGCCGGCCCGCTTACCGATCTGGAGTACGCCGCCCGATGTTGCAGTCCGCTCACGCCGCCCAGCAGCGCCAGCAACCCCGCCAGCGCGATCAATCTCCACCGTCGCTTCACCTCACCCTCCCGCAACTATCCAGCCTCCAGCGTTCAGCATCGAGCATCCGTCCTCCTTCTCCATCCTCCATTCTCCATTCTCCATTCTCCATCCTCCATCCTCCATTCTCCATCCTCCATTCTCCATTCTCTATCCTCCAGCCTCCATCCTCCATTCTCCATTCTCCATCCTCCATCCTCCATCCTCCATCCTCCAGCATCACCCCCCCACCACCAGGTTGAGCACCGTCCCCGCCAGCGCTGCCGCTGCGACGACGTAGACCACGTAGGCGACCAACGCCCGCCGGTTGAGCAACGTGCCCAGCGCGGCCAGGGACGTCAGCCGCGTGGCCGGGCCAGCCAGGAAAAAGGCCAATGCGGCGCCGGGGCTCATCCCCTGGGCCGATAACCCGGCGACGACCGGCACTGCGCCGCCGCCGCAGGCGTAGAACGGGACGCCCAGGACGCCGGCCAGCAGCACGCCATACCAGCGGCCCGTGCCCAGGAGCGCCGAGATCCACGCTGCCGGGACCGCCGTCTGTACCAGCGCCGCCAGGATCACGCCCACGACAAAGTACAGGCCCACCCTCTCGGTGAGCCGCACGATGGAATGGGCGAGCTGTCTACCTGTTTGCCCCCGGCCTCGCGTGGCGGGTGTGTGGGGATGAGAGGGTGGGGGAGCGTGGGAGGGGGATGGGTGTACCCCTGGGCACAGGTAGACGTCCGCCCTCAGCCTTCGGGCCAGCAACCCCACCGGCAGGCTGAGCAACAATGCGCCGGTCGCGTGCGCCAGCGCCAGGCGCAGCCCGAGCCCGCCGGCCATCACGACGAACAACTGGGGGTTGAGGAGCGAGGAGGCGACGAGGAAAGCCAGCGCCGGGCCGGGCGACGCGCCGCCGCGCAAGAGTTCGACGAGCACCGGCACCGTCCCATACGTGCACAGCGGCGAAGCTCCGCCCAGGCAGGCTGCCCCCAGCACCGTCGCTGGTCCACCCTGGCTCAGCGACCGCCCCCAGCGCCGCGGCAGGTCCAGTCGGCCCAGGGCTGACGCCAGCAGGATGCCGCCAGCCACGTAGGGACCGAGTTGGAGCACCTGCCGCCAGGCCGTCACCGCGGCCAGCACCAGTGTTGAGCGCAGATCGACGATCATCCTGGCGACAATTGTAGCACGACCTCTGGCGGCCTATTCAAACAACCGCGCGATTTCGTCTCGTTCAAAGTGAGGCAGCGGCCGTTCACCCATTGTACCGCGCAGCACGATCCCCCGTTCCCGCTCGATCACGCGACCGATGCGTGCCGCCGAGATGCCGGCCCCTTTCAGCGCGGCCAGTACCGCAGCACCGTCGCGGGGTGCCACCGCCATCAGCAGCGCGCCGGAGGCGATCAGCCCTAGCGGGTCCAGCCCCAGCCGCGTGCACAGCGTGCGCGTCTCGGGCAGGACCGGAACGGCGGCTTCGTCCACCTCCAGCCCGACCCCCGCCGCCTCGCCCAGCTCCCACAGCCCGGTCGCCAGCCCGCCCTCGGTGGGGTCGTGCATGGCGTGCACCTCGCCCGCCGCCGTCGCTACGGCCGCGTCCCGCACCACGCTGATCCCGGGATCGTACAGGAACCCCTGGCATCGCTCCAGCAGCGATCCGTCCAGTCCTGCCAGGTCGCCCCCCTTCTCTCGCGCGATGATCGCCGTCCCCTCCACCGCGATGCCCTTGGTGACGAGCAGGACGTCGCCCGGTCGCGCCCCATCGGACCGTACCAACTGCTCGGGCGTCATCTCACCCAGCATGCACCCGACGACGATGGGGCGGTCGATCCCGTAGGTGATCTCGGTGTGACCGCCCACCAGCGCGATGTCCAGTTCACGGCAGGCGTCGGCGATCTGGTCAAAGATGGCATCTACCTGGTGAGGGTCGGTGTGTCCTCCGGGCAGCAGCAGTGTGGCCAGGAACCAGCGCACCGTCGCGCCGGTGCAGGCGACGTCGTTGGCGTTGACGTGGACGGCGTACCAGCCGATCTCGTCGCTGGCGAAGGTGATGGGGTCGGTCTTGGTGACCAGGTAGCGGTCGCCGAAGGAGATGACCGCCGCGTCGCGCCCCACGCCTGGCCCCAGGACGACGCGCGGGTCAGCGGGCGCGTGGCGGGCCAACAGCCGGGCCAGGTGTTCGGCGGGTAGTTTTCCAAGTGGGTATGGCGTTCTCATAGGTATCGGCGTTCGGCGGTTTCTGGTAGTCCACAAAGTCCGCGTAGCCGCCGTTGTCGTAGCACTGCGCGAACACCGCCTGCAGGTCCAGCGTGACGTCCGCGTCGGGCTCCCGCAGGGGTACGCGGACGCGGGCCAGGCGGCGCTGCAGCGGGATGGCGTACACCTCGAAACGATACCGCTCCGGCGCTCGCTTCACGCTCACCAGGTAGCGGTGTGGTGGCAGGGAGGCCATTCCCTCTTCCGAGATCGCCACCGTGTGCAATCCCTGCGAGAGCAGGTCGATCTCGATCAAGTGCGCGGGGCTGTCCAGGATCTCTTGCTGCTTGCGGCGGTAGAGGCGATGCCCCTCTCCCGCCGTCTTGTTGGCTGGGCTGAGCACCTCGATGACCGTCACTACCTCGTCGCCAGCCGCGTGGACGATCTCGACGAAGGGCTCCCGGTGTTCGACCGGCGGGAGTACGAGCGTGATGGGCGTGTCCAGGTCTTCCTCGGCCGCCACCGCTTCGGATGCCGGCGCGGCGAGATCGACCAGCGCAGTCTCCCGGACGGGCCGCCGGGTCAGCATGACGTCTGGGTACATGGCCTTGGGGGACTGCAGGATGTACACGCGCTCGCCCATGCGGGCGTGATATCGCGGTCGCACCTGGGGCTGGAGCGCATCGCGGATATACGTGATCAGGCTCTGGTGCACGTCCGGCCAGCGGGCTGGGTCCTCCAGGTAGGGATCCATTCCTGGAAATGGACTGGGCATCTCTCGCCTCCTGTCTGCATTCTACCGCACTTTAGCTCGTGCGGCAAACTTCGGTGGACCCGGAAGCTGATTCTTTGTTTCATCGAAACTGCTCAGCGCTCAACTCCTCTACTTTCACTGTCCTCATTGGTTCCTCCTTGTGAAAGTTGTGTTTCTCGTCCTCCTGTTGATTATAGGCCACCTGGCACGAACGTCAACCGGGGGATGATTCAGAATGGGCCAAGGTCGAATTGGATGCCCGAACGGCTCGAGTGAGCGTTCGACTGAGCTCGCGCCGAAGGCTCGCCAAAGTCTTGTTCGGGACCCTGGCGAAGACCTCAACAAGTTGAGGCATCCAATATGCGGGACGTGCCCTACCGGCAAGTCCCCCCAAGTGTTGAACCATGCCCGCTCAACCGGGAGATGTTGACGGGAGCGGCGGGAGGATTATAATCTGGGTTCAACCCACGTGATGGGTGAGCCTCGATCGCGCATTACGTATCACGCATTACGCATCACGCATTACGCATTACGTGATTACGCTTCACGCATCACGTATCAGACATTCGGAGGTGACAACGATGAAAGTCTTTGATCTGCGTAGCGACACCGTCACGCAGCCGACGCCCGAAATGCGGGAGGCGATGTACCGGGCGGAGGTGGGCGACGACGTGTACGGGGAGGACCCCACCGTCAACCGGCTCGAGCAGATGGCGGCCGAGCGGATGGGAATGGAGGCGGCGCTGTTCGTCGTCAGCGGCACGATGGGCAACCTGGTCGCGCTCCTGACCCACTGCGGGCGGGGCGACGAGGTGATCCTGGGCGACTGCAGCCACACGTTCGTGTACGAGCAGGGTGGGATGGCCGCGCTGGGCGGCATCGTCCCCCACACCGTGCCCAACCAGCCCGACGGCACGATGCGGCTGGAGGACGTCGAGGGGGCGATCCGGGGGGACAACGTCCACCTCCCTCGCACGCGGCTCGTCTGCCTGGAGAACACGCACAACGTGTGCAATGGCACGCCGCTGACGGCCGGGTACACTGCGCAGGTGGTGCAGTTGGCCCGCGACCACGGCCTGCGGGTCCACGTCGACGGCGCGCGCATTTTCAACGCGGCGGCGGCGCTGGACGTGGGCGTGAGCGAGTTGGTGCGGGACGTCGACTCGGTCCAGATCTGTCTCTCGAAGGGGCTGTGTGCGCCGGTGGGGTCGCTCGTGTGCGGCAGCGCCGGCTTTATCGCCGAGGCGCGCCGGTCGCGCAAGGTCGTCGGCGGCGGGATGCGCCAGGCCGGTGTGCTCGCGGCGGCGGGCATCGTCGCACTCGAGCAGATCGCCAGCCGCATGGCCGAGGACCACGCCCGAGCAAAGCGGCTGGCCGAGGGACTGGCGCAGATACCGGGCGTCGAGGTCTCCCCGGTCGCGACCAACATCCTCTACTTTGAGCTGACGGAGGCGGTGTCCAAGACGCCGGAGGAGGTGGTCGCGGAGCTGGCCGAGCGGGGCGTGCGCGTGTTGCCCCGCGTGGGCGGCCGCTTCCGGGCGGTGACGCACTACTGGATCACGGACGAGGGTGTCGAGCGGGTGATCGAGGCCATGCGAGAGGTCGTTCAGGGGTAGTAACGCGGACGGACCTTCCCGAAAGCCTGGAGACAGGTCGAGGGCGTCAGAACGTGGCCCGGTGCCACGGGCGTTTCTGTCTGGCCATATGCGCAAGCTTTCGGGAAGGTGGTCTGAGACAGGAGGACATGGTGGCAAACGTAGCGATTGTGGGGTCTGGCATGATGGGGACTGCCACCGCCTACCCGCTGGCCGATAACGGGCACGCGGTGCGGCTGGTGGGCACCCACCTGGATGGCGACATCATCAGGAGCTGCCGTGAGCACCGCTATCACCCGACGCTCAAGCGGGAGATCCCCGCGACCGTGCAGTCGTACTACGTCGAGGAGATCGCCCAGGCTTTGGACGGCGTGGACGTGATCGTCAGTGGCGTGAACTCGCTGGGCGTGCACTGGATCGGGCGGGCGATCGGCCCGTATCTGCAGCCGGGACAGTTGATCATCGCCGTGACGAAGGGGCTGGAGGCCGCGGAGAACGGAGATCTCCTCATCCTCCCCGACGTGCTGTACGGCGAGTTGCCTGCTGGCGTTCGGGACCGGGTGGCGCTGGCTGCCATCGGCGGGCCGTGTATCGCCGGTGAGCTGGCCGGCCGGCGCCCCAGTTGCGTCGTCTTCGGGTCGCGGGACCAGCGCGTGGCCGAGCGGCTGGCCGTGGTCTTCCGCACGCCCTACTATCACGTGTGGACGACGGCCGACCTGGTCGGGCTGGAGGTGTGTGTGGCACTGAAGAACGCGTGCACGTTGGGCGTGGGGATCGCGGCGGGGCTGCTGGAGCGGGCGGGGGGAGTCGATGCGGCAGGCGCGTACATGCACAACCTGGCGGCGGCCGTCTTTGCCCAGGGGTGCACGGAGATCGACCGCATGGTGCAGGTCATGGGGGGGACACGCGCGTTTGCCTTCGGGTTGCCGGGCGCGGGCGATTTCTTCGTGACGGTCCAGGGAGGGCGCAGCATGCGGCTGGGCAGGCTGCTGGGATCGGGACACACCCTTGCTGAGGCGCGGGATCTCATGGCCGAGGATACGCTGGAGGCGGCCGAGGTCGTGCGCGTCTTGGGGGACGCGCTGCCCAGGCTGGCGGAGCGCGGCATCATCGGCGCGGAGGACTTTCCGTACCTGCGGGCGCTGGTCGACGTCGTCGTCCGTGGTCACCCCGCCGAGCTGCCGCTGGACGCGTTCTTTCGAAGTACGGCAACCTTGTCGTGACGTCACCGCGCCGCTCCGGCAAGACCGTCAGGCCCTGCCGACACTACATTGCTCCGGCAGGATCGCCAGATCCTGCTCTTACGCCGGCGGATCTGGCGATCCACCGGGAGCAGGGTTTCCATCCACCGCGAGCGGGGCGGGCTTATCCCACGTCCGCAACGGGCACCCGCTTGCGCACCCTGATCACGGTTCGAACCCCCTGTGCCCCGAGTTGTGACCACCGGGCCGCCTTCGGAGGACTCCTATTTTCGAGTTTATGCAAAGTATGCTATAATCAGCCGCGAGGTGGGTGGGGCGAAAGGAATGTGTGATGCAGAAGCAGGTTGAAGAATTCCTTCACTTTGTGGCAGTGGAGAGAGGTTACTCAGACCACACCGTGGCAGCCTACCGCAACGATCTCTCTCAGTTCCTCACGTACCTGGCGGACGAGGGTGTCCCTTCGTGGCACGCCGTGGGCCGGGCGCACATCCTGGGCTATATCTTGCACTTGCGGGACCGTGAGTATGCCCCTTCTACGGTGGCCCGCAAGGTCGCCGCCGTCAAGTCGTTCTTTCATTTCCTGGTCGCCGACGGCGTGCTGCTGGACGACCCCACCGTCGCCGTGGATTCGCCCCCGGCGGGTAAGCATCTCCCTCATCCGTTGAGTCCAGGGCAGATGGCTCGCCTGCTGGCAGAACCTGCCAAGTCCAGCACGGCCAAAGCATCGCGGGATCGGGCGCTGCTTGAACTGATGTACGCCACCGGCATGCGGGCGACCGAGGTCACCGGGCTTGAGGTGGACGCCGTCGATCTAGAGGCCGGAACGGTGCGCTGTATGGGCAAAGGGAAAAAAGAGCGCGTCTTGCCACTGTATGAGCGCGCGGTTGAAGCGCTCAGAGCTTATCTGGAGAACGGCCGGGCCAAACTGTTGTGTGGGCGGGACGAAATAGCGTTGTTCGTCAATCACCGCGGGCGACCCTTGACCCGGCAGGGGCTCTGGCTGATCGTCAAGGAGTACGCCGCAGCCGCCGGTATTGAGCGCCGGGTTACCCCTCACGTGCTCCGTCATTCTTTTGCCACCCACATGCTCGACGGCGGGGCTGGCTTGCGTGAGGTACAAGAGTTGCTGGGCCATTCCAACATCTCCAGCACCCAGATCTATACCGAGGTTTCCACCCGCCGCAAGCGAGAGGTTTACGATCAGGCGCATCCACGGGCCTAGCCCCGGAGGTGAACAAAGGAGGCACAATGGATTACGTCGAAAGACTGTTGGCGTGCAACGAGCGTATCGTGCGGGTTGCCCGTGACCACTGGATCACGTTGCTCCCCACGATTCTGGTGGACGTCGCGATCATCATCGTCATCGTCGGGCTTGTGGTGCTGGGCACCCTCCTCTCCCCACCCTGGACGTGGTTTGGCCTCCTGTTGCTCGTCGTGCCCATCGGCCACTTTGCCCTCCGGCTCTGGGGGTGGTGGAACGAACAGTACGTCGTCACGAATCGACGCCTCATCTGGGTCTCGGGGAAATTCAGCAAGCGCGTGTCCGACACCGCGCTGGAGAAAATCAACGACATCTTGATGGAGCAATCGTCGCTGGGACGTATGCTCGGCTTTGGCGACATCGAGGTCATCAGCGGGTCCGAAAGTGGCATTGACGTCTTCCACCATATCGCTGATCCCATCGGGTTCAAGAACGAGATGTTTGACCAGAAGGAAGCGCTCGCCAACCTGGACATCTTTGAGGAACGGGCCGGGCGTGTGCTGTGCGCGGACCCGCCAGGTGCCGGTGATGTGCCGGAGCTGATCGCCGAACTGGACGAACTGCGCCAGAAGGGCGTGATCACCGACGTCGAGTTCGAGGAGAAGAAACAGCAATTGCTGGCCAAGATGTAGGGCCATAGGGAGGAGACGTCCATGACTGAGTACTTCTCGCGGCCGGACTTGGATGCTGCTGTTGCGACGATACGAGCGCGGACCGATGTCCAGCCCAGGGTCGGCCTGATTCTGGGCTCTGGCTTCAGCCCGCTGGCGGACGCCGTCGAGGATGGTGTCGTCATCCCCTACGGCGAGATCCCTCACTTCCCCACCGCGACTGTGGAAGGGCACGTGGGGCAATTGATCCTCGGTCGGCTGGAAGAGCAGGCCGTCGTGGTGATGCAGGGACGGGCCCACTACTACGAGGGCTATTCGATGGCGGAACTCGCCTTCCCCGTGCGCGTGATGCAGGTTCTGGGGATCGAGACGCTCATCGTCACCAACGCGGCCGGTGGCCTTAACCCCCAGTTCCAGGCGGGAGATGGCATGCTCATCACCGACCACATCAACCTGATCGGGATGAGCGGGCTGAACCCGTTGCGTGGCCCCAACCTCGACGATTTCGGGCCGCGCTTCCCCGACATGTCGCAGGCGTACGACGCCCGGCTGCGGGCGCTGGCCCGCCGGGTCGCCGCCGACGCGGACGTGCCCCTGCGGGAAGGGGTGTACATCTGCCTGGCCGGTCCCAGTTTTGAGACCCCGGCCGATCTGCGGTTTCTGCGCCTGATCGGGGCCGACGCCGTGGGCATGTCGACCGTGCCCGAGGTCACCGTCGCCCGGCACGGTGGCACGCGGGTGTTGGGTCTCTCCGGCATCAGCAACGTCCTGCCGGTGGAAGGCGCGCCGCCGGTGGAGACGACGCACGAGGAGGTGCTGGAGGCGGGCCGGATGCTGGTGCCACGGCTGGAGGCCATCATTCGCGGGGTGCTGAAAGAGATATGACGATTCTCCTCCAGTGGCTGGTAGAGCACGCCTGGATTTTCTACGCTGCTTGCGCCGTAGGCATCATCATCTATTTTCTGCGCGCGATGGCTGCGCAGCGGGAACGCAACCTGGCGCTGTTCACGCTCGAGCGGGAGACGGCCACGTCGCGAATCATCCAATCGTGGGCGATGGTTCTCGTCTTTGTCGCCATTGGAGCCGCCATCTTTTTCAGTACCGCGTTCATCTTGCCCAAATTGCCCACGTACAGCGCGGGTACCCCCTCCCCAACACGCACGTTAGCAGCGGGTGTGGAGCCTTCCACGCCCACCAGCGCCTTGCCCCCCACTCCCACGCTCGGTTCGCTGGTGCCGACGCTTACCCCCACGCCCGCGAATGCGCCAGCGCCGACTTCTCCTCCGCCAGAGCCAGCCGAGGTCCCCACGCCGGTACCGACCGACACGCCAGAGGCCGCGATCTCGGGCGAGGTACGCGCGCGTTTCGGTGATTTTGCCGAGCTGGTCGGCTATGACCTGCCGGCTGTCGAGGTCACTGCCGGACAGCCTCTGCCGCTCACGCTGTATTGGCGGGGGTTGGAGGGGACCAGCCCGACGAATTACCTGGTGTTCACCCACCTCTTCGCGCAGGACGGGCGTCTCATCGGGCAGCACGACGGCCCGCCCGGCGCTGGGACCCGTCCTACCAGCAGTTGGGCCGCCGGCGAGGTCATTGTCGACCCTCACCCGATAGCCTTTGCCGATACCGCCTACGTCGGACCAGCTACGATCGCCGTCGGCCTGTACGATCCGGCGGTCGGGCGGGTCCCGATCGATACGGGGGCCGACCGCGTCGTCCTGCCCGTCACGATCAGCGTCGTCCCCCAATAGCCGTCTGGAAGGGGTCCAAACAAAAAAGCCCGCTGGACAGCGGGCTTTTTGCCTCCTGGTGTTCCTACCACCACGGCAGGAAAAAGGTCTGTGTCGTGCTCGTCAGGTTGCCATACACCACGGTCACGTCAACCACGACCTTGCGACCGGGTGGTGCCTGAGGGATGTCAAAGTCACGGTGCGTGAACCCGTTGGTGTCGGTGGGCTCGAACTCGTACCGTTGATCGCCTGACTGGTAATGGAGGACCATGCTGGCGGATGCGCCTTCGACGGGCTCCTGCCGCTGATCAGTGGCATAGACGAAGACCGTCTGCCTTCCCTCCCTGCCGGTGATGACGTGTCGCACCGACGCACTGACGTACAGTGTCGTAACCGTAGGCTCCGCCGTCGTCTCGGACACGACGCCGGCCCTCTGGGGCGGCGGCACCGGCTGGTCATAGTCCCCGGGAATGCCGAAACGCTCGATGTAGGTTTCTCCCAGGTTGGACAGGCGCATCCGTGAGCGGGAGAGATCCTCGGGATGCCACTCCATCCGTGCCCGTTGAAAGTACTGCACGATGTACCCGTCCTCGTACATGAACTCGGAGCGAGGATAGCCAAAGGTGTCCAGCCCGCCCTTCTCGCGGAAATAGTCGAGAAACGCGTAGGCGACGACGTGACCCGTCTCGGGAAAGTAATGTTGGAGGGGGTTGTTGAAGGGAGGGACCTGCCCCGGGCGGGCCTCGGGAAAGCGATAACCCAGTTCGTCGACGAGCAACCCTAACTGCACTTTGTAGGGGTCCGGGTTGTGCGGGTGCCGCTCCATCCGGGCGCGCTGAAAGTACTGGACGCGCATCCCCCGCGTGGGGTCGTCAAACGACTCTGTGAGCGGGTAGCCAAAGATCTCGATCCCCCCCCGCGTGTCGTAGAACTCGAGGAAATCGGCACATACGTAGTGGCCAGTCTCGTCAAAGTACCTGCAGTCTTCGCCCGGCGCCTGTGCACGTGTGGCAGACACGCTGCTCAGAAGCAAGGCGACCATCACAACCACGGTCGGGAGGAACTGCGCACGCCTCATCTTCCCATTCACCTTGCCCGCCCTACAGATATCGATGCGTTTGTTACCAAGTCAAACCCCAGCTTGATTTTACACCGTATTGGCCGGGTAGTCAAATGGCACTGGTGGCTGTAGAAGGAAGGTTCATCACTCCCTGGCCCGCAATTGCGGAAAGAGAACGACCTCGCGAATCGTCGGCTGATCCGTGAGCAGCATCACCAGTCGATCCACGCCGATCCCAAAGCCCCCGTTGGGCGGCATGCCGTATTTCATCGCCCGCAGGTAGTCGTCATCCATCGGATGGGCCTCTTCGTCGTCAGCAGCGTACAACTGTCCCATCTCCAGGAACCGCTGCTCCTGGTCGAACGGATCGTTCAACTCGGTGAAGGCGTTGCCCATCTCTATACCCCCGATGAAGAACTCGAACCGTTCGACGTGTGTCGGGTCGTCCGGCTTGGTCTTGGCCAGCGGGGAAATGTCGCGGGGGTAATCCATCACAAAGGTCGGCTGGATCAGCGTCGGCTCGACGGTCCCCAGGAGTCCCTTGTCGATCAGGTAGCCCCAGGTCGCGCCCGGCTTGGTCGGCAGCCCTTTGGCCTGCATCGCGGCGGCCAGCTCGTCGGCGGTGGGGTACTGCAGGTAGTCCACGCCGGTCACTTTTAGCGCCGCGTCGCGCAGTGTGACCCGCCGCCAGAGGGGGCGCAGGTCGATCTCGTGGCCCTGGTAGTGGATCACGGCGCTGCCCAGCACCTCCTCCGCGACGGTAGAGACCATCCGCTCGCAGAACGCCATCACGTCGCGATAATCCCAGTAGGCGGCGTAGAACTCGAGCTGGGTGAACTCGGGGTTGTGCTTTTGGGAGACGCCCTCGTTGCGGAAATCGTGCCCGATCTCGTACACCCGGTCGTACATCCCGACCAGGAGTCTCTTCAGATACAGCTCGAACGAGATGCGCAGGTACAGGTCCTGGTGCAGTTGGTGGTGATGGGTGAGGAAGGGGCGAGCCGCCGCGCCTCCATAGATGGGCTGGAGAACGGGAGTTTCGACCTCCAGGAAGCCGTGCTCGTCGAAGAAGCGGCGCAGCGCGCTCGTCGTGCGGGCGCGCACGCGGAAAATCTCTCGCACCTCGGCGTTGGAGGCCAGATCCGCGTACCGCTGGCGGTACCGCTCCTCGACGTCGGTGAAGGCGGTGTAGCGCGTCTTTTTGCCGTTCACCTCCTTCTCTTTGACCACGGGCAGCGGGCTGATCGCCTTGGCCAGCATGCGCACCCGCTGCACGAGGACACTGCGCTCGCCGGTGCGCGTGCGCATCAACGGGCCCTCTGCGCCGACGAAATCGCCCAGGTCAAAGTCCTGCTTGAACATCTCGTAGGTCTCTTCGCCCACGTCCTGGATGCGCAGGAACAGTTGGATCGAGCCGCTCCCGTCCTCGATGTGCGCGAAGGTGACTTTTCCCATCACGCGCATGCTGCGCAGCCTTCCGGTGACGGCGACTGGAGGGCCGTCTTCGCCCGCAGCCTCGGCGTCTTCGCCCGCAGCCTCGGCGGCTTCCAGCGCGGCGAGCGCCTCGGCGATCGTGTGCGTGCGCTTGACGCGACGCGGGTACGCTTCGACCCCGCTGGCACGCAGTCGCTCCAGCTTCTCCACGCGCAACTGTTCCAGTTCCGTGAGTTCCATTGCTGCCTCCCCCGTTCACTCGTCGAGCGTCAACTACAGAAATGCCCACGCCGACCACCCCGAGGGGTTCTTGCGTGGGCACCCGATATCTCGACTCGACCGAATCGTCTATTGAATCCCCACGATCTCGAACACCAGCACGCCGGCAGGAGCGTTGACGATCGCCTTGCCCCCCGCCTTTTGCCCCATCAACGCCCGCCCCAGCGGTGATTCGTTCGAGATCAGGCCCCTGGCGGGATCGGCCTCGGCCGACCCCACGATGTGGTAGGTCTCCGGCGGCCCGTCCCCTTCCACGACTGTGACGCGGCTGCCCAGCCCCACGGTCTCGCGGGGTCCCGTTTCCTCGATGATGACCGCGTTGCGCAGCATGGTCTCCAGTTGGAGGATGCGTCCTTCTACGAAGGCCTGTTCGTTGCGCGCATCCTCCAGCTCTGCATTCTCCAGGATGTCGCCCTCTTCCAACGCCTGGTGGAGGCGCCGGGCGACTTCCTGGCGCCGGACCGTGCGCAGGTGGTGTAGCTCTTGCTCCCGTTCTTGGTACCCATGAGGGGTGAGGAACGTCTGCTGATTGTTCATACATCTATTCCTGACGCAAGTAAGCGTTCAGATGCCTCCCGTCAGATTCTGGCGGGACCCAGGGTCCTGTACTGTGCTCCCCCTGGGGGGAGCCAGGACGATAGGTCGTCTGGCAGAGGCAACCGAACGCTTGAGTACAAGTTACGGCTAATAAGTGCAGAAGAAAGGGGGAGTCCCCCTTTCTTAAAACCCTGATGAAACCGACAAAAAGAAACGCCCCACAGCACAGCGGGGTTCCACATGCGAACGTCGACTGATAGGGGCCAACTATCCATCAATCCTGAAGATCAAAGTGTGTAGATTATAACCCAAAGTGGCAAATTTGTAAAGTAGGTTGTGTGTGATTCATGGGTAGTTTCTCATCGCAATCGGCAGGAAAACAATCGCCTCGCTCACCGCGATCTCCACGGTCGCGACGTTGGAATCCACCGTGCCGTCGTGCGCGTGGTAGGTGAAGGAAACCACCCCCTTGAAGCCCAACGTGGGCGTGTAGATGAACGAGCCATCCGCGTCGAACAGGCACGCGCCGCTTATCGGCGGGCTATCCATCACCGCCGTCAGCGGGTCGCCGTCGGCGTCGCTGTCGTTTTCGAGCACTCCCGGTGCGGCCACCGTGAGCGGCGTGTCCCTGGCGGTGACGTAGGTGTCGTCCGTGGCCACCGGCGGGTGGTTGACGATCGATGGTGTGCTTGTAATAGGGCCGGCAACCGCCAGCCCATACGGTTGGCTGGCAACGGGCACGTTGAAAGCCTGCACTATCACCTCGTATCGACCGAGAGGAGGATTTTGGACCACCACGCCTTCCACGTTGTTGATGCGATCCCCACCGGTGATGACATTCCCGTAATAGATCGTGCCGCCTGGCCCAACGACCCGCAGATCGAGGTCATTGACCAGTTGAGTAGCGGCAGACAATGAAGCCGGCGGGTCGGTCCAGGCTAGCATCACCCGCAGCGGCTGGGTGTTGGTCACCACCCGCAGTGGATGGGTCAACGTGTGCGTATAAGTGAGCGCCTGCCCGGTGTTCACGCCAACGGGTTGGTCGTCCAGCCACAGGGCATAGGGCGCGGGAGCATCGATGAACAAAAGATCGGCACGGCCCCAGCCCGCCACGCTGTTGGGGCGATCGAAAGGAATCTCCTGCGCATCCAACGTCCCGTATTGGCCCGGCGCGATATCCCTGGTCGTATTGAGCAAGACAGCTTTGATAGCGGCACCACTTGGGTTGGCATGGCCCTGCGATATGAGCCACTCGCGCACCAAAGCGCCCATACCGGCGACCAGGGGAGTCGCCATCGAGGTGCCGCCGCAATACACGTAATCATCGGGATACGTTTCGTGCGTGGTCCACAGCGTGGTTGCGCCAGCGCCGTGTGAGCGGTTCGAGACGATGTTGGTGCCCGGCGCGACGATATCCGGCTTGGTGCGCCCGTCATCTGCCGGGCCTCTCGAAGAAAAGGCCGCCATGCCGCTGGCATCGTCGGCAATGGGATCGAGGGCGATCGGCTGGGTAATAAAGCAGAGATTGATCAAAAGCCAGGGAAATCCGCCCAATCCACCCGTGGAACGATTGCTCTCCGTAGCGCCAACTGTGACGACGTTCTTGGCGGTTCCCGGAGCGAGCAGCGAATCGGGATCGACCACGCCATCCCCGTCGAGGCAAAACCCCAGTGGACCTGGTGTGCCATCTACGCCCGAGTTGCCGGCACCAAAAAAGATCGCCACGTCTGGATGGTCCCACGCAAACGCGTCAGTGCGCTGCGACACGTAGGGGTAGCCACCATAGGCTGCCTCGGTGTCCGAGATCGGGCCGGTATAATCTCCCCAACTGTTGGTATGTAACCGTGCCCCGTCCGCATGAGCCTGAGCGAATAGTGGGTAAAGATCTGCGGGAAACCCAATGATGGTGCCGTCTGGGTTGGCTTCAAATGCTTGGATGACCAGATTGGCCTCTGGAGCTATCCCGGCCAATGAGTCTGTATAGTCATGGTGGCCCGGATCGGCCCCGGACTGCACCCCCGCCCCTGCTGCCGAGCCGGCCACGTGCGTGCCGTGTCCGTGGTTGTCATCCCAATGGCCTCCGGCTGATATGACGTGCGTGGCCACGATGCGTCCGCCAAAATCAGGGCTGATCGTGTTCACATCGCCCGTATCCAGGCCACTGTCTGTCACGGCGATGATCTGGCCTGTGCCAAACAGGTGCTGATTTCGCCATACGGGTTCAACGTTCATGATGTCACGGGCATAATCGTTCAAAATCCTGGGATGGCCGGCGGGTTCAATCCAGCGCACAGATTCCAGCCTGGCTACCTGCAACAGCAGGCCCGCATTGGCTGCCACCTGTCGTCCCAGCCCCAGCGTTTCCAGCTCCCGGGCCAGCGTGTCCTCTTCACCCCGCCAACCGATCACACGCACCTGCCACGTACCCGGTTCACCGCGGGCGAGGGCTCGCAAAAGCGCCGGGGCCAGTTTATCGGCCAGCGTGAACGACGTGTACGCATAGACCCGGGGCAAACGTGCAACTGCCGCACGTTGGGCGGCCGTCCCCTGCACCAGGTAGGCGTAATCCGGCAGGTACTCGATGAGTTCTACCCCGGTTCGCTCCAGCGCCTGTCGATCGGCGGGTGTGATCGGACCACATAGTTGAACGATGCCATAGGGACCCGCAGCAGTTGCCGCCAGGGACGACGTGGGTGCGAACTGTCGGGCCGTCCTGGCGTCAAAAGTACCCCGGTGAAGGTGAAGCTGCGGGCCAGGGGCTGGCTGGTGGGGCGTAGGCTCGGGTCTGTCTGCCCCGGCCTCTTCTTGAAACGCTGGCGCGGCTCCGACTGCTGTCACCGGCGGCCTCGGCAGCAGGGCCAGCACCAGGCCCAGCCGGGCGATGGTGGTCAAGAGCCTGTCTTTCCGATATGTGATGCTCATGAGCCGTCCTCTCAGCGTGCGTCAACCCGCACGTCGAGCAAATACGGTCCCCCACTGGCAAAGCCCTCGCGAATGGCCGGCCCGACCCGCGCAGGTTCCTCGACTCGCCGGGCGGGCACGCCAAAACCCTGCGCCAGTCGGGCGTAATCGATGTCCGGGTTGGTCAGATCGAGGTGCGGGCACGCTCGCTCCCCCTCTACTCCAAAGAACTCGCGATAGCGATCCAGGTTGTCTTTCACGATCTGGTACGCCCGATTGTTGAGGATGGCGAGCACCAGCGGAAAGTGGTAGCGGGCGGCAGTCCACAGCGCCTGGATGGTGTAGAGTGCCGAGCCGTCCCCGGAGATGGCGAGCAGCGGGCGGTCTGGATGGGCCAGCCGGTAGCCCAGAGCGCCGGGCAATCCCTGGCCGATGCCACCGCCGCGTGAGCCATAGTAATCACCGGGACGCTCAAAGGGGATGGTGCGGATGAGGTCGGCGCGGCCTGTGTTCACCTCCCCGACCACGACGACGTCCGGCGGCAGCGCGGTCTTAATCTCGGCCACGAAGCGCGCCGTCGTCATCGGGCGCGCGTCCCACCGTTCTCGCACCCGTGCCTGGTACCGGCGCTCCTCCTCGGCCTTCAGGCGCGCCTGTTCGCTGCGCCGGGCTGCGCTGGCGGCGAGGAACGCGTCCGTGGCCCTGGATACGAGCGCCGCGTGCAGGTCTCGCAGTGCTGTCCTGGGATCGGCGGCCATGCCTACGGTGACCGGCAAGTTGCGCGCCAGGGACTGGGGAGCGGCCTCGATCTGGATCACAGCGGCCTCGGCGGGCCAGGGGAGTTGGGGGGTGTAGAACACCTCCCGGAAAAAGTACCCGCCTACCAGCAGCACCGCGTCGGGCTGGCCCAGGGATCGCCGGATCTGGGCATAGTTATCGGACAGCTCGCCCCGATACTGGGGATGGGTCATCGGGAAATTGACGGCCGAGGTCAGCAGGGTGTTCCACACAGGAGCGCCCAGCAATTCGGCCACGGCCACCAACTCTGCCTGAGCGCCGGAGCGGAACACGCCAGCTCCGCACACGATCACCGGATGGCGTGCCTGCAGCAAAAGACTGGCCGCTTCCTCGATGGCCGCCGGGTCAGCCTGGACGTCAGTGAACAGGCGGGTCGGCGGGAGCGAGGGCGCATCGCTCTCCTCCTCCATCACGCTCATAGGCAGTGCGACGAACACCGGGCCGCCCGGGGGCTCTTGAGCGACCTTGAAGGCGCGGTGGAGGAGCAGGGGCAGCTCGTCGGCCCGTTCGGCCCGCACGCTCCACCTGGTCAGCGGGGCGGCCATGGCGACCAGGTCGTGGCTCAGCAAAGGCTCGCGCAGGCGCAGGCGGGCGTCGGGCTCCCCCGCCGTCACGATGACGGGCGAGCGCCCCTCCATCGCATTGAACAGCATCCCCAGCGCGTTGCCCAACCCGGGGGCGACGTGGAGGTTCACGACGCCCACCCGGCCCGTCGCCAGCGCGTACGCGTCGGCCATGCCGACGGCGACCCCTTCGTGCAAGGCCAGGATGTACTCGATCTGGGGATAGCTCGCCAGGACGTCCATCAGGGGCGATTCCGTCGTACCGGGATTGCCAAAGATATAGCGCACCCCCTCGGACGCCAGGCTCTGCATGAACAGGTGTTTGCCTCGGGCCACGTTCGGTTCCTCCTGCCACTTGATACGCTCGCCAGTGGTACGATCTCGGCCCAGTGTAGCACAGATTGGAGTAAAGTCCATCGAGTGTGGCCGGAACTATGGGGAGCTGTTCGTAGTGCGCAGACTGGAGTACAGCAATTCCCGTTATGGAGTTCGTAGTAACGACTTTAGTCGTTCTTGCTGCGTAACCAGCGACTGAAGTCGCCACTACAAAGCTATACCACGTGACGATAATGCTAAAACGGGAATTGCTGATTGGAGTACAAGTCCATCGAGTGTGGCCAGAATTATGGGGAGCTGTACGTAGTGCGCACTTTAGTGCGTGGGTATGGCAATTTGTAAAGTCGAATTGGCTGTGTTATAATCCTCATATGCTCGACATCGCATTCATTCGAGAACAACCGGAAAAAGTCAAGGCCGGGCTGCAGAGCCTCGGTGCCGACGCGGGCGCGGTCGACGGGATCCTGGCGCTGGACGTGCGGCGGCGCGAACTGCTCACCGAGGTCGAGACGCTCCGGGCCGAGCGCAACCGCGTCTCCAAGCAGATCGGCCGGCTGCGGGACCAGGCCGAGCGGGAGCGGCTCATCGGTGACATGCGCCAGGTCGGAGACCAGATCGGCGGGCTCGAGGACCAGTTGCGCCAGGTCGAATCTGACCTGACCACGACGCTCCTGGCGGTGCCGAACCTGCCGCACGCCAGCGTTCCCGTTGGCCCCGACGAGTCCCACAACGTCGTCGTCGGCCAGTGGGGGGAGATCGAGGGGGGTGGCTTCGAGCCGGTTCCCCACTGGGACCTGGGGCCGGAGCTGGGCATCCTCGACTTTGAGCGCGGCGTCAAGCTCTCGGGCAGCCGTTTCTACGTCCTGCGCGGGGCCGGGGCGCGGCTGCAGCGTGCGCTCGTCGCCTGGATGCTGGACGTGCACACCCGCGAGCACGGGTACACCGAGATCTATCCGCCCTACATCGTCAAGGAGGCCTGCATGTGGGGCGCGGGGCAGCTCCCCAAGTTCGCCGAAAACATCTACCACGACGTTGAGGACGATCTCTGGCTCATCGGCACGGCCGAGATCCCGCTGACCAACCTGCACCGGGACGAGATCCTCGACGGCGACGACCTGCCGCTGCGCTACGTCGCCTACAGCGCCTGTTTCCGCCGCGAAAAGATGAGCGCCGGGCGGGACGTGCGCGGGATCAAGCGCGGCCACCAGTTCGACAAGGTGGAGATGTACAAGTTCGTCGCGCCCGAGACCAGCTACGACGAACTGGAGGCGATGGTCCAGGACGGGCTGGACATCTGCCGCCGCCTGCGCGTCCCCCACCGCCTGATCCAGATGTGCACGGGCGACCTGGGGTTCACGGCGGCCAAGAAATATGACATCGAGATGTGGGCCCCTGGCTGCCAGGAGTGGCTGGAGGTCAGCAGCCTGAGCAACTGCGAATCGTATCAGGCCCGCCGGGCCAACGTCCGCTACCGGCCGGAACAAGGGGCCAGGCCCCGCTTCGTGCACACGCTCAACGGCTCCGGGCTGGCGCTACCACGGGTGATGATCGCGGTCATGGAGAATTACCAGCAGGCGGACGGCACCATCGTCGTGCCCGAGGTATTGCGCCCGTGGATGGGCGGCGTCGACGTCATCCGCGGTATCTGACTGAGGGAATCTCTCCATGCGCTCCAAGCGGATCGCCAGATCCGCGACTGCCTCGCACACCCCACCCTGGGGTTGCCTTATGCAAGGCCATGCTCGACATAAGACGCCCTCGCGCCGACTGCTGGGACAATGGACCGGTGTTCGCCCTGGATGCGCCAACTCGTTGGCGGCGAGCGCATCGCCCTCGGCACAGCTCGCAGACCCCGTCTCGGGGTCGTCTCATGCAAGACCTCGCTCGAGGCAAGATGCCCGGCGTTCGCCCCTGGATGCGCCAACTCGTTGGCGGCGAGCGCATCGCCCTTGGCCAAGCTCGCAGACCCCGTCTCGGGGTCGTCTTATGCAAGACCTCGCTCAAGACGCCCGGTGTTTGCCCCTGGATGCGTCAATTGGTAGCAGCCGGTGATTTCGATCATCGCCGGGGCTCTGAGATTGACAGCTCCCCCGCGCCGTGGTAGAATCCATTGCACCTGGGGGAACCCCCCTCGGAACCGGAGGGATGGCCGAGTGGACGAAGGCGACGGTCTTGAAAACCGTTGTGGCCGAAAGGTCACCGAGGGTTCGAATCCCTCTCCCTCCGCCAATGCAAACCGCAACGCGTGCAAAAAGGGCCATTCGGCCCTTTTTGTGTAGGTGACCTGGTTCGCTGAAGCCTACTTGTTCGACAGATTGACCCCCGCCCTGGTCGGTCGCATGAACCTGAAACCTGAAACCGTGAAACCTGAAACCGGTCTCGCCCCCGTCCTGGTTGGGTGCATCCTAACCGCCATCCTGGTGAGTCTGGATCACTCTTCTTCCACGAAAAAGATGGTCGTACCGTCGTGTTCCGTTACGACGTGTTTCTGAGGCTGTGGCACCAAAGATGGTGACGGGCTGACAGAGATCGAACTCCCACTCGCGCCAGTGGTAAAGCTCCGGTGAGCTGATTCGTTGCCCCATGCGTAATCGTTTCGTGCCTCGACCCACCATTCGTAGGTGGTGTTGGGGCTTAGCCCCGTGATCGTAGTCTGTGTGTCACTCGTCTTTCTCATGGAATGCCGCGTTGCGGTTTTATAATGCGCCTGATACTGAATCGCACCGTTCACGGATGACCATTCTAGAGTCACCGTTGTGCCTGGGAGTGTACTCCCATTGGCCGGGGATAGAACGCTGGGCCCCGGTAGGATTGTTCCTCCAGAGCCTGTGGTGAATGACCACACTTCTGAATGTGGCCCTTCGGTACTGCCACACATAAAGTATGCGCGCCAGTAGTGGGTCGTGGCCGGATCGAGATTCCTGCTGATCTGCCAAGTCTCTATTCCTGGGCCATAGGTGCCCGACAACCCATAAGCCCACTCTGTCAACGCCGGATCTAGCCATATCTCTACCGACAACTCCGTCGCATTCGGACTGTCACCATTGTCCCACTGGAACAACGGGGCGAGAGTGTTTAGGGAGCTGCCGTCAGGCGGGCTGATGAGTTGAGGGACTGCTGTACATGGTGCAAAGTCGTTCAGCACAGCAGATAGGTAGATCGTCGCAACCGGAGTGAACGTGAGGGCTGGACTGGAAGCCAGGCTCACTGAATCTGGACGATCTGTTTGAAGCTCTATATGGTCAGCCGAATCCACGAGGGGAACTGATTGGACAGGGCCTGTCGTTGGTGCCGCTTGGGCAACTACAGCCCATGCCAGAAGCAAAGCTGATCCCACGACAAGCACGAATATGATGAACAGCCGCATTTTCATTGTTGTGCTCCTTTCACTTGTGTTACTGGCGGATTGTGCCTGGCTTGTTGACTGACATACTGCCGCGCCGTCGCGGTAGAACTGCCGGTTCATTGCGATATTTTCATTATATCGCCTTTCCAGACCAGTGCAAATACCTGTGCCTCCATTGTTCCAAAGCTGGTGAGGCCAGCGAGTTCGCCACCAAACTGTCTGGCAGGTTGGGTATTGACTTTCGCGCAGATTGCGGTACACTATGATAGTAGAGGAGTAAAATGGTGAGCAAGATGCTGCTCAACTGAGCAACTCTATTGCTACGATCCCGGGAGAAGTAGCCTTTCGGAGGGTGTGTAGATGGCGATTCACCAGTTCACGGTCGTCATAGAGCCGGACGAGGATGCGTTTCACGCCTATGTACCTGCGCTGCCGGGTTGCCATACTTTCGGAGCCACTGTCGAGGAAGCACAGAATAACGTCGCCGAAGCCATAGCGCTTCACATCGAAAGCATGCAAGAAGATGGCGAGCCCATTCCTGTTGAACGCGAACCCCTGTTCATCACCCGTCTGTCTGTGCCGGTCGCAGCATGAATCCCAAATTTCCGCGAATAGACGAGTTCCAGAGGCTTTTGAAGAAGCGGGTTGAGTAGCATCAGTGCAGTAAGCCCTGGCCCTTTGTGAGCCGGGGCTTTTCGTTTGTGTAAGCCGGGAAAGTCCTCCTCCTCTTCCTCCCGGCTCAGGGCCGCCGCCCGGATCGTGTCCATCAGATAATGAACAGGTGTTGGCGTGCAATTCGTACGCCGCACCACCTATGCGCACAACCAAAAAGATCAGCGTGAATCAGCGTCGATCTGCGTCCCATTCCGCCGCAAAAGTCGCTGTACTTACAGACTCACACCTTTCTACCCTTCAAATACACCGCATTTGACCCATCTTCGATGAGCTGAACATCCTCGACCGTGAATCCTGCACCTTCAACCAGGCGTACAAGCCCATCAGGCGACACGTCGTTTCGTCCATGGCGCGGCGGCAGGCCCCACTTTCTCAGATACCTGAACACCAGCTTCATCTTCTTGGAGAAACTCATTCGATAACCGGTGAAATCCACGACGATCAGTGCCCCTCCATCCCGCAGAATGCGATGGCTCTCCTCAAGGCACCGCTCAGGGCGATCGACGACGTGGACCAGGTTGGCCATGAACACGCTATCGAATCTCTCCGCTGGAAAAGCGGTCTTCATACAATCCGCCTTCCGGACCGTCACGTTTTCGAATTCGCTCAGTCGAGCTCGCGCAACGTCCAGCATCTCATCCGAAAGGTCTGTAGCCATAACGTGGCTTGCGTTCCTGGCGATTGTATTTGTTAAGTACCCCGTGCCGCATCCAAATTCTATGACGTCTCCGAGGCCATGCTCTTCCAACAACCTCTTTTCGATTGCCTGCAGGATCGGCTTACCTACGACGTATTCCCCATCGCTGTCATAAGAATGGGCAAATCTGCTCCAATACCGTTCTTCTCTATGCTCTTTCATAATCCTCTCTGACCTACGTACAACCCATACCCAAAGTAATCCAGGAGATTCTTTGGGACAGCTACGGACACCTTCAGAAACTCTCTGAACAAGGGGCGTCGAAGGAAGCTATATACAACCTTTGGAAGTGCTCGAACCAGATCTTTGACGTCCTCTTTCGGATTGCTGAGGGAATCACTCTTGTAGGTTCTCATGTCTAGTTCTTTGATTCCGCAGCGTTCCAGCAGTTCTATCCACTCCTCTGGAGTGAGCAGCTTCTCTCGAAAACCGATTGTCTTTCCCAGGAACTCGATCAATTCTGGTGGTGGTGGCGTTTGCAGCCAGGTGGCTTCGTTGAGCCCAATCGTGCCACCGGCCTTTGCCACCCTGACGTACTCCCTTACGGCTCTCTCCTTATTACTCACCAATCCAGTGATGAACTCGCCAATGACCACATCGAACAGATCGTCGCTCAAGGGCAGCCCTTGCGCATCACCCACCTTGAAATCAACTCTTTCTGCAACACCTTCCGCACTGGCTCTCTCATTTGCCCGTTCAACCATTCCGGGCAAGATATCCACACCCAGGACCTGGCAGCCAAAGCGCCGGGCAAGATAACACGCTGTCTTTCCTGAAGCACAGCCAACATCGAGAACGCGACTGCTCTCTCTGATTGGACATAGGTCAATGAGTTCTCTCGTGGCGCTGGATCCCCCAAGATGGAAGTACTTTTTGAAACCAACCTCTGCAACTAACTCGTATATACTCGAAGGAGTGAGTTGATCACCCATATCCATCCTCCCTTGTGCTCCCAGTGCGAGAGTGATTCATCTCTTATGGCTGCCTGACGATAAGGATTGATGCGGCGCGAAGCTGTCACATAATCCAGAGTTGAGCCAGGCCGACTTTTGCAATTGTACTCCGATTTGGAATTTGAGGCAAAACGCCTCTATAGACTGCGGTTCTTCCATCCAGAGCGCCTCGGTTGAGCTCCGCCACTACCTGGTCCGTCCAAACAAAACGCCCACCTCAACCTCACCGGCGGACGGACTCTTACTACCTCGATCCTTACCTCCTCGTGCTCTTGCTGCTTCGGCGAATGCCCCAGCCCCACGCGGAGCGTTGAAACGCCCCGCTGATACTCAAAACCTGTTACAAACAGGTTGCTCCAGTGCGTTTTTAACGCACTTTTTGGTATCAGCCGATGATTTCAATCGTCGGCTTTTCTGCTTCATCTGGGAGGTCTTGCCACTGGCCGTCATGTCGCATCCACTGCATGCGCCAGGTCTCGACGGCTTCGCTCTTCAGCAGTAATTTGTAATCCACTGACTGGTCTCCCCGTTTCAACTGAATAGATAATTCATTCCACAGGCCGCAGGGCCGATTTTGCATTCCGGCAATACTATTCCGAGGAATGTACGAAAAGATCCAACCCTGCGCAACTTTCAATTCCTCCTGGATCACTACCACATAGTTGCTGGTGAGTAATAGCAGGGTGTTGGCCGTAATCGGCTGCCGGAACAAAAGTAACCAGCGCTTCCACGTGCCGGGCTGGAAGACTGACTCCTCCAACTCCTCGCCGGGCAGCAAACCGTAGAGTTTTGCACCGTTTGAAAACTTTAGCGGCAGTTTTGCCAAGACCTGGCGAGCAGCCAGGGAATAAGAGATTTCACCCGCCGGCGTGCTGGGCGTCGTTTTGGTTGCCTGAAGCAATTGTCGCAAGGGTCTGGACAACTGGTACCAGGCCACCGTATTGAATTCCATGCCAAGTCGCGTTGGAGAGGTCTGACCTTGCGCGACGATTTCCAGAAACCCATAGAGCAACAACAATGTGGCCTTCATATACATGAGGTCGCCGCCATTTATATGCGTAACCTGGGGTTCCTGGTCAGGCCAAATCGAGGCCAGGAGATGGATCACACCCGTGGGCGTAAACAGCAAGGCTTGCTTCGGAACATAGTGCCGGCCACGCTGAATCTGCGGGGGAAAGGCAATGATGGTCTGTAATGCTTCACCAGTGGCCAGCGTCGTCACGGCAGGTGATTGGAGCTCGGTCGCCAGGTCGGAGACGCTCTTCAATACCGAGGGGTGTCGCTCAAAGCCTCGTGTGGGAACTTGCTACTTCAATTGGGCCAGCCGACTTTCTAAATCGTGTGTTGATGTGGCCATGCGAGTATCTGCCTCCATCATTCGGAATTATCAGCCATCCAGGCACCAAGCTATTAGTCTGCATTGCGAGCCACCCAACGGTGGAGAGATTTCTACCATGAAGTAGTTTAAGAGGGTATCGGATAACTCTTTTGCCTGCCCAGATACAGACACAAGTAGTCGCCTATCCCCCATATCTGGCGGTGATTCAAGCGGGAACTTGACATAACTTGAAGTTGTCCGATACCTTCTTAACAAGCTAATCGAGTTTCGTCAAGCCATTTACGACCACGGTCTCACGCTGGCCAAGGACGCGCAGCGGAGCGTTGAAACGCCCCGCTGGTACCCCAAATCTGTTGTAAACAGGTTCCTCGGTACGGCGGCCCGCGTCTGTCTCCAGCGCCTGGTGCGCCAGGGCTGGCTACTGGTCCGGCGCGGGTCGAAGTCCCCATACGCCTGGGAGATGGAATATCGCCCGGACTGTGAGAGGATCGCCGCCGATTTGTAGGCACCTGGCTATGCCCTGGTGGCTTCTGCCACTGGCCCTGTTGCAACTGGCCGGCTGCGCGCTCACCTACGCCGGGGACATTGAGTACGAGATCGACTCGACCGTCGTGTAGCTGCGGGAGAACGTGGGGTTCCCGGCCGTGGTTGGCCTCAAGGGACTGCTGGTCGTGACTGCCCTGGCCCACGCCGGTTGCCACGGAGATTGGAGCCGCCAGACCAGTTGGTCTTTCGCGGTGCTATGCCCCTGAGCATCCTGCACAGGTTCGTGGTGTGCGTTCTGAACGTGCGCTGCCTCGCCATCATCTCCCGATGGGGGTAGTGACTTCTGCAGAAGTGGAACGGCGGGGTGTCCGGGGGTAATAAAGCCAGGAGTGCACGATGCTTTCCGTTGCCTCTCCTGGCAAGCCAATCGAGAATGCTATCTCCGGTACCGGTGGGCTCGATGGTGCCCAGGGCCTCGATGGTGTGGACGAGGGCACGGCCTTGGGATATGATGCAATCCATAGTGACGGGACAGGCCATTGGCTCTGATTAGTTTTGTCAGCGGACATACTGTCTCAATTGGTAGTGCTCATCCTTATGATGTAGCTACCACGGGAAAACCATGTCTGACCTCTGACATGGATCACATATTCGACGCCTGGTTCTGGTGCAAATTCAAGGCGATTAACCGTGTATGGATTCCCGATTAACCAATCATCACGCCTGTTTTCAGCCTGGGCTATTTTGCCGCCGTGGGCGTAGTGGATTTCCACGCGATTAAGGAGGGGGCCGACTGGGCTAACGATGATCGCCACCACAGCTCCGTCCGAGGAAACAAAGCTGTATCTGTCTACCTCTCGCGAAGCTATGGTCCCATTATAGCTCATCCCAAGGCTGATTGGGGTAGAGAGCAGCCCCGCGGGTGCGGTGACAGATGTAGGGGTCAAAGCAGTGGTCGTGCTTGACGTCAGGTGAGACGTTGGTAACAACTGGTCTGCAATTAGGGTTGGTGTACCCCTGCGTTCTGGAGAGAACCTTGCGTCCTGAATGAGCCAAGCAACGAGGAGCCCAACGATGACGCCGCTAACGATAGTCACGAACAAGGCGTTGGCTGTGTTCCTAAGCCAAGAGCGATCATTCCGCGAACTTCCCGGAGAAGCCATTTACTCCAATCTCCTGTGGATGCTGGCCCGCGGTGGGTGGGGGGTTATGATGGGGTCTAGTGTGGGTGCCCTTCCACTAGAGCGATTTCGTCCTCTGTCAGCCCGTATAACTCGTACACCAGTGCGTCGATCTCTGCGTCCAGCCGCTCGATGCGCCGGGCCAGGTCGTGGCGAGCATCCAGCAGGAACTCATCCGCCTTGGCCTTCTCTTGCTGCAACTGTAGCATCTGTTCCACCAGGGCGACCATCCGGTCATGTCGCGCCACGTCTACTGGGTAGTCGAAATCAATCCGGCGGATAGGGATTCGTTGAAGAGGATGTTTCTTCACTTTTGGAAAGGTGGCCTTCTGATCGGAGTTCTCAATATGCCATAAACAGGCTGTCAGCTTCGAGTTTACGATGGCTAATAGATATTTCACCGAGTAAGAGTGCTCACCAGGGACGATATTGTATATGGTGTTCAAGGAATAGTGTTGCTTATCATCGTAGGCTGCTATTGGCTCTGTGCCTATTTGTCTAACCACTATTTTCTCAGGCGCTGTGTAGACGGTTTCATCCCCGCCGCTTTTCACGGAGTCAGGTGTGAAGCAAACATACTCGGTATGTGAAGCCAGATGGTATCTTGTGATATTCCCTCCGTCTATTGCTGGTCTGTAGCTGGGGTTCACTGGTGCGTTGGCAACATATTGCGTGCGGTCGCGGGTCTGAATGCCAAAGTACACGCGACAGAGGGAACCGAGATTCACAGACTGGCCTTTCACTTTCTCCAAGAGTTTGCTTGCTTGGGTGTCAATGGCCACATTGAAGACCTTGCCATCTGCTGCTAAGAAGACAGATTGTTCGATCTCTCGTGGCTCCGATAGCCTGACATTGGCGCCCTCGAAATCCAAGACAGTGAGAGTCTGAACTCTGTTTGCCGCTCGTGCTGTGTCGGAACCATCCTTTTGTAGCAAGATCAGGGCTGTATCGACACTGGCGTCGGGAAAGACTTGCAGAGGAATTGTGACGATTTGCAAGATCCGGCAGGTGTTCAAGATGAGGGTGCGCAGTTTGTCAGTGTGCACATTCATTAGAAAGGTGTTGGGGACAATGTACCCAAAATAACCATGCTCTCGTAAGAGCCGTATCCCTCGCTCGATGAATAAATGGTAGGAGTCGATCTTGTATTGAGCTACTTCGTAGGTGGCCTGGATATAGTCCAGTTCTTCTTCCGAGGTATTGGAGATCTGCATTAGCCCGTAAGGCGGATTCCCCACAATCACATCGGCCCCCCCACGCTCCATGATCGCGGGGAACTCCTCCTCCCAGTTGAACGGGTACTTGGCGCGCCAGTCGGGGCCGAACGCAGCCTCCAATTCGGCGGGCGTGCCGCTGATGAGGCTATTACCCTGGCGGATATTCTCCAACGGCGGTAGTAGTCCGCGCTGGTTCACCGCCTTGAGCAGCAGGTTTAGTTGGGCGATCTCCACTGCCTGGGCGTCCAGGTCCACGCCGTACAGGTTGCTGGTCAGAATCTCCATCCGCCGGGCCAGGTCGTGTGTGTCGCCTCCAGCCGAGGCAACTGGCTGACCGCGCACGCCGGCCAGATAGCGGTCGAACACGTCGAAGGCTTCAATGAGGAAGGAGCCAGAGCCGCACGACATATCCAAAAGTTTCACCTGGCGGGCCTGCCCATAGTCCATCTCTTGCAAGAGGCGGCCCAACGTCTGGTCCACGATGTAACGCACGACGAACTGCGGTGTATAGTAGATGCCCTGTGTCTTGCGTTTGGCGCGCCGGTCTACCACCTGCTTGCCCTCGGGGTCCTGCGCCCGATGACCGAGATACTGCTCGTAGATCGCACCCAGCACGTCGGCGTCGATAGCGTTAAAGTCGTAGAAACCATAGCCACCGGGCATATCGTACAGGCCGTCAATCGCCGCCTCGAAGGGGGCCGGCTCGCTCTCTAACTCCTCACACAGATGTGGGGCGAAGAGACGGGTGTCATAGATCCCGTCGAACTCGCGGAAAATCGCGTTCAGTTGAGCCACCAGGTTCCCTCTGCGCCCTCTGTCGCGCCACTCCCGCACCAGTGGCAGCAGGTGGTAGGACTCAATCTCCCGATCCTCCACTGTGCGGATAAAGATGAGACGGTCGAGGATGCGCTGTACCGCCTGGTCAATATCGCCGATGGACCGCTTGGGATTGTACGCTCGCAGCGTGCGGAACAGGTCGCGCCGCCACTGGGTGAGGTCCGAAAGCAGCAGACGGTTGACCGGGGTACGCTTGACCTTCTTGCCGACCGCCTCGGCGGCTTCGTCGAGCGCACCCTCCTGCATCGCCGGGCGAGAGAGGAGCCACAGGTCGTCGAACCGGTCAAGATACTGGTCCCAGTCAAGGTCCTTAAAAACAGCGCGGGCAGGGGCAGCTTCCTGCCACTCGGCATTAAAGATCTTGAGGCCCTCGAAGTCGGAAAGAACAGCCCAGGTAACGCCTTTGAGCCAGGAATAGTTGATGGCCTGGCGCGCCCAGCGGGGATCGTCCAGGTTTGCAGGGATTTTCTTCGTCTCCAGGAAAAACCGGGGGATGCCCTGGATGCGAAAGGCAAAGTCCACAAACCCGCGCGATACTTGTTCTTCGGGGCTCACCTCGCGGGTGTCTCTTATGCTCCAGCCCAAAGCATCAAAGAGAGGCAGAATGAACTCCTGCCGTGTGGCGGCTTCATTGTAGCGCCTGCGATTGCGAGCGCGGAGGCTGGCGAACCGATCTACCAGCCGTTCGACCTCAATCTTGCCTTCGGCGTAGGACACAGCCATTCTGCTTTCCTCCAGGCGCTGTTGATTTGATTATGCACTTGTCACTGGAGGTGCAACGAAGAAACCCGCCGCACCTTGACGGCGGGCGGGTTTGTGCTACAACCTCCGCACCAGGGTGGCCCTACCGTCCTGGTCGTTGCCTCGGGCTGGCCAGAGCCGCGAGGCTTTTCTGCTGTATTGTGAAAAGGCGTCTATAGTATACGTCTGACTTGCTGAGAAGTCAAAGCCCTCAGCGCCGCCCAACACAGACCACCCGAGCCTGTGGCGGTCGGGGCGATCGTTACATCGGCACTTGAGCGCTCCCAACATCAGCACCTGCCTCCATCACCCGGGGGGCAGCAGTTCATCTGGTTTTACCGCCGAGGCCCCCGCCGTCCGGCGCCGACGGGGACCCACGACGCGACAGCGTCTATTTGCCCACCACGACATAGTCCGTGGAAATAACGTCGACGGGGGTGGCGAAAGTCTCCCATTTCTCAGCCAGTGCTGCCAGGCTCTCCACGAACTTGAGCATTTCCTCTGACATCTCACCTGAAGAGGGAAAAGCTTGGTCACGGGCCTCAACGCTCGCAAACTCAAACATCGCCAAATACCTACCCTCTCTGTCACCTCTGTCACCTTTGAGCAGATAGGCTTCTAGATGTGGGTGAGCCTCGTAGGTTGGATACACTTCCTCTGCCACGAACTTTTCAAAATCCTCCTCCTTTACCCCTGGCTTGAGCGCAATCATGTGCATACCGAACACCTTGGCCATGGCTAAGTCCTCCTTATGCTGTGATAGATTGCGTGCCCCGCCGGTGGCACGTGCCGCTCTCTACTTTTCACGTGAGTGCGGGATTCGGCTGTCCCTACGAGTGCTCTATCCTTGCCAAGCCTGTGATGCCGATAATCGACAAACACCCACCACACCATGAGGGTGGGTGGGCGTTACGATCGATCGGCTCTTGTCTCCTCAGCGCTCTTGCTGCTTCTGCCAATATCCCGGCTTGCTTTAGCCATGAGACATTCTGTTCAGGTCACACACACAAGTGTAGCACAATTTGCGTAGAAGTCAAATTCTCACAACGCCACCGTAGCCCACCCAACACAAAACCCCCCGGCACTGGGGCCAGGGCGGTCGTTTTCGGTCGCTCTCCGATTGCATCACTTCTGCCGCAAAAGTCGAACCCGAAACGGTGAGGAGAACTGACAATGACTGTCACAGATGGTCTGGCACAATGCGAATAGGACGCCGGTGAGAATGCGGCGGCCTGGTGGCTTCTGCCACTGGCCCTGTTGCAACTGGCCGGCTGCGTGCTCACCTACGCCGGGGGCATCGAGCACGAGATCAACTCGACCGTCGTGTGGCCGTGGGAGAACGTGGGGTTCCTGGCCGTGGTTGGCCTGAAGGGACTGCTGGTCCTGACTGCCCCGTCCACGCACCGGTTGTCACGGAGATTGGAGCCGTCAGACCAGTTGGTCTTTCACGGTGCTATGCCCCTGGGCGTCCTGCACATGTTCGTGGTGTGCGTTCTGAACGTGCGCTGCCTCGCCATCATCTCCCGATGGGGGTAGCGACTTTTGCTGCAAAAGTGGAACGGCGGGGTGTCCGGGGGTAATGAAGCCAGGAGTGCACGATGCTTTCCATCGCCTCTCCTGGCAAGCCAATCGAAAAGGTCAGTTCCGAGAGCTGACGTTCTTCGCTGCGTGAAAGAGTCCAGGCGCGTCTTTCGTGGTGGGCACGTCTCTCCGTTGTTGCTCATCCGCAGCACTGCCCTGTCCTCCCTGATGTGCTCCGACGCGCTCAGTATCTCCTCGCTCACCCAGGTAGGCACGACCTTCACGATGGCACGCAGGCGGCGCTTGTAGGCGTACAGCAGCGGCCGTGCTGCTGCCCGCTCAAGAGGGGCCGCCGAGGGCAATGGCGTACGGAGCTCCACTAGCTGGGGCTTACACATGATTCTGGATCAACAACAGGGTGGGCAGGGGCAGGCTGCGACTGGAAGTAATGAGACCCTGAAGATCTTTGTCGTCCCAACGGGCACAACGGTCCAACCCGTGTCAACAGCCGAGGAAGTCACAAGGTTTGCCTCGATCATGTGCTCCCCATAGGGCAACCCACCAATCGGATAGTCCCAATACACCCACCAAGCATCACGTGGATCGTCTGGATGGATTGGATTCGCTACAAATACGGCCGGCTGACGATAGTTCTTGACTCCTTCGATGGGCTCGCCATCAAGGGTCACGGTGTAGCTTATGAAGTCGGCACCTCTTTCAGCGAGCGCGGATGTCGTGGCCCCCCACCGCAAACGCAACAAGACAGGCTCGGACGGGTGCCAGACTACTACGCAATTGCAACTGGGCTGTACAATAAGATAATCGCTGTAACGGGAACTCCCACCCGCAGCAGGTGTTGGCATTGGTGAGTTGAGGGGTGAGGCCAAGGTTGGAGCCTGCATTACACCGGGCGTGGCGGCTGGAACCGGTGTTGGGGTTGCTATGTTGTTTGGGATAACTACCACTGGAGTGCCAACCGACGTCTCGCGAAATGAAAGCAATACACCGACAAGTACCAGTGCTCCTCCAAAGATGCCAACTCCTATCCTTGTCTTAGTGCTCCATTGTATGCTAGTCTTTCTGCGGACCAGCCTTGCTATGACTTGAGCAAACTCGGGGAAAAGGGCTGAACACAATAGCAAGGTTCCAATCACGATCAGGCCGGCGTTGTCTGCAAACTTGATTTCCATATTTCCCCTCCCATCTCATCGCCTACACAAGTGAGTGTTTTTCCGTCCACATCTCGCACCAGGCGAATCGGTAGGATCCACCTCCACCCTGAACAACGAAAGACACCCGCCTCAACCTTGATAGTGGGCGGGCTCTTACTACCTCAATCCTTACCTCCTCGTGCTCTTGCTGCCTCGGTTGATGCCCCCAGGGGCGAGGGCTCCTCCTGGTCACGCGCACATAGTATATTGCCACTCTGGGTGGAAGTCAAATGGGGGTGCGGCCTCAGTCCTGTGACCGCCCTTCCACCAGGGCGATTTCCTCCTCCGTCAACCCATATAACTCGTGCATCATAGTTTCAACCTCCGCCTAGGAAGCGTCTGCAGACTCTTCTCTCGTTTCCACGACAACATCACGAAGTGCTGCAATGGCCTTCTTAATTCCTTTCTCTCGTTTCACGGCCATATGGAGTTTCAAGATATGTGGATACAGAGGGTCAGCAGAAGTAATAGTTATCTCCAAATCCTTTATGCCCTCCGACTCGCGGCGGCCCGTAAAGATAAACTGCTTGTCCACTTGGTCAAAGTAGGACATCAGCATGTCTCGGAACCAGAACACCTCGTCCTCAAGAGTATCAACGTTGGAAAGGAGAACGTACACTGGAAAATCGTGTAGCGCCTCTTCAGTGGCGGCGACAAACAAAACTGCAACATCTACGGCATCCTCAACCTGTTCTCTTTCTGGGAGCTTGTATTCATGCTCAAGGTAGTTCCGCGCATCTCGGACTTTTCTGATGATCCTCGGTGTAGCAACGCCAAGCTCCTGCAGGAACTCGGTCTTCCGACGAATGCCAAGTTGGTCAGTCCGAACACCGAAAGACAGCAACACCTTGTCAATCTGGGCATCGATTGCTCTCTTGGCATTAGTGAGGGCATTGACTAGTGCACGATCATCATCGCCTTCGAGATCTTGCTTTGCAAATTCCAAGAAGCGTTCAGGCGTGATGTCAAAGTCGTGGCCCAGATTTGCTGTCCCATCTTCAACAGCTATCGCTTTCTTCCAGTCTATTCCGACTCGCCGGATTAGCTCGATCAGAGCATCTTCAGTATACCTTGCCATAGGTCACTTTGTTCCAGTCGACGTAGAAGCACCATCGCGGTAGGCCACAATCTCCAGATACTTCCCAGCTCCGCCGATAGCAAATCCTACTGTACTGTGTATGACACTTGTGACACCTCAAGAACTCTGGTTTTCACGGAGTAAGCAGCCCAATGGCTTGGCGGACAGGCCGCCAGTAGGACTGCTGATCAGCGCCATCGGCTGGTAGGCTTTGCCTCAACAGCACAAACCCGCCGCACCTTGACGGCGGGCGGGTTTGTGCTACAATCTCCGGCACCAGGGTGGCCCAACCGTCCTGGTCACTGCCTCGGGCTGGTCAGAGCCGCGAGGCTTTTCTGCTGTATTGTGAACAGACACCCATAGTATACGACTGATTTGCGCAGAAGTCAAACCCCTACAGCGCCCAGCACAAGACCGCCCCAATTTACCCACAAAAGCAAAAAGCCCCGGCTCATAAAAGCCGGGGCTCTTTTTTTGCCCATCAATCCCCTACTGATCGGGGCCTATATTCGGACCGGGTGGAAATGCGGCAAGCCCGACATGTTCACCAACTAGTAGCAATCCCCTACTCATCGGGGCGACTTTTCGGACGATTGGGCCAGTAACGTCGTCTACCGCCTGGCGGAGTAGCAATCCCCTACTAGTCGGGGCAACCTTTCGGACTCTGGACACGATGCTGCCGGATGAAGATCCGGAGCTGGGTAGCAATCCCCTACTAATCGGGGCGATCTTTCGGACGCAAATGACCTATAACCCTGATAACCCGAATGAACAGTCACAATCCCCTACTCATCGGGGACCCTATTCGGACCGAGGTGGGCATGAGGCAAAATCTTTATGCGTCTTGGTAGCAATCCCCTACTAATCGGGGCAATCTTTCGGACACACGGTTCGAAGAGATGCTCCAAGAGGTCGTCGAGAGGGTAGCAATCCCCTACTAATCGGGGCAATCTTTCGGACTGGCCACTCAATGTCATCTACTATGAGACCGTGTGGGAGTAGCAATCCCCTACTAATCGGGGCAATCTTTCGGACCAGTACGACATCAGCTTCTATATTCGGATCTGCAAGGGGTAGCAATCCCCTACTAATCGGGGCAATCTTTCGGACAGAAGTATAGATAAGGAGGTTTGTGATGGAAGTTTCTGTAGCAATCCCCTACTAATCGGGGCAATCTTTCGGACTTGTGAAGATTGCTTTGAGGATTGTACTACAGGCTGGGTAGCAATCCCCTACTAATCGGGGCAATCTTTCGGACTGGGAAACATCCTCCAAGCGGAGGAGATCAGACAATGAGAGTAGCAATCCCCTACTAATCGGGGCAATCTTTCGGACATTATGATGATATGTGGGCGGCGGCAGGATTGCCAAGTAGCAATCCCCTACTAATCGGGGCAATCTTTCGGACTGCCTTTTGTGCAACCCCCATATGTACGGGTTTGGAGCCTCCTTTCGCGGTTCTCCGCCCCCTGACTGACTTATCGCCACATTGGCCAACGCTCACTCTGCGGTTTGCCCCTACATCTAGGGAGAAATCGCAATTCGCACCCACATCTGGGGGTGAAGTTGACCTAGCTGAGGCCTGACGTGATGCTTAGTCAGCCAGGGTCTCCGCCCCCCACATATGGGGGTATGCCGAATACTGCTGTTGTACACCCCAAAAACCGGTCATTTTCGCGTTTTGTGGAAACGTGACTGCCTTCCTCAGCGGCGGGACTTTACCTATTTCTAGTATACTGCGATTCCCCACAAAGTCAAATGCCCCGGCCTGAGCCAGGGCGGTCGTTTCTCTACCGCTCTCTGATTTCTTCGTCGCTCTCACTGGTGACAGGCGGCTGTGCCAGGTGGGTGCCCGCCAACCTTCTGCTGCAAAAGTCCACCCGTCCGGGTATGCGTCACAAGTTGTGCGGCCCCAGTGGCCCCGACTGTACGCAATCACGACCTGTGATAGCACCTCTCTCCCCCTGCCAATGCAAACCGTAGCGCGTGCAAAAATGGCCATTCGGCCCTTTTTGTGTACGTGATCTCGTTCGCCAAAGCCACCACGTTCGACGGGTTGATCCTCGTGTTGGTCGGGCGCATGAACCTGAAACCTGAGACCGTGAAACCTGAAACTGGCCTGGTCCCCGTCCTGGCAGCGATGCCTCGTCCGAATGGATCTTGGCTCACCCTGACCCTGAGGGCTGGCGTGCCTGCTCCTCGATGCGCACGATCGCCGGGACAAGGAGGGCGCCGGTGCCCATGACGGCGATGATGATGCCGGTCAGCAGCCACCAGAACCGCACCCCAAGCGCATCTGCGGTTGGGCCGGCCAGCAGCAATCCCAGCGGGGCCAATCCCTGCGAGGCGCTGGTCAGCAGCGAAAACACGCGTCCCTGCACCTGTGGAGGGATGATGGCCTGAGCGATGGCCCCACTCAGGCCCAGGACGATCGCTTCCAGGAAGCCCGTAAAAAAGATCATGGCCACGGCGGGCAAGAAGGCAGCCTTCGGGCTCAACCCGATCACGATGATGGCCAGGCCGTCCAGCGCCAGCGCCAGCATCTGCGTGACAACCCGCCGCCTGAAGCCCCCCCATACGCCGAGGATCACGCCGCCGAGCACCGCGCCGATCCCAACTGCCGACTGCCACCAGCCCAGCTCCAGCGCACCTCCCTGGAAATGCTGCATGACCATGATCGGCGTGAGAGAACCGGCCGCCTGGCCGAGCATGTTGACCGCTATGCCGATTGCGGAGAGCATCATGAGCGCCTTCCAATTCAAGACAAAGCGCAGTCCCTCCCGCATATCGGCCCACACCGATGGGCTGCCGCCGGCCGTCTCTGGCGTGCTCGCGCGTGCGGGCTGTGGGATGGCGATGAACAGCAGGGACGCGATGGCCGGGATTGCCGTCGCCACGTCGATTGCCAGGACGCCTTGCAGTGGCAACGCTTCCACTGCTACCGCCCCGAGGGGCGGGATCAAGATGCCGGCCATACCGGACAGGGTCTGGTTCAGTCCGGCGATGCGCGACAGGTGCTTCTCGGGCACCATCAGTGTCGTCGATGCCTGCATGGCCGGCCAGTGGAACGCCGCACCGGTTGCGCGGATCAGCAGTAACACATAGATATTCCACACCGCCGCGACGTTCCGCCAGAAAAGGACAGCCAGCACGAGCGTGGCCAGTGCAATCGCCGTATCGGCCACGATCATGATCGTTCTTCGGCTCCACCGGTCGACCAGCGCACCCGCAAAGGGGCCGATGAGAATCTGCGGCAATAGAGCCGCCAGGCTGGCCAATGCCAGCATGGTCGCCGAGCCGGTCGTTTTCGTCAGCCACCAGACAATCGCGAACTGGACCAGTTGGCTGCCGAGCAGGGAAAAGGCCTGGCCGGTCCATATCGTGAAGAATGATCTCATCGATTGCGCCTACCTCTTGGAAACCTGTCAGGTCTTTGCGTCTACGCCTCCCATCCCACAATGTGTGGTCCAGTAAAAGTCCTTGATACCCAGGATTCCCCCCTGCACCTTCAATCCATTCACTCCCCACGTGGTCTCTGCACGTCCGGCATACAAATCGTACGGTTCATCTTGACCGGCCCCGCTCCACACTCGTACTGTCCTGCCAGGAGATAACGGCACAGTTGGCAACACATACGTATAGCCGTTTCCTTCGTACGCTATCACCCAGCTTCTCAACCTGATTGGAAACAGGCTGGTATTCTTGATAGCGATATAGGGAGTGGCACAGCTTTGCGTGTACGGGCCGGTGGATATGTCGATTGAAATCAGTTCTGGCAGTAGACCCAGAAAAATGATCACTCCTATCGCTGACACGAGGAGGATAACCACAGTGCGAATAATGAAGGGGGTAAAGACTTGTTTCGTACCCATTGTTAGCTAAACGCAACTGGCAATGGCCAGGAAATAGGCCCGCTCACGGCAATCGGGGTAGTCCGGACAGTAGTTGTCGCACAACGAAATCACCTCTCTAGTGGCAAAACCTGCGCTCCTGAGCAACGCCCGCAGTGTCTCGTGGGTGAACGCCCATTGATGATTCTCGTTGTACCGCCACGCCAGCCCCAACCTCCGCATAGTCCTCCAGACGACGTACCGCAAATCCACTCGCCGCAGATCATACCAGACAAAGAGTTTTCCCTCTGGCTTGATGATACTGCGAGCACGTTCAAGTGACCGCAATGGGTCAATCACGTGATCGATCACCCCGGCGTACAGCACACCGTCAAAGGCCTGGGGTCGAAAGGGAAGGTACTCACCCAGGGCCTGGACAAACGGAAAGCGCCTGGCAACGTCGCCAAAGAACGGGTCAACGCCCATCCACGAGATGCGGTCGTTTGATGAGGCCATGTAGCTGGGCAGTGGCAGGGGCCCACACCCGACGTCCAGAAACAGGCCGGCTCCCGCCTGGCTCATGATTTGCCCAACACCGTGCCCCAGCGGATCATCCTCCGTTGAAAAGACCTCTTTGTGCCCGCTCTGATAGTCCTGCCACGCCGCGTTCTGGAGATTCTGCCACAGAGCCTGGCTACCGCCTTTATTCTCCAGGTCCGGGATCATACAGGGCACGTTGTGGATCACCGGGTACTCTTTGTCCTTCGACCTCAGGGCGACCACTGCGCCGTCGTGATTGCGAATGGCGGTCAGCGAGACCGAGTTGTCCATAGGGCACGCCAGGTACTCTAACAAGAGGTCCAGATACTGCTCGGGTTGAGCATTTGCAGGCAGGTTCTCCATCGTCGTCAATTCCCTCAGGGCGGCTTCAGCGGGTGACCGGGCGGCGCGAGCAGGCGCTGCTGTCCACGTGGATCTTGGCTCACCCTGACCTGAGGGGCTGGCGTGCCTGGTCCTCAATGCGCACAATCGCCGGGACAAAGAGGGCCCCGGTGCCCGTAACGGCGATAATGATCTCATCGATTGCGCCTATCTCTCACTCGGAGCGCCGCCCCAAACCTCCTGCCCGCCGGCAGGTAGCCTGCGCCACATCCGGTCGCGGACGACTGCGCACATCACAAAGCCACCAAGCAGTATGATGCCGCCAACCAGACCTGACAGGTTTCACAGCCCACTATTCGGCGATCCATTTCTCAAAGATGTCCTGATGCCGGTCGCCGGTCACGCTCTCTACCACCGCCAGGAAGGACTCGGGCGTGGCGACCCTGTACCGGTGGCGGCTATAGTACGTCTGCAGAATCTCGAAAAAGGGTTCGTCTCCTACCACTGTCCGCAGCTCGTGGAAGTAGAGCGCGCCCTTGTCGTAGACGACCTGCCAGTACAGCTCGGGCCCGTAGGCCGCAGCCGCAAGCCCTGCCGGCATATCGCGGCCCCTGCGGACCAGGCTTTGATGGGTCTGGATGAACTCACCGCGCAGGATGCCGGCGGCTCTCTCCGGCCCATAGACCTTTTCATAGTACAGCATCGTGCTGTATTGGGTCAGCGCCTCGTCCAGCCAGGGCTCGTCGACCTGGTCGTTGCCCACCACGCCGAACCACCACTGGTGGGCCACCTCGTGGGCCGCCAGCCACTCCACGCCCGTCACACCGGGGTACAGCCCATCCTCGATCACCACCAGGCCCGGGTATTCCATCCCGCCCAGGTAGTTGGGGGTCTCCACCATGTCCAGCTCCGCGTACGGGTAGGGGCCGAACAGCTCGGTGAACGCCGCCAGCGCACCGGCAGCGACCTCCAGGGCTCGGCCTCCGCCCTGTTCGTGCCCCCGGTAAAAGTAACTGTTGACCACCACGTCCTGCACCTCCCGGTTCGCCAGCTCGAAATTCTCACCCAGGATCAGGACAAAGTTACGCATCGGGGCAGCCTCACACGCCCACGTCGCCGTCTCTGCTTCCTGCGCCTGCTGAACGCACGTGCCGGAGGCGGCCAGCGTCATCGCGGACGGGGCCGTGACCTGCACCTGGTACGCGGCGATGTCGGAGTAGATGTCGTCGCCGTACACTGGCGCGATCTCGACGTTCCACCCCTCGTCGTCGTAGACGGGGATGAGGGGGTAGACGGTGGGCAGCGCCATCACGCCGCGCCGGTATGCAAACAGCGCGTGGCCGGCCCGGCCGGTGGTCGGCACGTCCACCGCAAAGTCCATGCTGAGGGTGATGCTCCGCCCGACCGCCAGGGGAGGTGTCATCGGCAGGCGCAGGGCGGTCCCCTCCAGCTCGACGACCGGCGTCACGGCCTGGCCGGCCACCAGCAGATGCGTGACCATCATCTCACCGCCGTAACCGGGCGTGCTCGGAAAGAGCCGCAGGTACACGTCATCTAGCGGCTCGTTCTCCAGGTTGGTGTACCGGATCTCCTGGCTGCCGGTGACCTGGGCAACGGAGGGGTCCACCGCCAGCGCGATCTCATAGTAGGGGATCGCGCCGCAGTTTTCCACGTCGTGCGCAAACTCTGCCTGCAGGCACACTTCCGGCAACGGGACGGGGGTAGGGGTGGGAAAGGGCATCGGCATGGACGTGGCGACAGGGGCGGGGCCGGCATCGGTGGCGGCCGGCGTGGGCGCAGGCGCAGAAGGCTGTGGCGTCGCAGAAGGCAGCCCCGGCGATGGGACCAATCCGGGGGCGCTGGAGGATCCGCCGCAGGCCCCGGCTAGCAGCAGCAGGCACACCACGAACGCCAGGCACCAATCTCTCCGCATCGTGAGCTGACTCCGACCCACTTCCATCGACCACACCCCGGTGGTCTATTCCGTCTCCGGCAGCCAGTGAATGTTCAAGACGTCCTCTAGCGCCTTGAACTCTTGGTCACCTGTGACCAGCACCGCTCCCTTCTGGATCGCCAATGCGGCTGCGAACGTGTCCGCGGATGCAAGTGGGTGTTCCGCCTTGATGCTGGCTGCCGTCAGTGCCAACTCTCGTTCCACGGGTACGAACTCGATCTGCGTAGCCTCCAGCGTTCCCAGCACCCGATACAGTTGACCCTTGCCCCATCGACGTTCGACGATGTAGGCTACTTCTCCCGCATTCACCCAGGTCATCAGCAGGTGAACCTTTTCCTCCTGGGCCTGGCGCATGAGGTGAGAGACAGTGTTGCTTCCTGCTTCCTTGCCCAGCAGAGCCAGGACTGCAAAGCTGTCCAGGACGTATGGCTCACTCACCGCGGGCCTCCTCGCGCACCCGCTCCCGGGCTCGTTCGGCCAGCAGATCTGCTGTGAGTGATGGGCCACCCTCCAGCATACCGTGCAAGGCATCTACAGGATCGTCTGGCAGTGGGACCAGGGCCAATACGTGGCCATAGTCGACGACCTGCACCTGCGTTCCCTTCTCCAGGCCGTATTTCTCTCTGAGGGCCTTGGGGATAACCACCCAACCCTTGGCCGAGACCGTCACCGTATACACTGGCGCCCCCTGTGGGTTACAGGATATGGATCAAGTATACCACAGGCAGGGTGTAGGTACAACCATACCGTTTTTCGTATAACGCATCTGGGGGAGGGTAGGGGCAAGCCTGTGTTGGTTTTACCAGATGGTTGGCGTACTTCTAAAAACGCCTGCGCACCATCCATCGATCAGGTGTCTCTATGCCAGGCGAAGGTCGCATAGTCCGTCACCACACGCGCAAAACCCACTTGCTCAGTCCCTGCGTACACACCGAAACAGAGGGAATGCTCGAAGGTTTCCAACCGAGTGGGGAATACCTGGACTATTCTTCTACTTTCTCGACGACGATGGTACAATTCGTCACTAGGGCCGCAATTGCGCCGATCGCTGCAAGTTGCGGTGCAACTATAGCGCCGACTACGCCCACGGTGAGCGGAATGTCGACCAGCGTTCTGCCATCCTCGTTCTTGATGGCGACGCGGCGAATGTTGCCCTCGTGCACCAACTCTTTGATTTTGGCGACGAGCTTGTCGCCACTGACCTGGAACTCCTCAGTTCGAACTTTTTGTTCGCTCATTTCTGCCCCTTTCTAACCTTGTGACACTCCAGACCTGACAGGTTTCACAGCCCACTTTTCGGCGCAAACATGCTCCTCCCGTCAGGTCGAACCTGGCAAAATGACACCTGTGGAAACCTGTCAGGTCTTTGTGACATCCCAGACCTGACAGGTTTCACAGCCCACTTTTCGGCACAAATGTACTCCCCTGGTCAGGTCGAATCTGGCAAAATGACACCTGTGGAAACCTGTCAGGTCTTTGTGACATCCCAGACCTGACAGGTTTCACAGCCCACTTTTCGGCACAAATGTACTCCCCTGGTCAGGTCGAATCTGGCAAAATGACACCTGTGGAAACCTGTCAGGTCTTTGTGACATCCCAGACCTGACAGGTTTCACAGCCCACTTTTCGGCACAAACGTGCTTCCCTGATCAGGTCGAATCTGGCAAAATGACACCTGTGGAAACCTGTCAGGTCTTTGTGACACCCCAGACCTGACAGGTTTCACAGCCCGCTTTTCGGCGCAAATGTACTCCCCTGGTCAGGTCGAATCTGGCTCAAAACGACACCTTGGAAACCTGTCAGGTCTTTGTGACACCCCAGACCTGACAGGTTTCACAGCCCACTTTTCGGCGCAAATATGCTCCTCCCATCAGGTCGAATCTGGCTCACGACGACACCTGTGGAAACCTGTCAGGTCTGGGCTTTTCCTCCGCGCTCACGAAGGACGCCTCGCAGGCGGTTCTCAGGCACTGCCCCACATCGTCCTCCGTCAGCCCGATCTCGTCCACGGCGAAGCGGTAGTCGTCCCGCCAGTCCGAGCCCTGCACGCCCTGGTCGTCCGAGTTGATCGTCACCCGGACGCCCGCCCGCAGCAGCCTTCCCAGCGGATGTTCGCAGCCAGGCGCGATGGCCCCGGTCCGGTAGTTGCTGATCGGGCACACCTCGAGCGTCACCCCGTGGGCCTTGACCCGCTCCAATACCTCCTCGTCGGCGGCGATCTGGATGCCGTGCCCGATCCTCTCGACGCCCAGGTCTAGCGCCCGCGCCACCGGATCGGCGTCGAAGAACTCGCCGGCGTGCGCGCTCAGGTGGAGGCCCGATGCTTTGACGAACTCGCACAACTCCCGCAGCCGGCGTGGGTCGTGCCGCTCCGGGCCCAGCCGGTCCAGCGTGCAGACGTCGATGCCGACGATGTGCTGGCGGTATGCCGCCACGTGCTCCCTGACGTCGCCGTAGGTCTCGATAGACGCGTCCGCCAGGTGGCGGGGGAGGATGAGCATCCGCAGGCCCACGGCGATGTCGCGGTTGTGCGCACCCTTCTCCACGCCGGCGATCACCGCCTCCGTGAAAGGCCGGAAATCCCCGGAAGCGTTCTCCTGCCACTTGAACTCGGCGGGCGCGAACGTCGGCTCCAGGATCTTGACGTTCTGCTCGGCGGCCCGCGCCACGACGTCGGCCACGACCTCGATCACCGTCGCCCGGTCCATCATGCACCGGTCCAGGAGATGGACGGCGGCGTTGAACCCAGCCCATCCCGGTTCGAAGGCGGTGACGCGCTGGAAGAATGGTTCCCGCTCCCGTGCCAGCGGGTGACCGGCGCGGTGGAGGATCGCGTACGACCTGTGGGGGTCGATGCTCCCTTCGAGGTGGCAGTGGAGGTCGATGATAGGGAAATCCGGCAAAGCTACTTCCGTCTTCGAATGAAGAACACCACAAAGCCCAGCACGACGAAGATCAAGGGGATCACCGTGGAAATCCCGATCCACGGGATCTGTGCGTCGCTGCCACCTGCCTGCGAAGAGCCCAACACGACAAGTGCCAGCACCAGGAGCCCCGCGATAGCCACTCCTACCCCCACTGCAAACGGGGCGGAGAGAACGCCGTATCGCGTGCGGTACGGGTCCACGCCGTCCGGGAGATAGGTGTCTCTGGCACGGGCACTGCGCGGGCGCTTGAAGCGCACCCGGCTGTCGTCGAGTTTCTCCAGCATAACCCAGCCGGCCTGGGCTTCCTCTTCGATCAATTTGCTCAGCACCTCCGCTTTGCGAAAGACGGAAGTGTCGGATCGAACGATCTTGAACTCCCAATCATTCGTGAGGTCGTCCTGTGTGTATTGGGTCATGTCTTCTTCCTCCTCGAGCAGCATTTGGCGACGTTTTGCGGCTGCCCCCGCTGTAACAGCTATCCATGCGCCAGTACCATAGGTCATCTCAACATCTCCCCACGCTTTATCACATTATACCAGAGTGGGGCGCGTTTGTCATCGTGCCCGCGACCGAGATTGCGCCTGTACCTGGGTACAATACGAGGTGCTCCTATGCGCAAGGGTGCTCGACATAACACGCCCTCGGGACGAGGGCTGCGAGCAATGGAGGCGGGGGGCGCATCCAGTATTTGCGCGTGGGGGGATGATGGTGTATAATGCAGCGCGATGGTGTGGGGTGTGAAACCACCATCACGGCAGTCCCGGGGAGGTGCCAGAGTGGACGATTGGGGCCGCCTGCTAAGCGGTTGTGGGGCTAATAACTCCACCCAGGGTTCGAATCCCTGCCTCCCCGCCAGGTTCTGGATACTCGGTAACCGTTCAGCCCTCCCCTGCGAGGGGGAGAGTTGGGCGGGAGTGGTCGGTTTGCCGAGATCCACCCTCCCCCGCCCCCTCCCTGGGAGGGAGGGGAGAATGTTTGCCCTCGTGGCTCAGTGGATAGAGCGTCTGGTTGCGGACCAGAAGGCCGCAGGTTCAAATCCTGCCGAGGGTACTCGAGATCGAAGAAACGGAAACCAGTCCGTCCCACTCGTCCTGTCTATCCTCGCTTGAGCACGATGCTCCCGACCGGTACGCCTGCGTCACGGGCCATGACTGGGCATTTGGCCTGCAACAGGAAGAACACCTTTGGCCCCTCTTCGCTCAACGTCTCATAGTTGCCCTGCCCCTTGGCAATGACCAACTTGGCTTCGTCATAGAGCCGCCGGAACTCTTCCGAGCAACGGGCCAGGATCGTGCCCGGGGCATCTGTGCCATTGCTGACGACCTCCGCCACTTGATCCAGGCCGGCGGCCAGCGCATCCTCCCTCGTCGCGTCGTTCAGGGTTGGCCCTCCCTTCACCACGTAGGTCACGGGCACGCCAAGCGATTCAATCAGTACCCGGTCAAAGACCGTCTCGCCGGCATTGTCGGCCAGGTACAGCGCACGATCGGCTCGGGCAAGTGCCTCTTGGAAGGCCATCCCATCGTCAATGGCAAAGGGCTGGGCCAGCACCCGCTCGACCGTGGCCCACAGGTCGTACTCCAGGTTCGGTCCCAGGTCGATGATGTTACCTGCGATACTCAGCCGCACGGCCACGTCCAACGGATTACCTGACTCCGCCACCAGCGCCTTCATTCGAGGGTAGAGGCTCAGTGCCTGGCGGGTGCTGGCCTGTTTGACCGCCTGGTACGGATCGCCGTCGCCCACCTCCTGCCGCACGATGCGGTGAACCCGGTCGCCGATTTCCGGCGGCGTGCTTGCAGGTTCTACTTGCTTGAGCAGATCGAGCACGCGCTCGAGCACCGCCTTCTGCTGGCCCTGGTCGGCCCCGGCCAGCCGCGCCGCCTCCAATGCCTGGCGCAGGAAACATGGATAACAGTCCAGGTAAGTCTTCATCGCCTCACGATTGGCCGCGGGCAGCTTCCAGCAGGGCGTCGATGTTCTCGGGTGGCGTGCCCGGCGAGACGCCGCCGCCAAAAGAGAGGATCATTCCGCCCCCCGGCGCTCCCTTGTCCAGGCATTCCTGCGCCCACCGCGCCACGTCCGCGGGCGTCCCGTGCACTCCCACGCCCAATGGGGGGACGTTGCCCATCAGCGCCACCCGGTGCCCCATCCTGGCCTTGGCCTCGCCGATGTCCGTCTCGTGGCTAAAGTTAAAGACGTCAAAGTTGGCCTCGGCCAGGCTCTCCAGCAGGTGCGGGCAGGGCGTGTCGTTGTGGTAGACGCGAACCAGGCCGTCGAATTTGTCAAAGATGCGACGCAGATGGGGGTGAATGAGCGCTTCGTAATGGCGCCTTGAGACCATGCCGACGATGTCGTCGATCAGCACGATGCCCTCTGGCTGGCGCAGCGCCTCCAACTGGGCGTGCAGCCAGCGGATGATCGTGGTGGTCACCGTGTCCAGGATGCGGGACACCGTTCCGGCGTCGCTGACGAGCCCCATCATCAGCGGGGTCACCCCCGCCAGCCAGGACGCCACGGTCATCGGCCCCCGCGCGCAGACCATCCGGATGGCCAGCCCTTCGGCGTGCAACCGTTCGTCGATCACCTCGTAGAGACGGAGCACCAGGGGCATCAGCCCGTCTTCCTGCGGGTTGGGCGGTTTCACGCCGGCCCAGAAGCCCAGGTCGGTCACCAGCGGCTCGATGGACGGGGGCCGGTCGGGATGAAAGCGCACCTTGACGCCAAAGGCGGACGGCTCGGCCGCCATCCCGTACTCCACCCAAAAGCCGGGTATCCAGACGGCGTCGGGGAAGCGCTCCAGCAGTCCCACGTTGATCTCCAGCCACTTGTCGGGGAAGAGAAAGTAATCCCGCGTGTCGATGCCCGCATAGCCCGGCAGCCAGGGGCTGTCCACGATCAGGGCAACCGGTACCGGGTCCGGTGCACCCAGGTGCGCCGCCTGCTTGAAACGTTCCCAGGGGGTATCCAATGAAGATGTCCCTCCAAAAGCTGCTATCGAAGCCGGCTTTCCGACTGCCACATGTCCGGATTGGGACCCAGTATCCGTTTCAACGGTTCTGTTGCCTCGGTCAACTCGCCGAGGGTTTCCGGGGACAACTCCAGGTCGGCCGCTTGAGCCGTCTGCCTGATCTGGTCTGGCCTGCGCGCTCCGGCGATCACCGCCGTCACGCCCGGCTGGTGCAGCAGCCAGGCGAGGGCGACTTGCGCCATCGGCCGGTGCATCTCGTCGCACGTGTGGCGGATTCTTTCGATGGCGGCGAACGTCTCGGCCTCGCAACCAGCCTCGCCGTGGCGGACCTGGGGCCGGGCCTTGGAAAAGTGCCTGGTGCGCGCTCGCCCCGCAGGCACCTCGTCGGGCGAACCAAACTTGCCGGTGAGAAGCCCCTGGGCCAATGGGCTGTAGCACAAGATCCCGATCTTCTCGTCCACGCACTGTGGCCTGATCTGATATTCGACCGCCCGCCACAGCAGGCTGTAAGGCAACTGGTTCGTCTCACTCCGTCCGGCCTTGAACAGATCGGAGAGGTCCCCTACGCCAAAGTTGCAGACGCCGATGGCGCGCACCTTCCCTTGTTCGCGCAGCTTCTCGAGCGCCTCCATCGTCTCGTCCAGTGGGACCGTGCGGCTGGGCCAGTGGATCTGGTACAGGTCGATGGTGTCGGTCTGGAGCCGCCGCAGGCTGTGCTCACACGCTTCCCGTACCTCGTCGCCGGATAGGTGGGAGCGGTTCACCTTCGTGGCGATCACGGCCTCGTGCCGGCGGCCCGCCAGCGCCCGGCCCAGCACCGCCTCCGAATCGCCGTCCCCGTAGCCCTCCGCCGTGTCGAAGAAATTCACGCCCGCGTCCAGGGCGGCCCGGACGGTGGCGATCGATTCGGCTTCATCCTGCGGGCCCCACACGCGCCCGCCGGCAAAGGCCCAACAGCCCAGGGCCACGACAGAGACTGTGATGTCGGTCTGGCCAAGTTTGCAGGTTTTCATTGCACTTCCTGGATGTTCAATACGACCTTGATCGTGCTGGGGTCTTCCTGGTCCACTTTGTGGAACGCGGTCGCGATGTCTCGCAGTGGCATCTGGTCGGTGATCAGGTGCTCAGGGTGTAGCAGTCCTCTGGCCATCAGTCGCATGGCGCGCGGGAACTCGCCCAACGTCACGCGCGAGGCGATGATCTGTGCTTCCTTGATCACGAGTGTCTTGAAATGCACGGCCGACAATTGCTCGCCCAGCCCCGCCGTGACGATCCGCCCGCCGTTGCGGATCATCTTGACCGCCTGCGCCAGCGGCGCTTCCTGCCCCTCGACGAGGTGATAATGCCCGACCGCCTCGATCACACAGTCCACGCCGGCACCTTGCGTAACCTCCATCACCCGTTCGACCGGGTCCTCCTGGGCGATGTTGATCGTATCGTCCGCGCCCAGTTTGCGGGCCGTCTCCAGCCGGAAGGGTTGGATGTCCGTCACGATCGTCATCGCCGGGCTGGCGCTGTGGCACAGGACGTCGAGGATCGAAAGCCCCAGTTTTCCCGCGCCCAGAATCGCCACGATCTCTCCGGGCTGCACCTGTCCGCGCTGCAGGATGTGGTGTCCCAAACCGTACATCTCGACCATCGGCGCGTGCGTCATCGGGATACCCTCGGGCAGCGGGTACACGTGGCTGGCTGGTGCGGCGACGTATTGCCCGAACCCGCCGTCCAGGTCCACGCCCAGCAGTTTCAGCGTGCGGCAGGCGTTGAGGTGCCCGGAACGGCACGCCGGGCACCTGTGGCAGGAGATGATCGGATCTAAAACAACGCGATCGCCGGGTTTGAACCCCTGTACGTCCTTGCCCACTTCCTGGATGACGCCCCCGAATTCGTGCCCCAGGATGGCGGGGAACTTTACCCGAGCGTGAAACTCGCCCCGGTAGATGTGAAGATCGGTGCCGCAGATGCCCGTGTAACTGGGCGCAACCAGCACCTCGTCCGGCTCGATGCGTGGATCGGGCGCATCGCCGAGGCGGACGTCTCGATCGTCGTGCAGGATGCCAGCTTTCACTCGTTGCTCCTTTCATCTTTAGCAGTATGGACGCGCCAACTTGTTGGCGTCTTGGGCAGAAGACCGAAACAAGTTTCGGCATCCGTACCGGCCGGGAGAGTGCGAAAAACGGCTCTACGGTTCGATTATATGTAGGTTCACCCGTCCGCCATAGTCTGAGGCGTACAGGATACAGTTGCCATCCCAGCTCCACGTCGGGTGGCAGTGGCTGGTCGAAGTGTGCCACGAGGTCCTGTGGTTGCACAGGACTTTCGGTTTGGCCTCTTCGCCCGAGATGTAAAAGAGCACCAGGTCGTCGACATCGTCACCGACCAGGATGGTGTTGTCCGGGTTGGCGTGGTAGTGATTGCAGTAGTAGGGCATATCGATGCGCCTGACCACGTTCCCACGCCGGTCGGCCAGTCCAACGAAGGGGACCACGTCGCCCTGCTTGACCGCCACGTCTGTGGCGACAGCCTGGGTGCGGTTGGACGTGATCGTGCCGTCGTGTCCGGGGCCGCGGTCGTCGAAAAAGACATAGCCGTCCCGCGTCCAGAACTCGTGCCCGACGGAGTCGTGCTCCTGCTGGCGAAAGCAGGGCCAGGCCTCGCGCCGGACAAAGTCGAGCAGCCAGATGCGCTGGGTCACCAGGTGCCACGGCCCCTCGTGGCAAAAGGTCGCCAGCGTGCTGTCGTCCGGGCAGAACTGGAAATGCCCCACCTGGTGAGTGTCCTTGAAGACGTCGAACCAACCGGAGCCGTCGAGATACGCCAGCGTGATGCGCCCGTCCTTGACCAGGTAGTAGCGGTCCTTGAACCCGGCATAGTTCGGGCCACGGCGAACGCCGACCTTTTCGTTGCGGCAGAAGGCGACGTACCGCCGGTTGGCGCTGATCGAAGGAGCGCCCACCCGATAGTTCCCCGTCTCCTCGTAGATGGTCGAGATCTGGCCGGTTTCCGTGTCGAGTTTCTTGATCTCGTTCCCCGTCGAGTAAACGACGATGCGGCTGTCCGGCGTCTTGGTCGCACCGCCCACGGATTCGGTTTCGGCGGTCAGTTGCACGATCTCGCCGCTGTCGAGGTCCATGCGGAACAGGTTGTAGAGCGGGTCCTCGTGCGGTGCCCGATCCTCGCCGGACGCGCGGTCGGAGCGGAAGATGATCTGGTTTTGGTGCGCGTCGAACGAGTTCTCGGTGAAATACAGGTGCACGTTGTTGCCAGTGGCGGTCAACTGCCTGATCGTCCGGCCGGTCTTGGCGTCCTTGAATTCGCGAATTTCAGAGTCCCACGTTTGGCCGATCATTGCTAACCTCTCAGGTTATGGCAGAAAATCCTCGCGGATGGGTGTGAAGCAGTCCACCAGCCGGACGTGCCCGGTCAGTTGTTGGATCGAGTGGGGCTTTCCGGAAGGGACCAGGAACACGTCCCCCGGCCCAAGGCGCGTCTGTTCGCCGTCCATGACGAAGAGAATCTCTCCCTCTGCCACGTAGGACACCTGCTCGTGAGGATGTGAGTGGGGCGGGTCCGGCTGGGACTTGGGTCCATCGTAAAAGTCCACGACGACGATCATCAGGTCGTCGGTATGCCCAAGCCGGCGTTCCGCTCCGTCACGGATCTTTATCGCGGGCATCTCGTCATATCTCAGTGCTGTCACGTGTATCTCCTCCACAGGCAAACTGGCAGGGCTAGGCGCTCAACGCCTGCATCAAGCCCTTGATGTATCCCACTTGCCACGCCCTGCTGCAGTGGTGCCAATCGCTGTCGCCGGCGAGTCCGAAATGGTGGTCCGGCACCACGTATCCCTCGTATCCCACCTCTTTCAGCGCTTTCAGATTCGCGACCATGTCCCCGTCGCCTTCGTGGGGAAAGACCTCGGTGTATTTGGGGACCGTTCCCACCACGTTCCGGAAGTGGACGTAGAATATCTTTTTCCGCCGCCCAAAGTAGCGGATCACCTCGGGCACGTCCTCCCCCGCCTCCTGCATGCATCCCAGGCACAGCAACAGTCCATTGTACGGGCTGGGCACCAATTCGACGAGTCGCTTCAACCCCTCAAAGCTGATCAGCGCCTGGTGCACGCCCCGGTAGTATCCCATCGGCGGGTCGTCGGGGTGGGTGGCCAGCCTGACCTGTGCCTCTTCCGCCACGGGGACGATGCGCTCGTACAGGTAGGCGATGCGCGCCCACACCTCTTCGCTCGAGACCTCCCCTGCCGGCCGGTCGTCCAGTTCGCCCTGGATGCGTTCGGCGTCGAACGTCGTCACGCTGGCGCCACCCCTGCCAACCGGGAGCCTGTCGTAGCCTGGCTGGCGCCTACCGGCGCGCGGCTGGCGTCTACCGACGCGCGGATGGCGCCTACTGGCGCGCGGATGGCGTCTACCGACGCGCGGCTGGCGTCTACCGACGCGCGGATGCCACCAGGCACCCTCTGTGGCCCAATACGTGGTCCGCTGGTCGATGATCACGACCGGGGAGGGCGCGCCGTCCTGGTATGCCTCCCCGATGCTGCGTATCGTCCGGCAGACGTTGTCGATCTCCCGGTCACGCCCGGGCAACCCCAGAAGCTGGTTCTTGATACACTCACCGCCCAGTCCAACGCCCGTCAGCTCGAGCTCGTACTTTTCGAATCGCTCCCTCATCTCCAGGACGTTTTCGACGGTGAGGTAGCATCGCTCCGTGTACCCCGGGCACGCCGAGCCCCAGATGCTGGCGCCGTCCGCGCCGATCTGTTGGGCAAATTGCAGGCGCTCCTCCGCTCCGTTGTCGGATCTCAGGCCGATTTTCACTGCGTACTTCCTCGAACCTCTTTGATCCAGGCCAGTACCTGGGCGACCTTTTTCGAGATGGCGTGGAAGTCGCCTGCCGCCACCAGCTCCTTCGTGATCAGCCTGGACCCCATCCCCACGCAGGTCACCCCGGCCTCGAACCAGGCCCGGATGCTCTCCTCCGTGGCATCCACGCCGCCGGTGGGCATGATGCGCGTCCACGGGCAGGGCCCCAGCACTGACTTGGCAAACCCCGGCCCGCCGACTGCCTTGCCCGGAAACACCTTCACGATCTCCACGCCCAGTTCCTCTGCCTGCGAGATCTCCGAGGCACTGCCGCACCCCGGCATGTAGGCGATCTTGCGCCGGTTGCAGAGCCGGGCCACCTCGGGATTGAGCACCGGCCCCACCACAAAGTTCGCCCCGGCAGCGATGTACAGCGCCGCGGTGGGGGCGTCGATCACGGAGCCGACGCCCAGGATGACGTCGGGCTCAGCCTCGGCCGCGTGCTGCGCCAGCGCGGTAAAGACCTGGAACGCGAAATCCCCCCGGTTGGTGAACTCTACCACCCGGGCACCCCCGTCTCTGCAGGCACCGACGATCTGCCGGGCCACCTCCAGGTCAGGGTTGTAGAACACCGGGACCAGCCCCAGTTCAACCACTGTGTTCAGAACTTGCAATCTGCTATAACGAGCCATCGTCCCCTCCTATCATTGTCTCAACGGGACACGCGTCCCGACACGTCGCCGCCCATCAGCTTTTCTACCTCGGCCACACTGACCAGGTTAAAGTCACCCGGTATGGTGTGCTTCAGGCAAGAGGCCGCCACGGCAAAGTTGAGCGCCTGCTGCGCATCCCGGTACGTGCGCAGGCCATAGATCAGGCCGCCGCAGAAGCTGTCGCCGCCGCCGACCCGGTCCACGATGGGGACGATGTCGTATCGCGGCGCGGTATAGATCTCGCCCCGGTGCCACAGGATCCCGCTCCAGGTGTTGTGGCTGGCCGATAGCGACCCGCGCAAGGTGATGGCCACCGTCTGCAGGTTGGGGAAGCGCTTCACCAACTCGTTGCACACGTACACGTACGCCTCGGCCTCGACCTTGCCGCCCGTCACGTCGGCCTCCGGTGCTTTGATGCCAAAGACCCGGTCGGCGTCCTCTTCGTTGCCCACCGCCACGTCGCACAGGCTCACCAGGTCGGGCATGACTTCCCCGGCGGTCTTGCCCCACTTCCACAGCTTCTTGCGGTAGTTCAAGTCGCAGGAGATGGTCAGCCCCATCTCCCTGGCCGTCTGCACCGCCTCCAGGCAGGTCTGGGCTGCGCCCTCGGAAATCGCCGGCGTGATACCCGTCCAATGGAACCAGCCGGCGTCCGCGAAGGCGGTTTTCCAGTCGATCATTCCCGGCTGGACGGTGGCGATGGCCGATCCGGCGCGGTCGTAGATGACCTTGCTGCCACGCTGGGCCGAGCCCATCTCGAGGAAGTAGATGCCCAGCCGGTCGCCACCGCGCACGATGTGGCGGGTGCCGATGCCGTACTGCCGGAGGAAGTTGAGGCACGCGTCGCCGATGTCGTGCTCTGGCAGCCGCGTCACGTACTCGACGGGCACTCCAAAACTGGCCAGCGTCGCCGCCACGTTGGCTTCGCCACCGCCATAGATGACGTCAAAGCTGCGCGCCTGGATAAAGCGCTGGAACCCCGGCGGCGACAGCCGCATCATGATCTCACCAAAGGTCACCACTTTCTTAACCATCGGTTCAACTCCCTATCGGGTCAACCAGCCGCCGTCCACCGGCACGATCGCGCCGTGCATATAGTCCGAGGCCGCCGAGGCCAGGAACACGACCACCCCCTTCAGATCGGCCGGTTCGCCCCACCGTCCCACCGGGATGCGGGCCAGGATGGCCTGGCTCCGTTGCGGGTCGGCGCGCAGAGGGGCGGTGTTGTCGGTACGCATATAGCCCGGCGCGATAGCGTTCACGTTGATGCCCTGTGAGGCCCACTCGTTGGCCAGGGCGCGGGTGAGCCCGGCCACCCCGCTCTTGGCCGCCGTGTACGAGGGCACCAGGATCCCCCCCTGGAACGAGAGCATCGAGGCGATGTTGACGATCTTTCCTGCCCCCTGCCGGGCGGCCCCCCGGCCTTGCCGGACCATTCCCCGTGCCGCGGCTTGCGAGAGGAAGAAGAGCGCTTTCAAGTTGATCTGGATGACGTCGTCCCAGTACTGCTCGCTGAACTCTAGCGCAGGCGCGCGGCGGATGATCCCGGCGTTGTTGACCAGGATGTCCAGCCCTCCCATCTCGCTGGCCACCTGGCCCACCACCTCGTTCAACCGGGCGGCGGTGGCCTCTCGCAGGTCGCACTGCACCGGCTGGAAGCACTTGCCCAGCGCTTCCACCTGGGCCTGCGTCTCCTCGAGAGGGATGATATCCAGGCCAGCGACGCTCGCGCCGGCCTCCGCCAGTCCGACGGCCATCGCCTGTCCCAGGCCCCGTCCCGCGCCGGTGACCAGCGCGACCTTTCCGTCTAGCCGAAACAAATCCAATATACCCATTTCAGCCTCCTACGTCATTCAAATATGGAGGGAAGCGCAGCGGCTCCTCCCGATATGAAGGGAAGCGCAGCGGCTCCTCCCACCCCCTCTCCCTTTGGGAGAGGGTCGGGGTGAGGGTCAGTGCCCCAATTCTCGCAGCATCGGCACGGTGCGCTCCACCCAATTCAGGTTGGGATCGCCCTCTGTCGCCTGGATGCGGTGCTCTCCGGCCAGGAACCACATGTAGTAGGTCGTGTATCCCGGCGCGCTGACGACCGTGTGGTAGCCGATGGGCGCCATCATGATGGTGTTGTCACGCACCGTGAAGTTGACCTCTTCCCCCTGGCCGTTGTAATAGTGGCACATGCCAAAGCCATCCGCCGGGCTGACCTTGAAGAAATACATCTCCTCCTGGAAAGCCTCGCGGGGCAGGTCATCTACCTCGTGTTTGTGCGGGGGATAGGTGGACCAGTTGCCGCTGGGGGTGAAGGTCTCTCCCACGATGAGCCTCCGCGCGGGCAGGTCGGGCTGCGCGGCCAGCGTGAGGATCTGGTGGAAGTACCGTGTGAAATTCGCCGCGCCCCACACGCCGTTCGCCACCTGCGCGGGCGGGATGACGTACGGCTCCGCCTCCAGGTCGCTCGGCGCGCTGGTCATCCCGATCTGGACCGGGCCTTCTGCCGTGACGCGGTACTCGGCGCCTGCGGGCAGGTAGACGGAATGTGGCTTCCCGGCAAAGACGTTGGGCCGCCCTCCGACCTTCTCGAACCGCTTCCCGGCCACCTCGAAGGTGGCCTTGCCGCCCAGGATCACCGCCAGAACCTCGCGTCCGCCCGTCTGGGAAGCAACCTGCTCGCCGGCCGGCAGGACCAGCAGGCCAAAGTCCAGCAACTGGCACGGGTTGTGGGGCAGCCCGTTCAGCCCTTGCTCACTCTCCAACGATGCAAAGTACTTCATTTTTCACCTCCTTGGGTGAATCTCTATTTCATATCCTGGTTGAACACCAGGCGGGTGACTTGGCCCTCGCCCATACCTTCGACCGCCACCTGCACGCGCCGGTGGCTCAGGGCCACCCCCTCCACCTCGGCGAAGAACGCCTGGCACAGGACGTAGGCGATGCAGCCAGGCTCCAGGTGCCCACCGAAAGCGCCATCCGGCGTAGAGAGGGTCACGTGGATGTGCGGTTCGCCGTCGACTACCAGCCCGCTCATCGAGAGCAGTTCGAATCCGCCTTCGCCGCGTTCGAAATGATTCTGGGTCGGAATGCGGTTGTGCGTCACCCAGTGGAGGTGATAGGCGGCCAATGTCCCATACCCACCCAGTACCACAGCCTGTTGGACGTTCGCCTGCTTGAGGAAACGTTGGATCGATTCAAGCACGTCCTCACCCGGGTCCACGCGGAGGATGTGAATTCTGCCCCAGTTCATGGATGCGAATTCCATCTTTTTTCCCCACCTCCTATTGGATTGGAGCTTGCTTCAGGCTCCCTTGCTCGAGGTCCATGTTCGTGATGTGCAGTCCCTGGACGTTGGAGCAACTGAACAGCGGCTCTTCTTCTATGACGCCGCTCACGTCTCCCAGCGTCAGGTCGTCTGCGTCCCGACATCGTATGCCTTTGATGGCATTGATGTGCACGTGTTCCAGAACGACGTGGCTGATCCGCTGTTCGGGCAATCCGCGAATGTGAATTGCCGCGCCGGCGCTGTCGCATGTCACGTTTCTGATGGTCACGTCTCGAAAAACGGGGGGCGTGTCGGATCTGGGAGCCGCTGTACTTGAACCGTAGAACATGTTCAAGACGATGGCTTCCTGTCGCAGGCCCGACATCTTGATGTTCTCAAAACGGACGTTCTCGACGACACCGCCGCGTCCGCGCATCGACTTGAGCCGGATGCCTTGATCGCCTCCCGTGAAGCTGCAGTCATGAACGTACACGTTACGAACGCCCCCTGACATACCACTGCCGATCGAGACAGCCCCGTGGCCCTCGCGCATGCGGCAGTTTTGTATCACGACGTTCTCACACGGTTTCCCCACCCGCCACCCATCCTCGTTCATCCCCGAGTTGATGGCGACGCAGTCGTCCCCTGTGGAGAAAGAGCAATCTTTTACGATGACGTTGCGACACGAGTCCGGGTTGAGGCCATCGGTGTTAGGTCCTTCAGTCTGCACCGTCACGCGCCGCACGAGGACGTTCTCACAATAGACCGGATGGATCGTCCACATGGGACCATCCAGGAACGTCACCCCTTCGATCAGCACGTTGCGGCAATGGATCGGTTGCAGGAATTGGGGCCGCAGCGCCGCTTTCTCCGTCCCGTAGATGCGCTTTTCGACGGGTACCCCGCAGAATTCGGCATCGTACAACGTCTTGGCTGCCTCTTGCTGCGACTGCTTCCAGTGCCACCAGGCTTCGCCCTGGCCGTCAAAGGCCCCATCCCCGGTGACCGCAACGTTCTCACAGTCCCGGGCATAGATCAGCGGAGAATAGTTATAGCACTCGACCCCCTCCCAGCGCGTGAAAACGACGGGCAGGTAGTCGCCGAACCGCGTGCTGAAACGCACCAGCGCATCCCTTTCCAGGCGCAGGTTGACGTTGCTGCGCAGGTGGATGGGGCCTGTCGCCCAGGGCCCGGCCGGTATCAGGACGGTACCACCGCCTTGACCGTGGCAGGCCTCGATGGCGCGACGAAAGGCCTGCGTATTGACGGTTGCCCCGTCACTCACGGCCCCAAAATCGCGAACGTCGAACAAGCGGTCGGCGAAGGAAGGTGGCTCCACGGATGGCAAGTCAAACGGAATCATACTACTCCCATCTCTTTACCTGCACACGCGCCAGAATAACGGGACTTTTGTTTGTACCTCAAAGCGAATCTGCGTGCCGTCAGGGGCCTGGGCACGCGTCGTAGGACTTGCCCTCGCCGAGCACCTCGTGGACGACGGGCATCCACTCGCTGATCGGAATGCCCTGCGGGCACTTTTCCTCACACTCGCGGCACTGGATACACTCATCGGCGCCGGCTTTCTGATCTCCAGATAGCCACTCGTATACCCCGCGTGCGCGATCGGGTTTTTCATAGATCAGGCCGTCGTTATAGACCCTCAAGTTGCGCGGGATGTTCACGCCGTTGGGGCAGGGCATGCAGTACCCGCACTGGGTGCAGGGAATGGGGCACAGCTCCTGGTTTTCGTCGCGCACCCGTCCGACGAGTGCCAGTTCCTCCTCGGTCAGCGTGTTGATCCCCGACGCACCGGCGCTGGCGACGTTTTCCTCGACCTGCTCCATCGTGCTCATACCGCTGAGGACGACCGATACCTCAGGCTGGTTCCACAGCCACTGCAAGGCCCAGTCGGCGGGCCTGCGCTTTACCGCGGCTGTGTCCCAAAGGTCCTGAATCTGCTGAGGCGGGTCCACGAGCTGGCCGCCCAGGAGCGGCTCCATGATCACCACCGCCAGTCCCCTCGAGGCAGCGTATTGGAGTCCCCTGGTGCCGGCCTGGTATTCGACGTCCATGTAGTTGTGTTGGATCTGGCAGAACGTCCAGTCGTGTTCGTCGACGATCCCTCTAAAGACGTCGTACGAGTCGTGAAACGAGAATCCCAGGTGGACGATGCGCCCGTCGGCGATCGCCTTCTCCGACCATTCCCGCACGCCCAGGTCGCGTACCCTGGGCCATTGGCTCTCTCTGAGCCCGTGCAGCAGGTAAAAGTCGATGGTATCGGTCTGCAGCTTTTCGAGTTGCTCGTCGAGATATCGATCACAGTCCTCGGGTGCTTTGATCAGCCAGGTCGGCATCTTGGTCGCCAGCCTGATCTTTTCCCGGTAGCCTCCCTTGAGCGCTCGCCCGAGGAACCGTTCGCTGTTTCCGCCGTGGTATGGATACGCGGTGTCGACATAGTTCACGCCGTGATCGATGGCATAGTGGAGCATTCGGGTCGCTTCCGGCTCGTCTATGTCGTTTTTTTCCTCACCAACGGTGGGCAGTCGCATGCACCCAAAGCCCAGGGCCGACACCTTCCAGTCCAGCTTTCCGAACCTGCGATATTTCATCTTGAACTCCTTGTGCTTTTATTCCTCCACTCTTGTACTGCTGATACCTTCACCTGTTTCTCCCCCGGATTCTTCTTGGGAAGGGGCAACTTGCCCATTCTTGGGACGACCTCATCCCTCGGATCGCCGAGCTTGTCGCGACACTCGTGTCCGTCGACGTTGTATTGGCGTTCTCGTGGCTGGAGCGCCCCTGGCGAGCGATGTCAGGCGTAGTCAATGCCGGCCAGAGCCAACTCGTCCGCCAGGTGACACGCGACCCAGTGGTCTTCGCTCAGTTCGCGCCACAGGGGGGCTGTGATCCTGCAGACGTCGCGCGCATAGTTGCAGCGGGGGTGAAACTTGCAGCCCGGGGGCGGGTTGGCCGGGCTGGGCACGTCTCCCGGGAGGACGATCCGCTGCGAGACGTGATCCGGGTCGGTGCGGGGCACCGCCGAGAGCAGGGCCTCGGTGTAGGGATGCAGCGGATTGGCATAGAGCTCATCTGCCGAGGCCAGTTCGACGATAACGCCCAGGTACATCACCGCCACCCGATCGCTGATGTGTTCCACGACGGAAAGGTCGTGGGCGATAAAGAGGTAGGTCAGCCCAAACTCCTGTTGCAGATCCTCGAGCAGGTTGAGCGTCTGCGCCTGGATCGAGACGTCCAGCGCCGAGACCGGCTCGTCCGCCACGATGAGCTTGGGCCGCAGCGCCAGCGCCCGGGCGACGCCGATGCGCTGGCGCTGCCCGCCGCTAAAGGCGTACGGGTAACGGTTCATGTGCTGTGCTCTGAGCCCCACCGCCTCGAGGAGCTCTCGAACCTGTGACTTGAGCTCCGCCCTCCTGGCGATGCCGTGGATCATCAAGGGTTCGGCGACGACGTCCATCACCGTCATCCTCGGGTTGAGCGAGGAGAACGGGTCCTGGAATGACACGTTGTGCAGGCCTGGCAGTTGTACGGCACCGTTCAACCAGGGGCTGTTTATGGGTTCTTCCGGGGTCTCACCTCCTTCCCTACTTTTGATCTTGGGGTATGTACCCCAACTTTCTGGATATAGCCTCAGTGGCTTCCACAACGGCTCCACAAAGCTCCTCAAGCCGGGCGGTGGAGATGCGATAGACAGGCCCCGATGTGCTGACGGCAGCGATGACACGCCCCGTGTGATCGAAAATGGGGGCACCCACACATCGGATACCCTCCTCGATCTCCATATCGTCAATCGCGTATCCCTGGGCGCGCACGAGTTCGAGCTGTTCTTCGAGCGCTGTCCTGTCGGTGATCGTGTTGGGCGTGCGCGGCGCGAGGGTGATTTGATCGAGAAGCGCGGTGCGTTTCTCATTCGGAAGAAAGGCGAGGACTGCTTTGCCCATCGCCGTGCAGTACAGGGGATTGCGGGTGCCTATGGTACAATGCATGCGCACAGATTGTGAACCATCCACCTTGCCCACGTAGAGCATATCGGTGCCGTCCGGAATGGCGAGGTGGACTGTCTCTCTGGACACCTGGCCTAGCTCGCGCATATTCGCCTTGGCGAGTTCCGGCAGGTCAAGGCGATCCAGAAAGCTCTTGCTCAGGCTCAGTACCTGGGCGCCGATGTGGTAGTGGCCGCTATCCTGGGCGGTTGTGACATAGTCACGGGCCAGGAGTGTGGTGAGAAGCCGGTACGCGGTGGGGCGGGACAGGCCACATCGTCGAGCGACCTCTTGTGCAGACAGAGGCTGGTCGGCGGAAGCAAGGCACTCTAACGTGTCGAGAGCCTTGAGGACCGATTGCGTCAGGTCTACTTTGCGACTAGTCTGTGGCATCCTAAACTCCCCAGGAACGGGGACGGTTCAGACGCAAGCAGAGGAGAGATGTTCGTTAAACGAACAGGCTGTTCGTACACTGAACATTATACCACACCCCTTGGCGGTTGTCAAGTGTTTTTGGGAGGGGTAGCCCCCCTTCTTGAGTGTTGTTCCACTTTTCGCTCCGAAGGGATCGTCAGATCCCGCTTTGGCCGCCGAATCTGACGATCGGCTGGAGCGTGGCCGCATGGGTGGGGCAGTAGGTCAGCAACACGTAACGGGGGGACTACCCGATGGTGAATGGATGCGCTGACTTGTCGGCGTCTTTGGCGCGCGTGGAGTCCCTCATGGGCAATCGACATCGGTGCCGAGACCACCGAAACAAGTTTCGGCTTCCATCGATGCGGGGCAGTTGCGCCATACCTGCAATGGGGTTAGAATAGCTCCTTGTGCACTTTTCCGGAAGAGACCTGCAGTCGCAGGTCAGTTGCAAGAATCTACTACAAGGAGGTTAACGATGTCTCAGGGTCCAACTGGTGAGGAACGCGAGGTCAGATTGCGGGGTGGGGCGGCGATTGACGGTGCGCCGGTTGCCTACATCGTCGTGCTGGCTGCCGTGGTGGCCGCGCTGGCGTTCATCCCCTTCTCCGTGATCCTGGCCGCTGGGGGCACCTTCCCCATGAGCCAGGGCGTCTTCCCGCTCGTCGGGTGGGTCCTCGGCCCGATCGGGGGTGCGATCGCCAGTGGCATCGGCAGGCTCATCGGCGTCTTTCTGGCCCCGCACACCGCTGGCCCGGTGCCGGCCGCTTCGGTTTGGGGGGCGGCCATCGCGAGTTTCGCCGCAGGCTCCATGGTCCTGGGCGAAAAGCGCAAATGGTGGTGGATGCCGCTGTCTGCGCTGTTCATCGTCGAATGGCTCCTGTTCGCCGGCCGGGCGATCTTGCTGAACGGCGTGGGCGTCGGCGTGGCTATCATGAATACGTTCGTGAACTGGTCGAGTATCGTCCTGTATATGCTGCCGACTCGCACGCTCATCGCCCGCTGGATCAACGGCAAGAACGTCGGCCTGGTCGCCGCCGGCCTGTTCCTCGGCACCTGGATGATCGCGGGGATCTCGCACCTGAGTGTGACTGTCATCCTCTACTTCCTGTTCAACTGGCCTGAGGAGGTCTTTGTCACGTTGATCCCCATCATCCCTTTCGAGAACCTGATGCGCTGCCTGATCGGCACCGTGATCGGCACCGGCGTGATCGCCGGCCTGCGCGCGATCGGGTTGGTCAAGCCCACTGAGGCGATCTACTAGTGGGTCACTTGGCTCGAGTATTGACATACATTGAAGTCTGAGTATAATTCGCGGCATTCGCAAATATGGATGTTCAGGAGTGTTTCCATGACCCGTCGCCAAAAAGACCCATTACGTCCGTTGACTGAAGAAGAACGGACTCTGTTGGAACAGATCAGCCGTTCACGGAGCGAGCCAGCTTGTCACGTCGCCCGTGCCAAAGAGATCCTGGTGGTAGCAGACGGCAATAGCTACACCGATGCTGCAGAGGTGGCCGGACGTCGATCCGGTGACGCCGTCTCGCAATTGGTCAGCCGGTTCAATCAAGAAAGTATCGCTGCCATAGAGCCCCGGCACGGCGGTGGTCCCGAAACCATCTATGATGTGGCCGAGCGCGAGCGCATTTTGGCTGAAATACGCCGCCAGCCAGACCCGGAGCAGGATGAGACGACCACTTGGTCGCTGACGACCCTGCAGCGCGCCCTCCGGCAGGCCTCGGACGGGTTGCCCCGAGTAAGCACATACACCATCTGGGTCACGTTGATAGAAGCCGGTTGGGGCTGGCAGAAGGATCGAACCTGGTGTGACACGGGCAAGGTGAAACGCAAGCGCCAGGGGCAGGTGGTTGAAGTCACCGATCCTGATGCCGTGCCAAAAAAAACTTGATCGAACGAGCCTACCGAGTCGATGAGTCGCTTGGGCTAGCCTTGTGGACGACCGACCAGGCTGGACCTTTTCAAACTCGACCCTATCTCGGAAGCAGTTGGGCACCCGAAGCGCAGCCCAAGCAGCTGCCGCATGAGTACATCCGGAATGGCACGGCCAAGTTGCTCACGTTGTTTCATCCCGCTGATGGTAAAGTGCGTGTGAAAGGGGTGCTCAGGTCCACGAACAGCGTGTTACATCCCTGGTTGAAACAAGAGCTCACGGACATCTTGGCTGCGTTGCCAGCGCCAACGAACTTGGAGCCAAAAGCCAATCGAGCCCTATGGGAGCAGTGGTTTGAAGGCCTGTCCGAACATCCCACGCTGCCAGACGAACTGCCGCCCTTGCGTGCCTTGTTGGTCTTGGACAACTTGGCTGGACACAAGTCACCCGATTTCGTCCGCTGGCTTCTGGAGCACGGTATCATCCCTTTGTACACACCGCTGGGTGGTTCGTGGCTGAACATGGCCGAGTCCATCCAACGGATTCTCCAGCGGCGCGCCTTGGACGGTCAATATCCTGAGACACCCGATGAGATTATGCACCTGCTTGAAGCGACGGCTCGCGGCTGGAACCGTAATCCCACTCCTTTTGTCTGGGGTGGTAAGCGGGCTGCACGCCGTGAGCGCAGTCGCCAGCGTCGCCACGCCCTCGGTGGCTCTGGAGCCTGTACAAAGCGTCCTGTCCGCCGTCGGCGAACCAAGGTCGATAAATGGCTATTTGCAAACCAAATGACCCACTAGTGCATCTTGGCGGAAACAGGCCGCTGGTTATTTTGCTCCCAGGGCCGTTCTGATGGACGAACCAACCGTTGTCCTCGACCGGGTCTCGTACATGTACCCGCGCTCTCCGGAGCCGGTCCTGCGCGACATCTCGCTCCAGATTCACCACGGCGAGTTTCTTGGCTTGATCGGGCCGACGGGCGCGGGCAAGACGACGCTTTGCCTGGCGCTCAACGGGATCGTGCCCCAGTTCTACGGCGGACGTTTCTTTGGGAGGGCCACTGTGGCCGGCCTGGACACGCTCGATCACCCGATCAGCCAGTTGGCCCGGCACGTGGGCGCGGTGTTCCAGGACCCGGAGACGCAGCTTATCGCCACCTCGGTCGAGAACGAGATTGCCTTCGCGCTGGAGAACCTGTCCGTGCCGCGCGAGGAGATCCGTGCCCGCATCCCGCGCGTGCTGGCCGCCGTGCGGCTGGCGGGCACCGAGCGCAAGCACCCCCACGAGCTATCCGGCGGCCAGAAACAGCGGCTGGCCATCGCGGCGGCGTTGGCGATGCAGCCGGATCTGTTGGTCCTGGACGAGCCGACCTCCCAGCTCGATCCGGTGGGCGAGCAGGAGGTGTTTGCCGTCGTGCGCGAGCTCAACAGGGAGCTTAAAATAACCATCCTGATGGCCAGCCACGCCGCGGAACAGATGGCCGAGCACGCCGACCGGATTGCCCTGCTGTCCCGCGGCGAGCTGGTCACCGTCGGCACGCCGGACGAGATCTACTCGCGCGTCGACCTGCTGCACCAGCATCACCTGCGGCCGCCCCAGGTCGCCAGCACGTTTACCATGGCCAGGGAGGCCGGTGCGCCGGTGAGCTGCGTGCCGGTGCGGTTGGAGCCCGGCCTGAAGGCGCTCGACTCCCTGCGGGAAGCGTGCCCGATTGCGCCCCCGGAAAAGCTGCCCGGGCCACCGGCTCGCAGCGGCCCTCCTCTTCTCTCCGTCCAGGACCTGAGACACGTCTATCCCGATGGCACCGCAGCGCTTCAAGGCGTGTCGCTGGACGTGCGCGCGGGCGAGTACGTGCTGGTCATCGGCCAGAACGGTGCGGGCAAGACCACGCTCGTCAAGCACTTTCTCAAGCTGCTGGAGCCGACCGAGGGCATCGTCACCGTGGGCGGCGTCGACACGCGGCAGCTCACCGTCAGCGAGCTGGCCCGGCGGATCGGCTATGTCGCCCAGAACCCCGACAACCAGATTTTCAGCAACACCGTCGGCGACGAGGTGGCGTTCGCCCTGGCCAACCTGGATTACCCCAGGGAGGAGGTCGAAGCGCGCACGGTCGAGAGCCTGGAGGCCATGGGGCTGCTGGAGGTGCGGGATGCACACCCCCTTTCTCTCCCAAAGGGGGATCGCGCCCGGATCGTGATCGCCGCCATCCTGGCGATGAAGCCCGAGGTCATCATCTTTGACGAGCCGACCACGGGTCAGGACTATCGGGGCGCGAAGTATATCCTCGACGTCAGCCGGCAGTTGCACCAGATGGGCAAGACGGTGGTCGTGATCACCCACCACCTGTACCTGATGCCCGAGTACGCCGAACGCGTGATCGTGATGGGGAAGGGGACGATCCTGCTCGACGCGCCGATCCGGGAGGCGTACCACCAGACCGATCTCTTGAGGTCGACCTTCCTCAGCCCGCCGCAGGCGGTCCTCCTGGCCCAGCACCTCGCCCGGCAGGGTGGGGGGGACTATAGGCTGCTCACACCTGCCGAGGTCGCCGCCTGCCTCGCCCCCCCCTTCATCCCCCCCAATGGGGGGGAAAGAGGGGGGGAAAGTGGCGGGGACTCCCTTCTCCCCATCCCCCCCACTGGGGGGGACACCCCTCCCTTCCTCCCCCCCCAGCGGGGGGGGACAGAGGGGGGGGAGAAAGGGGGTGCCCCGTGAGCCTGATGAAATTCCAGACGGTCGAGCGTGACTCGCTCTTCACCCGCCTGGATTTCCGGCCCAAGCTGCTCATGGTCGCGGTCGTCAGCGTCGTGGCGTTCGTCTGGGAGAGCCCCGTCGCGCTGGCCGTGCTGGCGCTCGCGCTCGTCGTCGCCTGCCTGCTGGTTGGGGTCAAGGTGGGCTACATCAGGACGATCGTCACGGTGATGCTGCCGTTCTACGTCCTGCTCCTGGTGACCCACGGGTTCTGGAACGTGGAACAGGTCAAGGCGCTCACGGGCAGAGAGGAGCTGACGCCCCTGTTCACCTTCCCTGCCGGTTGGTGGTTGATCGGCGGCGGGCGCATGTCGGTCGAGGGATTCACGTACGGATGGGCGGTGATATTCAAGACGCTCGCGCTCGTGACCGTCATCCCGCTGGGCATCTTTACCACCGAGGTGGACAACATGATCGTGGGGCTGGTGCGGGCCAGGGTGCCCTACAAGCTGGTCTTTGTCTTTTCCTCCACGCTGCGCTTCTTTCCGCTGCTCTTTGAAGAGATCCAGACGATCATCGAGGCGCAGCGGCTGCGCGGGCTGGCGGTGGAAAAGATGGGGCCGGCGAAGCGCGTGCGCGTCTACGGCCGGGTGGCGGTCCCTCTGATCCTGGGGGCGATGGTCAAATCCCAGCAACTCGAGGTCGTGCTCCAGTCGAAGGCGTTTACCGGCAGCGGCGAGCGCACCTACCTGCACGAGTCGGTCCTGCGGGGAGCTGACTGGGCCGTCATCGTCCTGTTCGCGCTGCTGTTCGTCCTGGCGGCGGTGCTCTACTTTTGGCTGGGCGTGGGCAAGTTCGCCTGGCTCGTCTTCCCGTAGCGAGTCGGCGAATCAGCGAGTCGGCGAGTCGTGATCGTCTGTCTCCTCTTTGGCGCTCTTCTTTAGGTGCCAGGCACTTGCGTTTTTGGACGCGGAATAGCGCTGGCAGGCAGTCGTTTTGGGTCATGCCTGGCACCTGGGGTGTTGGGTGGAGCAGAAAAGTGCCTGGCATCTGGCGTGTTGGGTTTGGCGGGCCACGCAACGCGCAATACGCATCACGTTTCACGCAACGTGGGATGCAACCGAATATCGTTCACGGTAGGGACGAGATGCTCGACCGTGAGGGCCTCGTCTGTGACGACGATGCGCTCGATTAACAATCGAAGAACTTCCTGAC
>Ga0307379_10000388_pt1 | contig 74793 bp, 64 predicted proteins | sample UN2MG_FD_202237 | JGI IMG/M metagenome (GOLD analysis project Ga0307379, IMG submission 202237) | Soil microbial communities from Risofladan, Vaasa, Finland - UN-2 | ecosystem: Environmental > Terrestrial > Soil > Coastal area > Acid sulfate soil | place: Finland: Risofladan, Vaasa | collected... | reverse complement strand
AGATGTTGGTCTTGGACGAAGCCGATCGCATGTGCGACATGGGCTTCCTGCCCGACATTCGTCGCATTCTGAAGCTCGTGCCGGCGCGACGCCAGACGCTCTTCTTTTCGGCCACAATGCCCGAGGATATCCGTGAACTGGCCGACAGCATTCTCAAGGACCCCGTCACCGTGCAGATCGGCGTGATTGCCCCGGCCAAGACCGTTTCCCACGCTCTTTATCCCGTATCGCAAGGCCTCAAGAAGACGCTGCTGCTGGCTACCCTGGAACAGACGGCTACGGGCCGTGTACTAATCTTTACCCGAACCAAGTATCGCGCTCGGAACCTGGCCCGCGACCTGGAGAAGCGGAGGTATCGCGCTGCGGCGCTGCAAGGCGACATGTCGCAGAATCGGCGCCAGGAGTCGATCAATGGTTTTCGGGGCGGCAAGTACGACATTCTCGTCGCCACCGACGTTGCTGCGCGCGGCATCGATGTTTCAGATATCTCGCACGTGATCAACTTTGATATGCCCGACACCGTGGATGCCTACACGCACCGTATCGGGCGCACCGGCCGCGTCTACAAGACCGGTGAGGCCTTCACCTTTGTGACTGACGGCGATGAGCCGCTGGTGCGCCAGATCGAAAAGGTGCTGGGCAAACAGATCGAACGGCGGCGCTTGCCCGGGTTCAACTATGGCAGCTTTGCACCGGAAAGTAAATCGCCAGGGCACCGCCTGAACCACGCGCAAGAGACACGACCAAACCGCAAGCACAACCGAGACCGCAGTAGCCGCTACCCTCGGCGGTAGAATCTAAAGAACACCGCTGGCTCTGACGGGTTCCAGGGCCATCGCGTCACGACCGAGACCGTCATGGTCAGGAACGCGCAATGCCAGGAGATACCGGCTCACGGCCGGTGTGAGCCGCGCCCGGACGAGATCATGATGGAGTTAGAGGACGGTCAGCAGGGGAAGATTGTGGTCAAAGAGGCTTCTGGTGACACATGGGTCTTCCTCGGGAGCGGGCCGTTTCCCGCATGAGTCGGTCCGCTGGATGTTGTGCACGTGTCACCATCTTCGGCGCCGGGGGCGCCGCACTTCTCCTCCAGGGTCAAGGAGTTGCCGCTGCGCAGACCCAGTCCTGCAAGTTGGGAGGCCTGCATAGCCGCCTGAACAAGCGCCTCATCGCAGGTCAGCGGCTCGGACAACTTCCTGTCCTCATCAATGCTGTACGCGGACGAGCAGACTACCAGGTCTCCGCCCTCCAGTTCGGGTCTGAGGGCGCCGGCGAAGCCGATACAGACCGCCCGCCGGTGGCGCGTACCTGCCCAGAACGTAGCTGGCTGCCCCCTGCGCGTTCTCCTTTCCGGGGCCCGTCTGAGCCACAAGGATCTCGTGACCCTGGTAGCGTCCCGTTCCCCGCCCGCCGGCCGGAACCCTAGTACTGGATATCTACCGGCGTGCCCACATCCGCCCAGTTGTAGAGGGTCTGGGCGTTCTCCGTGCTGAGGATGACGCAGCCGTAGGACACGGGCTGCCCCAGGTAGCCATCCCACAGGATCCGCCCGTCGGCCATGATGGGCAAGGCGTGAATGCCGTTTTGGAGGCTTCCCGCCCAGTAGATCCCCAACCAGTACGGCATCTGGAGACCCCAGGTGTAGGCATAGGCGTTGGGGACCTTAGTGAGCACCTGGAAGTTGCCGGGTATGGTCGCGGCCCCAGGCATGCCGGTGGACGTGACCCAGGAGTAGAGCAGCCCCCCATCCTGGTAGACGTACATGTGCTGCTCGGACAGGTCAATCACGATCCGCTTGTTGCTCCCGCTGGGCTGGGGCGCGGGCGCCGGAGCGGGACTACTGCCCCCTGGGATGACCAGCCTCTGCCCAACGTAGATGAAGTTGGGGTTGGCCAGGTGGTTGCTCTGGACGATAGCCCAGCCTGTCACCCCGTTGCGGACGGCGATAGAGCTCACCGTGTCGCCCGCCTGCACGGTGTAGTAGCCGGTGGTGCTGGATGGGGTGGATGGCGCGGGTGTGCTGCCCCCGCCAGGGATCAACAGGCGCTGTCCCACGTAGATCAGGTTAGCGCTGGCCAGGCCGTTGGCCTGTACCAGGGCCTGGGTGGTAGTACCATAGCGCGCGGCGATGGCGCTCAGCGTGTCGCCCGGATCCACGACATAGTAGGTGTTACTCTGCACCGCTGGCGAAGTGCTGCCAGGGATGGTCAATCGCTGGCCCACATAGAGCAGGTTCATATTCACCAGGTTGTTGGCACTGGCGATGGCCTGAGGTGTGGTCCCGTACCGGTTGGCGATGGCCGTGAGATGCTCGCCAGGCTGCACCACGTGTATCGTGCCCTGTCGCTCTGGCGAGGCGGCAACAGGCAGGGCCGCCGCCAGGAGCATCACGCTGACCACCACCGGCACGAGAATGACCCGCCACTTGCTCATGCTCACGTCGCTTCTCACGCCCCTATCATACCTGCATTTTCCGGTACTAGCGAACACAACCGACAAGGTTGGACGAACCTAACGGGACGGCTGGCACTGCCCAAGGCGACAAGGCACACAGGCTCGCACCTGAGCCTACGTTTGTGAATGGTGAGTGGAGGGATCCGTTCTCGCGACTTCCTGGTCCCCGCCCTATCAGCAGACGCCGGACAGCGGCCTCGAGCTCAGCTGCCCGGCGGCCCGGGCAGCGCTACACCCACTCTAGGGCATCTTGGCGGGCAAATCAAGTGGCAGTTTCCGCCCGCCAGCCGGGTCAGCTGCAGCCAGTTGTTAGGCCGCTCCGTTTCTTGACTCCGCTGGTGTCGGGAACATGGCCTTGTTCGTGCCTCCTACGGCGGATTGAGGATTGGCCGAAGAAGTTGTCTGAGACGCTCCTCGGCGTGAGTTGCTTCGCTCTCGCTGATCTGAAGGAAGCGGAACTGGACACGGTCGCGGACCCACTGAGCAGTTCGGCGGTTCACCTCGCTTGTGATGAGGGGCCGTGGTTCCAGTGTGCGCTCTGCGTGGACATAGGCGTCATAGACGTAGAGACAGAACTGGTCGGACCCCCGCTGGCCTGAGAAGTGGGAACGGATGCGCTTTCGGAGATTGCCGCCGGGCGAGTTGCCTGCCCTGCCAACGTACAAACACCGGGGCTCGCCCTGGAGCCAAGCCGTGTAGACGCCGCTTGAAGATGGGACGAGGGCGACTTGCATGTGGCCGATCAAGGGCGCGGCCATCATGCGAGACGGCAGGTCATCTGTGGACAAGCGAGGTACCTCATGCGGACCGGGCTAACTATTGAGTGGACCGAACTATTCCGGCCTATCTACCTGGGCCCCTAGACTGAATAGGTTCAGTATAGCATTCCGAGGGGGTTGACTTATGCCGGACGTCGGCTATCACACTGCAGTCTTGATGGGCAATCTGGTCTGCGGTGCACGTCCGACGGCGGAAACATTATGCACCCGGAATTGCTTTCTGTCAAATAGAGGTGCCACGCGATGGAAGAACACTGCGGCAAGGAAAGGCCGGATCAAGTCCGTGCGTGTCCTGAGCTTGCCGAAGGGATGGCCTGCACCTCAAACACTGTTCCCATCGCACCCAGCAGGCCTACGTCGGCTGGATCAAACGCTGCATCTACTTCCACGGCGTGCGCCACCCGTCTGAAATGGGCGACCCCGCCTGAATCACCGACACTGCTACAGGCATCACACGCTACAAGAAAGCACAAGGGTGGGCGTCGGCTCTACACAGGGTTGGGCGGCCAGGCAGCGGCTATGGCGTGTTCCTCAACGCCAGCGGTAGATAGATCCGATACCAAGGTTCTTCAACCACGGTGATAGTGAAGGACTGCGTAGCGTACAACCCCCCGCTGTCGGTGACCTCCAGCACGACGGCATGGTCGCCCACGTCGGCGTTGGTCGGCGTGCCGCAGAGGGTCGCCGTGCCGTCGCCGTGGTCGGTCAGCGTCAGCCAGGCGGGCAGCGTGGGGGCGGTGAGGGTCAGCGCGTCGCCGTTCGCGTCCTCCGTGGTGGCGGTGTAGGTGTAGGGCACATCCTGCGTGGCCGTGGTGACCGGCGTGCTGGTGAAGGCCGGCGCGACGTTGAGCACGGTGAAGGTCACGCTGACCATATTGTTGTCATCCCAGAGATCATCGTCGGCGGCAATGGTCGCGGTGTTGGTGTAGGTCCCGGCAGCCAGGGGCGCCGTCAAGACACCCGTGAGCGTGATAACGCCACCCTGCCCTGGGGCCAGGTCTTGCACCGTCCAGACGTAGGGCGGGGAATGGCCGGTGTCGGTCACGACGACGGTGGAGGTAAATGACGTCCCCGACAAGAAAGGCAGGGTGTCGGTGACAACGACGTGGGTCGCGGTGATGCTGCCGCCGTTGGAAATGGTCAGCGTGAAGGTGATGGCCTGGCCCAGCGCAGCCTCCGGCGGCGCGACGGCCTTGCCCAGCGCCACATCTACATAATACTGTTGGGTCTCATAGGCACCCATATCCACGATGGGCGGCGCGCCATTGCCGGTGTCGGGCGCGGTGGGGATGTCCACAAAGCGCGGGTTGCCGTCCAGGTCGGTGGTGATGCCCCCAGGAACGGCGGTGTTGTCTCCGGCGTCAATCGCCGGGGAAGTGACTTGCAGGCGCAGGTTGCCGCTATCGGCATCCACGAAGAGCGGGTCGGCGTCGAGGTTGTGGCCGTTGTCCGTACCGCAGGCGCTATTCCATCCGCTGCCGGACCCGCCGCAGCCCTGCACATCGCTGTAGGCGATGGTGGGGGCGCTGGTTGTGTCGTTGTAGATTTCCGGCCCGCTGGGGGCGCTGTCGCCCCACAGGATGACGTTCGTCAACGTCGGGCTGCTGTTTGCGTTGTACATCCCACCGCCTTGGGAGTCCGCGGCGTTGCCGCTGAAGGTCACGTTTGAGAGCGTCGGGCTGCTGCCGTAGTTGTACATCCCGCCGCCGATGGTGGCCGTATTGCCGCTGAAGGTCACGTCCGTCAGCGTCGCGCTGCTCTGGTGGTTGTACATCCCGCCGCCGTTATACGCGGTGTTGCTGTTGAAGGTCACGTTCGTCAGCGTCGGGCTGCTGTTGTTCTCGTTGTACATCCCGCCGCCCCAGTCCGTGGCCGTGTTGCCGCTGAAGGTGACGTCCGTCAGCGTCGGGCTGCTGGAGAAGTAATTGCACATCCCGCCGCCGTGGTAGGTGGCCGTGTTGCCGCTGAAGGTGACGTTCGTCAGCATCGGGCTGCTGCCGCCGTTGTACATGCCGCCGCCGTTGGTGGCCGTATTGCCGCTGAAGGTGACGTTGGTCAGCGTCGGGCTGCTGTACGAGCTGCACATCCCGCCGCCGTGGATGGTGGCCGTATTGCCGCTGAAGGTCACGTTCGTTAGCGTCGGGCTGCCGCCGTAATTGGACATCCCGCCGCCCCGGTTGGTCGCAGTGTTGCCGCTGAAGGTGACGTCCGTCAGCGTCGGGCTGCTGGATTCACTGGACATCCCGCCGCCGCTGAACATCGCAGTGTTGCCGCTGAAGGTGACGTTCGTCAGCGTCGGGCTGCTGTCGTAGTTGCGCATCCCGCCGCCGTAGGTGGCGGTGTTGCCGCTGAAGGTGACGTCCGTCAGCGTCGGGCTGCTGTTGTTCTCGTTGTACATCCCGCCGCCGGAGTCGGCGGTATTGCCGCTGAAGGTCACGTCCATCAGCGTCGGGCTGCTGTTTTTATCGTTGTACATCCCACCGCCCCCATTAGCAGGGCCGGAGCCATTGGCCTGCCCGGCGGTGATGACAAACCCGTCCAGCACCACCGTGGCATTTGTGCCCCCGCCCGTCACTACGTGATAGCTGTTGGCGCCCACGATGTTGGCCGTGTCGGTCACCACGCCGTGGGGGTCGGTGATGTCATTCCCATCAATGTCGCCGCTGAGCACGGTGACGTGGGCTGCCCAATCGCGCTGGTCGCGGGCGGTCTCGGTGCCGGCGAAGCCGCCATACACCGCCACGCCGTCCTTCAGGGTGAAGGTGGCGGTGCGGCCAGCCGGGTTGGCGGTGGCTTTGTGGACGCCTGCCTGCACCCAAATCTCATCGCCGCTGATGGCGCCGGTGAGGGCGTATTGCAGGGTGCAGGCATTCGCCCAACCGGAGCAGTCGCCGCTGCCTTGCGCCGTTGGCGCGGCGTAGAGCACGCCGCAGCCCGTGCGGCTCAAGGTGGCCGTCACCTCTTTGTGGGTGGACAGCGTGAGCGTGCAGGTATTGCCGCTGGGGTTATCGCAGCCCTGCCAGCCGTCGAAGGACGTGTAAGGCCCCACTGTGGCGGTCAGCACCACCGCGGCATTCTCCGCATACACCTGCGAGCAGTCCCCAGGGCAGGCGATGCCCGCCGGATCGCTGGTCACCCGGCCCAAACCGTTCCCGGCCCTGGTCACCAGTAGCCGATAAGCGGTCGTGGTCTGGAATTCATAGGCGCCCATATCCACCGCGGCGCCCGAGAACCGCGGGTTGCCGTCCAGGTCGGTGGTGAGGCCAGGCGGCACGGAGTCACTGTCGCCGGCGTCAATGGCAGGGGAAGTATCTTGCAGGCGCAGGTTGCCGTTAGCCGCGTCCACGAAGAGCGGGTCGGCGTCGATGTTGCCGCCGTTGTCCGTGCCGCAGGCGGTGTTCCAACTGCCCGAACCGCCGCAACCCTGAAGGTCACTGTAGGCAATCACCGGGGTGCTGCTGTCGTTGTAGGTTTCCGGCCCGTTGGGGGCGCTGTCGCCCCACAGGATGACGTTGGTCAGCGTCGGGCTGCTGTTGTTCTCGTTGTACATCCCGCCGCCCCAGTTCGTGGCGGTGTTGCCGCTGAAGGTGACGTTCGTCAGCGTCGGGCTGCTGTAGTCGTAATTGTACATCCCGCCGCCCCGGTTGGTCGCAGTGTTGCCGCTGAAGGTGACGTCCGTCAGCGTCGGGCTGCTGGAGTAGTAATTGCACATCCCGCCGCCCCGGTTGGTCGCAGTGTTGCCGCTGAAGGTGACGTCCGTCAGCGTCGGGCTGCTGGAGTAGTGGTTGAACATCCCGCCGCCGTAGTTGGCCGTATTGCCGCTGAAGGTCACGTTCGTCAGCGTCGGATTGCTGTACCAGTAATTGTACATCCCGCCGCCCCGGTTGGTCGCAGTGTTGCCGCTGAAGGTGACGTCCGTCAGCGTCGGGCTGCTGTTGTCCTCGTTGTACATCCCGCCGCCGTAGACGTTGGGATAATCGCCATTGGCTTGTCCCGCGGTAATCGTGAAGCCGTCCAGCCGCGCCGTTTCCGTCACGCCGCTGCTGCGCACCACGTGGTAACTGTTGTCGCCCACGATGTTGGCCGTGTCGGTCACCACGCCGTGGGGGTCGGTGATGTCATTCCCATCAATGTCGCCGCTGAGCACGGTGACGTGGGCTGCCCAATCGCGCTGGTCGCGGGCGGTCTCGGTGCCGGCGAAGCCGCCATACACCGCCACGCCGTCCTTCAGGGTGAAGGTGGCGGTGCGGCCAGCCGGGTTGGCGGTGGCTTTGTGGACGCCTGCCTGCACCCAAATCTCATCGCCGCTGATGGCGCCGGTGAGGGCGTATTGCAGGGTGCAGGCATTCGCCCAACCGGAGCAGTCGCCGCTGCCTTGCGCCGTTGGCGCGGCGTAGAGCACGCCGCAGCCCGTGCGGCTCAAGGTGGCCGTCACCTCTTTGTGGGTGGACAGCGTGAGCGTGCAGGTATTGCCGCTGGGGTTATCGCAGCCCTGCCAGCCGTCGAAGGACGTGTAAGGCCCCACTGTGGCGGTCAGCACCACCGCGGCATTCTCCGCATACACCTGCGAGCAGTCCCCAGGGCAGGCGATGCCCGCCGGATCGCTGGTCACCCGGCCCAAACCCTTCCCCGCCCTGGTCACCAGTAGCCGATAAGCGGTCGTGGTCTGGAATTCATAGGCGCCCATATCCACCGCGGCGCCGGAGAAGCGCGGGTTGCCGTCCAAGTCGGTGGTGACACCAACCGGCACGGCGTTGTCGTCGCCGGCGTCAATGGCCGGGGAAGTGTCTTGCAGGCGCAGGTTGCCGTTAGCCGCATCCACGAAGAGCGGGTCGGCCTCCAGGTTGCCGCCGAAGTCCGTGCCGCACGCGCTGTTCCAACTGCCCGAACCGCCGCAACCCTGAAGGTCGCTGTAGGCAATCCCAGGGGTGCTGCTCTGGTTGTAGATTTCCGGCCCGTCGGGGGCGCTGTCGCCCCACAGGATGACGTTGGTCAGCGTCGGGCTGCTGTTGTTCTCGTTGTACATCCCGCCGCCGTACCAGGTCGCGGAGTTGCCGGAGAAGGTGATATCGGTCAACATCGGGCCGCTATTATTGTAATTAGCCATTCCACCGCCGGCGTTGGAAGCGGAGTTACCGGAGAAGGTGACGTTGATCAGCGTTGGGCTGCTATTGTTGTTGTTAGCCATTCCGCCGCCGCCGTTGGAAGTGGAGTTGCTGGAGAAGGTGACGTTTGTCAGCGTCGGCTGGCTCAAATCATTGGCTATCCCGCCGCCAAGGTCGCTTGCAGAGTTGCCGGAGAAGGTGACGTTGGTCAGCGTCGGGCTGCTGTTGTTGTCGTTGACCATCCCGCCACCGCTGGCGGTGGCCAGGTTGCAGGAAAAATCAATGCCTGTCAGCGTTGGATTGCTATGTCCGTTGCGCATCCCGCCGCCTTGTTCGGCCAAGTTGCCGGAAAAGGTGACATTGGTCAGCGTTGGGTGGCTGTAAACATTAATCATCCCGCCGCCGCTATTATTGGGATCGGAGCCGTTGGCCTGTCCGGCGGTGAGGATGAAGCCGTCCAGCATGGCGGTGTTGTCCGTCCCACCGCCGGTGACGACGTGATAAGCGTTGTTGCCAACGATATTGGCGGTGTCGGTCACCACGCCGTGGGGGTCGGTGAGGTCGTTGCCATCAATGTCGCCGCTCAGGACGGTGATGTTGGCCGTCCAATCGCGCTGGTCGCGGGCGGCCTCGGTGGCGGCAAAGCCGCCGTAGAGCGCCACGCCGTTCTTCAGGGTGAAGGTGGCGTCGCGCTGATCGGCGCTGCCGGGAGTGTACACCCCTTCCGCTACCCAGATCTCGTCGCTGGAGACAGCGGCGGCCAAAGCCGCTTGCACGTTGGTAAAGGCGGTGGTCCAGGAAAGCCCGTCGTGCGTCGGGCCCGGGGTGTCCCGGTCCACGTAGATGATGCCGGTATCGGCACTCACGCTAACCAGCACGACGCTGGCGCTTTCCCCCGCCGGTACCATCGGGGCTGTGAACGCGGCGGTGTTGGTGATGTGCGTGCCACCTTCCAACCCCCAGGCGACCGAGATCGGGAAGGTCACCGTAACCTGGTGGTTTGCCGAGATGACCAGGCTGTGGGCCAGCGTGGGCGGGGTGCTGCCCATGACCCCAGCCTCCGGTGGATCCAGGGTAATCGGGCCGACAAAATTCAAACCTGCGGGCAGCGTATCCGAAATCAGGCCCCCACTGAGACCAGGGCCAGTGTTCGTGACGGCGACGGTGAAGGTGACCACCTGGCCGGGCACCGGCGTGAGCTCGGATGCCCATTTGCTCACAGTTGCCGCAAAAGCGTCCCTCTCATACGCGCCCATATCGCAGCCGAAACCAACCGGGCGAGAGACACCGTCCAGGTCATGAGACGGGCAAGCGGTATTGTTCCCGGCATCAATGGCGGGTGAGCCTGGCCCCAGGCGCAGGTTGCCGTTGTTGGGGTCCACGAAGAGCGGGGCGACGTCAATGTTCCCGCCCCCGTCCGTGCCCAGGGCGCTATCCCAACCGGAGCCGGACCCGCCGCAGCCCTGCACATCACTGTGGGCGATGGTGGGGGCGCTGGTTGTGTCGTTGTAGATTTCCGGCCCGCTGGGGGCGCTGTCGCCCCACAGGATGACGTTCATCAGCGTGGGGCTGCTGAAGAGGTTGTACATTCCGCCGCCCCAGTTCGTCGCGGTGTTGCTGCTGAAGGTCACGTTCGTCAGCGTCGGGCTGCTGTTGTGGTTGTACATCCCGCCGCCCTCGTAGTTCGCGGTGTTGCTGCTGAAGGTCACGTTCGTCAGTGTTGGGTTACTGCACATATAGTTGAACATCCCGCCGCCCTCGTAGTTCGCGGTGTTGCCGCTGAAGGTCACGTTCGTCAGTGTTGGGTTACTGAAGTTATTGGTGAACATCCCGCCGCCCAAGCCGCTATCGTTCGCGGTGTTGCCGCTGAAGGTCACGTCCGTTAGCGTCGGGCTGCTGTTGTTCTCGCTGTACATCCCGCCGCCGCCCAACAAGGCCGTATTGCCGCTGAAGCTCACGTCCGTCAGCGTCGGGCTGCTGTTGTTCTCGTTGTACATCCCGCCGCCGCCCAAGAAGGCCGTATTGCCGCTGAAGCTCACGTCCGTCAGCGTCGGGCTGCTGTTGTTCTCGTTGTACATCCCGCCGCCCCAGTTGGCCGTATTGCCGCTGAAGGTGACGTTCGTTAGCGTCGGGCTGCTGACGCTGTCATACATCCCGCCGCCGCGATCATTGGGATAGGAGCCGTTGGCCTGTCCGGCGCTGAGGATGAAGCCGTCCAGCACGGCGGTGTTGTCCGTCCCGCCGCCGGTGACGACGTGATAAGCGTTGTTACCAACGATATTGGCGGTGGTGGTGACGACGCCGTGGGGGTCGGTGGTGTCGTTCTGGTCAATATCGCCGCTGAGGACGGTGACGTTGGCCGCCCAGTCGCGCTCGGTGCGCAGCGTCTCGGTGGCGGCAAAGCCGCCATACACCGCCACGCCGTCCTTCAGGGTGAAGGTGGCGTCGCGCTGATCGGCGCTGCCGGGAGTGTACACCCCTTCCGCTACCCAGATCTCGTCGCTGGAGATGGCGACAGCCAAAGCCGCTTGCACGTTGGTAAAGGCGGTGGTCCAGGAAAGCCCGTCGTGCGTCGGGCCCGGGGCGTCCCGGTCCACGTAGATGACACCGGTATCGGCACTCACGCTGTGGAAGGTGGTCAGCATGACAACAAGTGTGAGTGATAGTCCGACGAACAGAAGGACTGTCACCGTCGCTAAGGAACGAATTGTCTTAGCCATGTTATCCTCCTGTAAGCCTGGATGGGAGAGCCGCCCAACTATCGAGTAGACCGAACTGTTCCGACCTATCTACCTGGGTCCCTAGACTGAACAGGTTCAGTATAGCACTCCCAGGGGGTTCACTTATGCCGAATTTCGCCTGCAATACCTGGAGTCTTGATGGGCAGTCTGGTTTGCGGTGCAGGTCCGACGACGCCATATTATTATACACCGGAATCTTTTTTTGTCAAGTCGAGGAACGACTCCATGGAAGAGCACCGCTCTAAGAGAATATTGGATCAAGTCCGTGTCTGTCGTGAGCTTGCCGAAGGGATGCCATCCGCCTCAAACACTATTCCTATCGCACCGAGCAGGATGGGCATCATGCAAGTGGCGGTCAGGGTGCTGGCATGAGCGATCTGCTCCCTGGCCGCGAAGCGCTTCTCGGGCGGTGGGGCCAGGTTCTCCATCTGGCGCAGCCGGTCACGGTGGGCTGAATCGGGGGTGTAGATGACGCTGAAGAAGACGACGGACGCCGCCCGCGCGTTGATCTCTTGCAGCAGATCCAGGTCGCGCAGGACCAGAGGCGACCGAGACAGGACAGAGACAGGAGAGCCCAGCTCAAGGCAGACCTCGAGCATGCGCCGGGAAACCTGGAACTTACGCTCGGCCGGCTGGCAGTCGCCGGTCATGATCAGGTCGACCGGGGCGCGGCTCAGCGCACGCCGCAGCAGACCAGGAGCGTTCTCCTTCACCTGGATGGGGTAGGCAAAGTCGGCCGGATCGTCGTGGGGGCAGTACCGCTGCTCCCTACAGTAGCAGTACTGTCAAGAGGCGATACCGGTCTCGCGGGTGGTTGTCTCTGCGTCGCCAGCTGTCATGAGGGACTCCACCGCACCCCAACCGGCGATTACACCTCGAAGATCTCCTCGTCCACAGGAGTTAGGACCTCGTATCCGTCCTCGGTCACCACCACGGTGTTCTCCACACCCACCGCGCCCTCCCCCGGGAAGACCACCTTGGGCTCCAGGGAAAAGACCATCCCCACCTCCAAGGGGTAATCGTGTCCCTCGGCCAGGTAGGGGAACTCCCCCAACTCCAGGCCGATACCGTGGGCCACGAATGTCGTCTGGAGACCTGGAGGACCCAGATAGGACTCCCCGTAACCCAGTTCGTCAGCCAGGTGGACGCTCTTCCGAAAGAGATCCTGGCAGTTCGCTCCTGGCCTGGTATCCTTCAAAACAGCGTCGTGAATGCGCCGCATAGCATCGTAGCCAGCGACGAACTTCTTCGGCATCCTTCCGATGGAGAACATGCGGGTGGTATCCACCATGTAGCCATGGTAGACGCAGAGAAAGTCCACCAGGATAGGCTCGTCGGCCTGAAGGCTCTTCAGGCTGCCCCCTACTGGAAAAGCGGGCGAGACCCCCAGCCCTCCCATCGGCGAGTCCGATTGGCTGACGATGCCCCCCGTGGGGCCACTGAGCACGTGCCAGGTGTAGGCCTCGTAGTTGATGGACCTGACCCTGGCCAGTCCCTCATGCCCGTACCGCTTGGCCGTCAGGTCGATCATCCCACCCACCTCTATCTCGGTCTTCCCCTTCTGGATGAAGCCCCGGGCCTCCTCGAAGACCTTTCGACTGATCTGGCCCGCCTTTCTCATCATCTCCACCTCGAAGGCCGTCTTGATCTTGCGGGCGTGCTTGAGGATGGAAGAAGAGTCCACCAGCCGGCTTTGTGGAAACAACTCGCCGTAGGTGAGGTACTCTCTTACCGGCAACACGTCGAACTCCAACCCCAGCGTTTCAGGCAAACGGCCCCAGTGGTCGCCTATCAGGCCAGGCAGCTCCTGGGGAGACTCGAACCCCACCACCCGGTCCAGGGGGGAATCCACCTTCGCCCTCTCCAGCTCCCTCTTGACCATCAGCAGAGGGTGGCCATCGAGGGGGACGAAGAGGAGAGCGTCCTGCGTCGTACCCGAGAGATAGAAGTAGTCCATCTTCTGGATGACCAGCAGCGCCTCTATCCCCTTGCGAGACATGCCTTCTCTGACCTTGTCCAGGCGCAGCTCTATCTCTTCTTGCGGCGTGTAGCGAAAGCCCAGCGACTTGCTCCACTTCTCCAGGTTCGTTCTCACCCACTCCTCGTGCCTCAACGCTCCCTCCCAAGCCTTGCCGTCCGGTGTCGCGGACCACTGTGCCGCGACGGTGGACATTCTATCAGAGCTGGGAACGATGGGCAATTGGTCCAAAAAGGAGACTGTGAAAAGGTCTGCCAGGTTCCCTCCCTCCAGGGGGCACAACCTTGACACCGTACCGTCAATGGGGTATACTGACACCCGGTTCACTCTTAGCGGCACCCCCGCAGCTAATCGTGCCGCAAAATGTGACAGGGTCATCCACCACCCGACCTCGAAGGAGGAGGAGATGAGCCCCATCAGTACGCCCACAAAACGGACCTACTACCCCGCATCTCCCACGGAGAAGGACCGCCTGCTCCTCTGGATTCCCCGGGATGAGCTGGAGCGCATGGCTGAAGAGGACCTCCTGCCTCCCTCAGTGCTGGAGGACTACCCCGACGGGGTCGAAGTGGAGGTCACAGCTTCAGGCTTCGACGAGTTGGGCCTGGACCTGGGGATCAGCCCCGAGACCATCAAAGCCCTCTATGGACAGTTGGCACAGCGAGGGCAGGTCCCCCCGTCGGGCCTCGTCGATGGCGCGGCCCTGGAGAGAGCGGCGCGGGAGATGGTAGCCACCGATGCAGACGCTGGCCCGCCAAGGTTCACTCCGGAGTCTCTGGAACGGCTCTCGCGCCTGGCCGACCGGGCGTCCCTGGAGCCCGAGATGAGCGATGGCGAGGAGGCCCAGACCCTTCTACGCGGTCTGGCGTAGGAAAGGAGGCGTCCGATGTGTGCCCTCGAGATCTACGTGCTCAGCGTGGGCCAGGGGGACACCGCCATCATCAAGACCCCACAGGGCAACGTCGTGGTCATCGACGCCTACCGGCCCGCCAAAGTGAAGGACGCCCTGGACACCATCAGGCCGGATGGCGCCATATCGCATCTCGTTGTGACCCACCCCCACAGTGACCACTATGGCGCCGTCTCCAGGCTGCTGGCCGAGTGCACCATCGGTAAGGTGACCTTGTCACCCTTCTGGTTCTACGCCGGCACTCCAGCCTACCACACGATCATCAACCGGGTCCAGAGCGACCACATACCCCTGCGCTTCATCTCAGGTTACGAGCGCGAGTACCCCGATGGCGGGACCTTCCCCGACTACCCAGAGCACTTCTACCTGGAGTTGGTGGGCCCGCCGAATTACACCCTCGAGGGTCTACAGAAGCACAACCTGCTCAACCCGAACCACCTCTCCGTTCTGGCCAGGCTCAACTACGGCAGGTTCCGCATGGTCTTCGCCGCCGACGCCCAGATGGAGACCTGGGCCCACTACGACCGGGAGGGCCTGCTGGAGAAACCATGTCACGTGTTGAAGGCTGCTCATCATGGGAGCAAGAGGGGGACCCAATGGGAAAGGCTGGAGAGGCTGGAACCAAAGCTGGTGATCGTGTCCTCTGACCCTGCGGCCACCCACGAGCTTCCCGACCTGGTCGGCAGCGCCACCTTCCTGGAGTACGACCAGGACGAGGAGCACACCGTGGCTCTTACTGCTAAGACGGGTACGATCAAGATCACCGTGGACGCGGCCGGGTTCTATGAGGTGCAGTCTTTCGGCGAGGGGCCCGATGATCTCTTATCCGGTCTGCTCCCCGGTCCCCTGCCGCAGACCGACTGGGCGTCGATCCTACAGCTCAGAATGGCCCAATAGGCGCTGTCCGGCCGATACCGCAAAGACACCCGGCGGGACGCCGGAGGGCCGACTACCTGCTCTTGTCTGTTCGCGATAGCAGGTCTTCCAGAGGCACCTCTTCCAGAGAGTTCAGCTGCAGATCCGCGTGGTCCGTGAAGAGTTGGCGAGTCAGGGGGTTGGGCACCGCCACACAGAACAGTCCCCCGGCCTGGGCGGCGGTGATGCCGTGGGGGGAATCCTCCAGAGCGATAGCCTCCTCGGGACCAAGGCCCAGCTCCTGGAGGACCGCCACGTACAGTTCTGGGCTTGGCTTCACGTTCTCCACGTCTTCCGCGCACTTGATGGAGTCGAACTGCTCCCTCAGCCCCAGACGCTCCAGGTGGCGATACACCCAGGGACAATCCGAACTGGAAGCCACCCCCAACTTGAGTCCCAGACGTTTCGCGTCGGCGATGTACTGCTCTACGCCAGGAAGAGCGCTTTTCGCCGCGATAAGCTCGGCCTCGCGCTCCCGCTGTCTCAGCGTGAGAGCGTCCCTATCCACCGCACGTCCCAACCGAGTCTCCAGGTAGCCGCAGGGATCGAAGGCCTCAGGCGAGCCTCCAACCCACACCTCCCAGGCGGACAGCGGCAACTCAGTCCCAAACTCCTGGAAGATCTCCAGCCACGACTGGTACGCGGGACCCTCCGTGTCCATGATCAGCCCATCGAAGTCCAGAATCAACGCTCGAATCATTTCAGTACGAGACTCTCCCCTCTCCGGCCAGTGTCCGACCAAGGCATGCGCTAATCACCATCCAAGTCCTAGCGCACCACGGTTCTCACCATGACCAAGATCACCAGCAAGGCCAAAATCGCCCACAGCGTCACGATGACAGCGGCGGCCTTCCAGTTGGTGGGCTTCCCTTCGGACACGGCCGCCTCCGCCTTCTGGCGGCACTCAACCATCACTTCCTGCGGTATCATCCTCAGGGCAAGGGCGATGCCCAGAGGGATCAACACCAGGTCGTCCAGATACCCCAGGACTGGGATAGGGTCCGGCACCAGATCGATGGGACTGAAGGCGTACCCCACCACACATGCAGAGAAGGCCCGGGCATACCAGGGCACCCGGGGGTCTTGGTAGGCCAACCAGATGGCGTAGGTCTCCACCCTCAGTTGCCCGGCCCGCTGCTTCCAGACCTCGATTTGCCGCAACGGTCCAGCACTGCCTCCCGTTGTCTCTCCATCACCACGGCCAATCCGCCGCAACCCGCGGATTATAGCTGAACCAGTTCGCCTGTCCAAGGACGGCCGATGGAGAGTTCCGTGAGACCCGGGAGAGACAGGCGCGCACAGTCGTGCGAGCCGCACAGAAAGGCCTCACCCTTCGATACGGCCTTCAGCCTACTCAGGATGAGGCTACTGGTACCACCAGTCATGCGACTCCCCACCACCGTCGATGGAGGATGCGGGGGGACCACAAGCCTCCTGTCGCAGCGGTCGGACAAGCTTACAACCTACCCTACGAGGCGGGGCGCTGCTGTGGTTCCGGCTGCCATTGAAGGTGAGCGCCGTGCCCGTTCAGGCTGGCTTTGCAGCCCGTTGTGGCCTATTCACCAGGTAGATCCCCGCCCCCACCAGCACGAGGCCGAGCCACAGCAAGAGAGGTGTCGGCTCCTTCAGTATCAGCCCGCTGAGGATGACCCCGAAGAGCGGCGACAGGAAGGTGAAGGCTGCCAGGCGGCTGACAGAATAACGGTGGATCATCCAGAACCACGCCAGGTAGCTCACAAAAGCAATGATCACCGACTGGTACAGGAATGCTCCCACCACGGGTCTCGTCAGGGCTACGGGGTCAGCTCGCTGGAAGACCAGCCAGGCCACCCCCAGCACGGGGATGGAGAAGAATAGCTGCGAAAAGAGGGTCTGATAATGGGTGTAGTCACGCCCGCTGATGATCCTCTTCACGTAGATGGAAGTCAAGGCCCAAGCGAGACCGCCGCCCACCTGCATCAGATCGCCCAGCCAATAGAGGGGTCCCAACTCAACAGAACGCGACCAGAACACAGAAACCAGGCCCAGGAAGGCCACGACCAGACCTCCGACCTTCCCTGAGTTGAGCCTGTCGCCGGTAAGGAGGAAGTGGGCACCGATAGCCGTCCAGAAGGGCTGGGTATAGAAGAAGATGATGCCTCGTGAGGCCTGTGTAAATACCAATCCCCAGTAGAGGAGGATGAACTCGATGCCGAACAGCAGCCCGATGGCTACGGCGTGCCGGAGCTCTTTCCGAGGCAGGAATACACCCTCGCCTTTGCTCCGTGCATACGCCCAGATGAGGAGGGAGGCCACGCCAGACCGGGTCACCGCGGCCAACAAGGGCGGGATGCCCTGGTTGCTGATCTTGATGCTCACCAGGTTTCCGCCCCAGAGGAAACAAAGACCAGCCAAGATCAGGCTGGCTGTGAGGGGCACGGCCCCACTGCCTTGTTCGCTAACTTCGCTGTTCCTCATAATACCCCTACCATCCTGCGAGCCCACGCCACGACAGCTTGGCCATTGCTGGACAGCGGATGCCGTCCCTGGCTGTGGAGGCAGCCCCCCACACCAACCCAATGCGTAGCGCTGATTGTAGCTGAACCCGGCCCCCAACTCAAGCGCAGCGCCTATGCCCCAGCCTCAGAGCGCCACCTTCTCCGGCCACGGCTCTCGCTGCGAGACCCCCCACAGCTTGCCCACGTAGTCTATAGAGAACAGGTCCTCCACCACGTGGAGCCAGTACGTGCCTTCGTCGGAGAGTACCACTTCCTCCCCGTCGTCACGAAGCAGGCCAACCCACGACAGGGGTCTCAGGTACTTCCCGAAGACGGAGTCGAACTCCCGCACGAACCTCTTCTCAAAGTCGCTCTTCCTGAACCTGGTCTCGTAGATCCTCCAGTAAAGCCACCCCGCCATCTGCATGGGCTCCGAGAGCTCCAGTGAGAGGGCGATGGGCATCCCACCCTGCTCCAGACGGTTGATGTACTCGCTCACCTTGAAGGTGTTGAGATAGAAGACATCCTTCAGATAGGAGCCTGCGCTAGCTCCCAAACCAAGATAGAGAGGCACCGTGACGGAGCAGTACCTGGGCACCCCTCGCCTGGTGAAGGCCCATACAGAGGTCCTCTCATAGCCCGAAGTGTAGAAGGTCTCCTCCAGAGCCCGCAGCATCTTCCGCCGTAGGAAAACCCCAGAGTTCTGGTTCCTCAGGGCTCGGGCCTCGCGACCCATCTGGGTATAGGGGAAAGTGAAGAGCGGATAGGCTGCCACCTGGTCCACGCCCAACTCGACCAGTTCACGCCCCGCGTGCTCTACTTCACTCATGGTCTGATCAGGCAGGGCGAAGATGAGATCCACGTTGACGCACTCGAAGCGCGCCGCCACCGCCCTTTCCACGGCCCCTTTGGCCTCCTGGACGGTGTATGGTCTCTGGAGCGTCCGCAGGTGCCTGTCTTGGAGCGCCTCCACGCCGATGCTCAAGTGCTGCACCCCCAAGCACTTGATGGCATCCAGATTCTCCTGGCTGAGGTCGTTGGGGTGACTCTCCATGTGGATCTCGCACCGCATGTTGAAGGCGCGAAAGATGTGCTCCAGTATTTCCCCCAGGCCGCTGTAGAGCATGGTGGTGGGCGTTCCACCGCCGATGTAGAAAGAGGTGACGGGCTTATCTCCCACGAGGCGGGCATAGGAGTCGATCTCCCGGCTCACGGCTTGCACGTACTGCGACGCTACGCTGGGGCTGTAGAGTTCCTTGTTGTAGGGGCAATAGGGGCAGATCTGTCGGCAGAAGGGGATATGCAGATAGAGTCCGAGCTCCTCTATCCCGCCTAATCTGTCCTCCAGGGAGGGCACGCGGCTCTTCAGAACGATCCGGCCCTCCCCGGTGAGCAGACGTCTGAGTATCCCTCTGAGGAAGCCGTGCAGCGGTTTCACTGGCATCTCGGCCCGCCCACCGATGTGAGCCTCACACCTCAGAATCGGGCATCGGCGCCGGATCCGCACGGGGATTGGACGCCATGTCTCTCCTCCACTATGCGGTGGCCAGGAGCGATACGCGGAAGGGATGCAGCTCTGCGGTCATCAGGCCGTACCTCACCGCGGGGTCGCTCTGCACGAACTCCAGCGCCTCGTCATCCGTGCCAGCCCGAAAAAGGACAACACCGAACTCGCCGTCCAGACACGGACCTGCCAGGATCAGCTTGCCCTCCTCTAACGCCCTTTCGAGGTACTCGAAGTGTTCGCCGAGCCTCGCTTCCTCGTCCGGAGTTGTTTCATCGATGAGGCCGCGACTCTGGGGACGTAGCATGTAGATGAAGGTGGGCAACTCTCACTTCCTCTCTTGGTGCGCCGACGAGGGCGGATCTAACCCACGAGATCGCTGTCCTTCCTCCAGGCCCCCACCTTCTCGGGCACCTGGAAGATGCCCTCCACCTCCTCCAGATCGTACCACCACTTGTCCTCGATGTGCTGCCTGCCGTACCCCAGCAGGTCGTCCATCCACACCGAGAAACGATGTGCAAGGGAGGAACGCTCGAGGAACCACTCGACTACTCTATGGATACCCTGATAGGGCTTATTCCACGGGCAGACCTTGATGCACCGGCCACAGGATGCGCCCGCCGGGTTGCCTACCCGCATCCGCGTGCAGCCCTTCACGTCCAACTCGTACGTCTCGTAGTCGTTGTGGATGATCATCTCGTCGCTATGGGAGATGGCCTGCGACGGGCATTCCCTGGCGCACTTCTTGCACACCCGGCAGTAGTGGCGAAGGTTGAAGTCGACGGGTTGGTCAGGCTCCAGCGGCAGGTTCGTGGTCACCGCCGAGGCCTTGAGCCGCGGGCCGAGGAAGGGGTTGAGCACCGTATTTCCGAACCGCGACATCTCACCCAACCCCGACAGGAGGACCAGAGGCGGCATGACTACTTTGTAGTGGGTGGGGAAGTGCGGCTCCGCCTCGTATCCCAGCCGCCTGATGTAGTTGGCCATGATCGTGGCGATGAAACCACTTGTGGCATAGCTCTTGAAGCTCTGGGCACCACTGATCCAGTCGCTACCCAGAGCGCCGTTGAAGGTACGCCAGCCCTGATCGACCAGAACCACGATAGCATACCTGTGATCCAGGTCGATGGGAAGCTCCTTCCTGTCCGACGCGTAGACGGCATACTGAGGTAGCTCGCAGACACCCACGCAGTCCGCCCTGAGGAAGTAACCCAGGGCCTTCACGTGCCTCGACTGCGCGGCCGGGTCCTGCGGTATCGGTGCCTGACTGGGGTACACCCCCGCAGGCTCCATCAGCCCGATGCCACGGCAGATCTGGTACAGAGAGGCCGACACCGGCTCCTTGTTGATGAACCTCTTCATCTCCGCCTGGAGGTGCGGGCCGTAGTCGCCCCAGGCCGCCTTCATGAACCCAGCCTGGCGCTCGCTGACCCTCCGCACATTGGGACCAATGTACGTGGTGGGCTTCTCGACCCTCTTCAGCCTCTCCAGGGGATAGTGACCCAGTTGCCCCTTCGGTGCCTTTCCTTCCAGCATCAACTTCTCCCCCGGGTCGGGATTATCATCCAATGGGCTCGGCCCTCCCCACCAGCACAGCTCGGGCGGAACGAGCAGCGACTCACCAAGAAAACGGTATGGGCCACACCCGTCGGCCCTGCGAATATCTCGCCGTGCACGTAGAAGAGCTCGACATCAGCCGCCGGACCGTTTCACTACTTCGCGTTGTCCTCCTCCACGACGAGGATTCCCCGCCTCTTGGCCAGTGGGCTGTCCTTAACCACCGCACCCACCTTCTCCGGCACCTGGAAGATGCCCTCGATCTCCTCCAGATCGTACCACCACTTGTCCTCGACGTGCTGCCTACCGTACCCAAGGAGGTCGTCCATCCAGACCGAGAAACGATGTGCCAGCGGCACGCGCTCCAGGGTCCATTCGACAAGCTTGTGTACGCCCTCGTACGGCTTGTTCCATGGGCACACCTTGATACAACGGCCGCAGGATGCCCCCGCAGGGTTGCCAACACGCATCCGCGTGCAGTTCTTGACGTCTAGTTCGTAGGTCTCGTAGTCATTATAGATGATCGTCCCGTCGCTGTGAGAAATGGCCTGGGACGGACACTCTCTGGCGCACTTCTTGCACACCTGGCAGTAGTGCTGCATACCGAAATCTATGGGCTTGTCTGGCTCCAAGGGCAGGTTCGTGGTCACCGCTGACGCCTTGAATCGTGGCCCGAGGAAGGGATTGAGCACAGTGCCGCCGAATCTCGACATCTCTCCCAGGCCGGAAAGTAGCACCAGGGGTGGCATCAGCACTTTGTAGTGGCCGGAGAAGTGGGGCTCGGCCTGGTAACCCAGCCGTCTGATGTAGTTGGACACTACAGTGGCGATAAACCCACTCGTGGAGTAGCTCTTCATGCTTTGCGCAGCGCTGATCCAGTCGCTGCCCAGACCGCCATTGAAGGTCCGCCATCCCTGGTCGATGAGGAACACGATGGCGTACCTGTGATCCAGTTCGATGGGTCGCTCGTCCCTGTCGGAGGCATACACCGCATATTGCGGCAGCTCGCAGATGCCAATGCAGTCCGCTCGCACAAAGTACCCCAATGCCTTGACATGGCGCGATTGGGAAGCCGGATCAGCGGGGAGGGGAGCCAGCTCAGGATAGACGTCGACCAAGGACAGCCTCCCCAGATCGCCCACCATCTGCGAAAGGGCCGCTGCTACTGGCTCTTTGGACACGAACCGTGCAGCTTCGGCTCTCAAGCGGGGGCCATATTCACCTCTCCCCGCCTTCAAGAACCCCGCATCGTACTCGCTCACCCTCTGCACGTTGGGTCCGATGTAGGTGGTAGGCTCGTCAACCCTCTTCAGCCTCTCCAGTGGGTAGTGCCCCAGCTGTCCTTTGGGCGCCTTTCCCTCCAGCATACACACCTCCCTCGGCGCAGAGCGTCACCGTGACACGTCGAAACCGCGGCGGCGAACTGCCATCGCTCCGCTAGTATCGTCAAACGGGTGGACTCTTCTCTGCCGTCCCTCGTGATCTCACCTAGGCGAGTTGGCCCGCCCCGCCGCCCCTCGCATTAGCGGTGGGGGAGTGCTTACCCCGCCCGACCAGTGTCACCAACCGGTTCAAGAGACTGAAGCCGGCCAGCAGCAACAGGCTCTCCACCGCGAGAGCCCCGATGGGCAGCAAGGCCAGAGCGTAGTTGTAGGCGCCCGTCCCCAGTTCCGGCCCAAAGACGAAAATGTTCACCGTCGCGATCACCGCCAAACTGAAACTGATGGCGACCCAAACGGGCATGGTCCCCAACGCCACCGCCAGCGCCCGGGCTCTCCATGACCTGCTGTTCAGAAACAGAAAGGTGCCGGCCCCCGTGACCAGAAAAGTCCCCACCAGAGACAGGGGTCCAAACTGCACAATCTTGGAGGTGATGGTCACATCGCCAAGGCGCGCACAGGCGTAGCCGGCGTGCAGAGCGGCGAAGACCGCCCCAGACAGCGCACTGGCCATCAACTTCAACCTTCCTCCCTCTATCCTACGAAAGAGACGGAGAATAGTGAGCCAGGCCAGTCCACCCAGGAAGAGCCCAATCACATCGCCACCCGTCTGAACAAGGTAGAGGAGCACGTGGTCTAGAGAATCGGAGAACAAGTCCAGCGCCGGCCAATACCAGGGCGGCGCTTGATGCAGGATCAGGGTGAAATCACCGCCTGCGTGCTTGAGGAGCACATACTTGTCTTCACCTATGTTCACCATTTGCAGACTTGCGTTATAGAAAGGATCGCCCTCCCAGGCAGAGGTTCCACCGAGGACCTCCACGAAGGTGTACCTGGCTCCTCCAGGAATGTGCACCGGGATGAAGCCCGCAGGGGCGTCAGAGTAGCTCAGGGTTCTGGCGTCCGCTCCCTCGCGGTCTGCGACCAGGCGGTAGGGTGGCTCCGACTGGAGAGCTAGGCGTGGATCGCCCAGCAGATAATAGTTGGGAAATCGAGCGAAGCCCCTCAGAGTGCCTCTATTCTGAACCTGCACCACATGGCCAATGGGGAAACCGGGCCACGTGTAACGCAGCGGCACACCAGAGAACTCGCCCATCAGATACCCTTCATTCGGACTGTAGGCAAAACCAGCGTAGGCTGCCGCTCCCCTGTCTACAAACGCCAGAGCGATGGAATCCTCCTCCCAGATGCGGAAGGTGTTGCAGCTGGCGGTGGCCACTACTATGGGCGACAGGTCAGGGACATCACGTGGATTGAGCCAGACGTCGGGGTACAATTCAAGGTGGCTCCGTCCCCCATGCCCGGTGAAAGTCAAGTAGTCTGCCCGCTGCAGATACCGTGTGAGGGTCGCCAGGGTGAGTGGACGATAGGTTGTCCCCCCAGGGCCAAACACAGTGATACCGCTCCAGATGTTGCCGGAGGGGTTGGTGGCATTGGCGGCCACCACCAACCGGCCCCGGGCTTCGCCGCTCCGGAGCCACAGTTCCCTGGCCTTTTCCAACGTACCGCCGGAGATGACGCCCACTGAGACGGCAGATTCCCTCCCTCCCATGTCCAAGCCGAAATCAACCAGCACCTGATCTGACAAATGGGAAGGAGACACAACCCACAGGAGATACTCTGGGTCCAGGGCAAACGCCTCTTCCAGTGACCCGACCAGGTGTGCCCCGTCTCGCCGGGCAATCTCCTCGGCCAGGGCGTAGTAGGCGTCGTGAGGATCCGCGAGGATCACTGTTTTCGAGGTAGTTGGGGTTTCTGGTGTGTTGCAGGCTCTGGCAAGGAACGAGATTCTCTGCCGATCCGGTGGATCAGCGCGGACGGCGCAGGCGAGGTCGGGGGCCACCACAAAAGCCGCCATCGCCAACGCCAGAACCACCATGACCAGTGCGGACGCGTTGCGCAGCCTATCGCCCATGTCCCTCAAGCCCCCGTTCACGAATGGTCCAGCCTCATGCCGGTCTCGTCTGCGATGCGAATCAGTCCCGCCTTCTCCAGATGGCCTCCCAGGCCTGGAGCGCCGGAGAACGAACCTACAACCCAGCTCAGGGGCAAGCCGGGCGACTCAAGCTCAGCAACGACTGCCTCCATCCTGTGATCCGCTCCTTCTGGCGGGAAGCGAGTCCTGAAGGCGCGGATGCGATAGGGGTGGGCGATCTCAGACGCGATTCGCAGCGGGCCAGGTTCGTCGTGGAGTTCGATCTGTGGCGAGCGTGAAGCGACGTCAAGCGCTTGGTGGCTGGAGTTGGCCTCGATTGCTGCTGTCAGCGCCGGTGCTGAGATATGCATCTGTATGTGGTCTGTCTCAACAGCCTGGCTCCCTGCACACCAGCCCGAAGGAGGTCCGATGCACCCCATTCAGCCCCCTGCAACCCCATCACCGGCGGGCTGCATCCGCGGGGACTGAGTCACTCACCCTGAGCCCACTCTGGCGGGACTCGCACGGCGACGACCTTCCCCCGTGCGCACTCGTCGCCGTTGGCGGAGACGGAGCAGGAGACGATGATCTTCCTCTCTCCCATCTCCTTGACGTGTGCTTGCAGAGAAATGGGCTCGCCCAAAGGTGTGGGCCGCAGATAGGTCACCTCCAGATGAGCAGTGGCGCACCAGATGTGCGGCTCTGTACCTATCTCTCGGTCTTCAGACTGGTAGGCCGCGGCCATCGCGGTGCAGGCCGAGTGGCAGTCGATCAAGGTGGCTACGATGCCGCCGTTGACCACGTTCTCTGGCCCAGCAGCGTGATATGGCTCAGGTTCCCACGTGGAGACGGCTTCCTCGCCCGGCCAGTAGCTCTTGATCTTCAGGCCATGGTCGTTGGACTGCCCACAGCCCCAACAGTAGTTGTTCCTTCGAAACCGATCCTGGACTGCTGGATGATCCACTACTCTCTCTCGCCGATGAGATGCTTCGTTCCTTCCATCTCCTGCCACCAGGCGCCCCTCAGACCTTCTCGCACTCCACGGGCTCAGCTTCCACCTCCGTGCGGAATTGGCTCACATACAGATCGTGGTAAAAGCCTTGCTTAGCCAGCAGTTCCTCGTGCGTCCCCCGTTCCGCGATTCGCCCATCCTGGATGAAGATCACCTGGTCAGCGTCTCTGATGGTGCTCAGCCGGTGGGCGATGACAAAGCTCGTTCGCCCGTGCAGCAACTCCTGCAGCGCGTTCTGGATGAGCAGTTCAGTGCGAGTATCCACGCTGGAGGTGGCCTCGTCCATGATCAGGATACGAGGCCTGGCCAGCACAGCGCGAGCGATGGAGATCAACTGCCGCTGGCCCTGACTGAGATTGCTGGCCTGTTCGGTCAGTTCCGTCTGATACCCTTGCTGGAGCCGGGTGATGAAATCATGGGCGTTGGCTAGCTTCGCCGCCTCCACCACCTCTTCATCGCTTGCGTCCAGCCGACCGTAGCGGATGTTCTCCATCACTGTGCCCGAGAAGAGAAACGTGTCCTGCAACACGATCCCCATCTGGCTTCGCAGACTGGCGTGCGACACCTCCCGTACATCGTGCCCGTCCACCGTCACCCGGCCGCCACAAACGTCGTAGAAGCGGCCTATAAGATTGATGACCGTCGTCTTGCCCGTCCCGGTGGGCCCCACGAGGGCCACGGTCTGACCTGGCTCCGCCACCAGATCCACGTCCTCCAGGACTTGCTCGCCGGGGTTATACTCGAAACACACATCCTCGAACGCGATGCGCCCCTTGATGGAAGGCAATTCCACGGCATCTGGTGCGTCGAGAATGTCGGACGGCGTATCCAGTAGCTCAAAGATGCGCTCGGCGCCGGCAATGGCCGACTGCAGATTGGCCCAGATCATGGATATCGCCCGCACCGGCTCGAAGAAGCGGCGCACGTACTGCACGAAGGCCACGATGATCCCCACTGTGGCCAGGTTGTTCAGCACCAGGTAGCCGCCGAAACCCACGACGATAGCGACACCCACGGTGGCCAGAACGTCCAGGGTGGGAGCAAACGCCGCCGTAATGGACTCCGCCGTTACGTTGGCGTCGCGGTTCGCTGCGCTAACTTCCCGGAAGGCCTCCACGTTGGCCTGCTCCCGGCTGAAGGCCTGAGCTACCTTGACCCCGGCGATGTTCTCCTCCAGCTCTGCACTGACACCGCCGATGGTCTTGCGCGTCACACGAAAGGCCCGACGGGCTCGGCCGGAGAAGAACACGGTGCTGAGAATCATAATGGGAAGCACGCTGAAGCTGACCAAGGCCAGACGCCAGTTCAGAGCCAGCATAGCCAGGAGTATCCCCACCAGGGTCAGGGCACTGCTGAAGAACCGGTTGAGCCCCATGGTCAACACCTGGTTGATGACATCGGTGTCATTGGTCAGCCGGGACATCAGGTCACCCGCCTCGTGCTGGTCGAAGAAGCCAAGAGACAGCTCCTGGATCTTGTCAAAGATCTGCCTCCGAAGGTTATAAAGCACGTTCTGGCCCATGGTGACCATCACGTAGAAACTGCCCATGATGGCCGCCCACCCACCGGCATACGCGCCCAACAGCAGGAGCATGTTGCGATTCAGGCCACTGAGTGCCACAGCGGCCTCGACGTCGCCGCTGACGAAGCCCCACAGGAGATCCACCGCCTGGCCAATGAGCCCTGGAGCCGCCACCGTCAACACTGTGTTGACCATGACCAGCAGCAGTGAGGCCACCAGATGTCCCGTATAGGGACGAAGGTATAGCAGCAGCCGACCCAGCGTAGCACGGAAGTCGCTGGCCCGTTCCACCTCTCGACTCAGACCGCCCCCTGGACCATGGAACATCAGGACACCTCCTGCCCTGCTTCAGTCCGCGCCAAGGCCCCTACCGCTGGCAGCAGTTCGCGGTCATCCTGCAACTGAGAGCAGTAGATTTCGGCGTAGATAGGGCTATCCCGCAATAGCTCCTGGTGCGTGCCCTCTGCCACCACTCGACCTCCGTCCAGTACCACCACCTTGTCGGCGCGCTGCACCGTGCTGATCCGCTGCGCGATGATGAAGCTGGTCCGACCGCGGCGCAGTCTCTCCAGCGCGTGCTGTATGCGCAACTCGGTCTCGATGTCCACGCTGCTGGTGCTATCGTCCAGAATGAGAATCCGCGGATCGATGAGCAGCGCCCGGGCGATGGCGATGCGCTGCTTCTGACCGCCCGACAGTGTCACTCCTCGTTCGCCCACCGGTGTGTCGTACCCCTCCCCAAAACTGGTGATGAAGTCGTCCGCCTCTGCGGTCTTGGCTGCCGCGATGATCTCCTCCTCTGACGCGTCAGGCCTCCCGTAGGCGATATTCTCGCGAACTGTACCGCCGAACAGGGTTGTCTCCTGGAGCACGATGCCGATTTGACGACGCAGCGACTGGAGCGTCACGTCACGCACATCGTGACCATCCACCGTCACCCGCCCCTCGGAGACATCGTAGAACCGTGGGATGAGATTGATGATGGTGCTCTTGCCCGAGCCGGTGGCGCCAAACAAGGCCACGCTCTCTCCCGGCTCGGCGACGAAGCTCACCTCCTTCAGCACAGGCTCCTGCTCCGAGAAGTAGCGGAAGGTGACATTCTCGAACTCGACTCGGCCCGCGATAGGCGGCAACTCCCTGGCCCCTGGCCGGTCTGTGACTTCTACCTCCGCATCCATGATTTCGAAGATGCGCTGAGCGCCCGCCCCAGCCTGGGACACAGCCATGATGATCATGCCCAGCATGACAATGGGGAACATGGTCATCATAAGATAGCTTTGGAAAGCCACCAGTTCGCCAATAGTCAGGCGACTGGCGAGCACCTGGTAGCCACCTCCCCAGACCACGGTGAGTGTGCCCAGGTTGGCCATGGTGAAGATGAGGGGCATGACGAGGGCGAACATCCGGCCCACTCGGACCTGGGCGTCGCGGAACTCCAGATTTGCCCCTCCAAAGCGCTCCATCTCCCAGGGCTCGCGGGTAAAGGCTTTCACCACCCTGATCCCCGCCAGATTCTCCTGAAGGATGGTGTTCAGCCTTCCTAGCTTCTGCTGGACCTGGATGAACAGGGGTCGCCCTTTGCCGGCGAAGAAGGCAAACACGATCAGTACCACGACCATCACTGGCAGGGTCATCAGCGTCAGCTGCCAGTTGGTCCCAAACAGCAGGACCAGGCTGCCGGTCATCATCAGTAGGGCGCTGACCAATTGCACCAGACCGGTGCTGATGAACATCCGCACCAACTCGACGTCGCTGGTGGCTCGGGTGATGAGCTGCCCGGTCTGCGCTCTGTCGTGGTAGCCAAAGGAGAGACGCTGGATGTGTGCATAGAGGGCATTCCGCAGGTCGTAGGCTACGCCCTGTGACGCTCTGGCCGCCAGGAAGCCCTGTATGTACGAGAACACCGCCGACACCGCCGCGGCCCCTACGATGCCCAGGGCACCCCAGACGATGACACTCATGCTCACGGCGGAGATACCCTGGTCAATGACGATCTGAGTCAATCTGGGTACGATCAAACTGCCGGCCGTGCTCAGCAGAAGACTGATAAAGGCACAGCCCGTTTGCCAGCTGTAACCAGAAAGAAAACCCAGAGCACGCAGCAGTGGTGTGCCGCCCGCACCGCCTCTCCGTCCCGCTCTCCCTTCGATCTGTCTTCCGGATCTCGATTCTGTCAACGGTCTCACTCCAAGTTCAGCTTCGGTGCGTCGAAGCTTGTCTAATGACGCCAGGGCTGCGGGGCTGCTGCCTCGGGCATCCTCTCACACTACCCAGGTACCTGTTCATCACTGGGGATGTGCATGAAGCATCCACGCAGTAGCTCCAGCCCAGCCAGTACTTGCTCGCATTCAGCGGGCGAGAGACACGAGAGCTTCCGCGCCATACGCTCCTCGACCGCATTCCTCATCACCTCCAGCGCCGCACGGCCGGCAGGAGTCAATTCCACCTGTACTGTACGGCGGTCGTGGAGAGCACGCGAGCGCGTCACCCATCCCCGTTCGACCAGCGTGCTGATGGAATTGCACATGGTTGGCAGGCTGACCGCCTGCTTCTCCGCCAGTTGACTCAGGTTGTGAGGGCCTTCCGCCAGGATGACCAGCAGCCGGCTATGCGCTGGCACAGCAAGATGGCCGACGCCCCGCATCTCCAGCGCCAGAGTGCGCATCACCATCGGGACCACTTCCATGACTATCTGGGCCGTCAGATCCATCTTGTCGGCCATGGCGCTTAGCCCCCCTAATACTTTGCTCCCCTAATTATAAGGTGCGGAGCGGGGTCTGTCAATTGCCTCCCCGGCTCCCCGCTGCTCAGGGATGAATGGGGGGCGCGATGCCTCTACAGCCCCGACCTCCACTGCTGGACCCACTCCCCATCCATACGCTCGAGCCGTTTCTTCCTCAGATTCTCCTTCAAGATCCACAATACGTCGCTGTCGTCGCTGGAGAACCACTTCTCCATTACCCGCTTGCCTTCGTCGGGGAGGGCTACGACAGCGACGCTCCAGCAATACCCCAGGCCCTTTCTGAAGGCCCTGAACTCATCGCTTCTTCGATCCTGTACGTCCTCGATGGACGCAGTCATGGCATCCAGCAGGCGAAGAACCTCGCGGGCGTGGCTCCGGTCGCCCAGCAGCCTCGGCTCACAGAGGGCGGCCGCAGCAGCCCGTCTCTCCAGCAGGTTGCCCTTGCTCCACTCCTCCATCTCTCGCAGCAGCGGGACCATGTCTGTCTGACCCCACCTCTGCAAAGCCATGGCCACCGCCTCTCTCACTCTCCAACGCCCGTCCGAGGCACACCGGCGCAGGGTGACCAGCAGCTCCATGTTCCCCTCAGCCAGGAGCCTGCCCAGACCCAGCACACCGCAAAAGGCCAGGAACTCCTGGGGCGAGTTCGTGGGAGCCGTCGCCTCGTCATACTCGAGAAAGCGTCGGAAGAGTTCCTCATCGCCTTCCTCTGCCACTGCCCGCCCCAGTTCGATGTTGCCCCTGGGACCGGGCAGCCCGGACTCCCGCAAGAGGAACGAATCCCAATCCGCAAGCTCTCGCAGCGCCTCCCTGTACTCCTCCACCTTGGACATGCCACCCCCTCTGCCGAAGATCCCCTCAAGACTCAGAAACCGTCGCACGCCCAGACCGAAGTCACGGACAGTTCAGGTCTGCATGGTAGCTCAGTACCGGCGGAACTCCAAGTTCTGGTACTCATTCGGCTAGAACGTCACCGGAGTGGTATACTTCACTCAAATGACAATGTTACCGAGGGGACCATGCCCAACGAAGAGAAGATGACCATAGACGAACGCAGGAAGTATTTGCGACTGATCCAAGATCGGTATCTCAAAGCGCGTAAGCTCGAACGCGGGCGCTTGCTGGATGAGATGGAGGCCACCACACGCTTGCATCGCAAGAGTCTGATCCGCCTCATGTCAGGCAGCCTGGAACGAAAACCCCGCCATAAGAAGCGGTAACGCACACCTATGGCGAAGCGGGAAAGGGCGGGTAAGCAGGAGCCATGCCAGCACAGACTGGATCGCGGTGCAAAGACAGCCTGATCGTCCGAGAAATAGAGTGTAAGTCCATCCTCACCAAGAGCGGGATCACAGGCGTTGACTACGCCCTCAACCCCTACGTGGGATGTGCCCACGGCTGAGGTGTACTGCTACGCCGTGTTTATGAAGCGCTTCACCGGCCACGAGGAGGAGTGGGGCACTTTCGTAGACATCAAGGTCAATGCGCCCGACGTTTTGACCAGACAGCTCAGGCGAGCGAAGCCGGGAAACATCAGCTTCGGAACTGTGACCGACGCCTACCAGCCGCTGGAAAGGGAATGTGGGATCACCAGGGACTGCCTGGAGGCGCTCCTTGACCACCCGCACCCCATCTCCATCCTCACCAAGTCGGCACTGGCCCTGCGCGACCTCGACCTGGTCAAGAAGCTCAAGGACGTGCAGGTGGCCTTCACCATCACCACCCTGGACGAGGAGGTCAGAAGGCGCTTCGAGCCCGGCGCATCCCCTGTCGCGGCTCGTCTGAAGGCGCTGCGCGCCTTTTCTGAGGCAGGGATCCCCACCTGGGCCTTCTGCGGGCCTTTGCTGCCCGGCATCACCGACGACGAGGCGTCGCTGGACGCCCTTTTTTCCCAACTGAAGCGGGCCGGCGTCGGTTATGTGCTCGTGGACAGCCTGAACCTGCGTGGCGCCGTCTGGGGTCGCCTGAGCAGGGTGCTCAAGGAGCATTATCGTGACCTGGTGAAGGTCTACCGAGATCTCTCGGCCGAGCGGCTATCCTACCACCAGGCGCTGATGGAGCAGACGAGGCGCATCGCACAGAGGCACGACCTGCCGTGGAAAGCGGTGGAACTAGGTTACCGCGACTAGGCATTCCCGAAACCCGGCTCGCGCGACAGTGACCCATAGAAACCCGCAGCCGCCCAACAGTACATGCGGAGGAGGAAACGAAATGGAGGAGAGCGGCAGAGCAAAGAGTCTCAAGTGGTCCTACCCACGTCACAGTGACTTTGAGAGCATGTTACAGGATGCGGCCACGGCCTGGTTCAAAGACAAGGGGTTGCCCGTTTCCGACCGCCGACCCTACATCCTGGCAGAATGGGAGGACTGGCCGAGCAATATCATCCTTCCCGAAGTAGCACGATACATCCAGGATGAGCGAGACCATCGCCGAAGGAGGAGAGAACGCTTTCCGTTGCACGGGTTCATCCACCATGGGCTGAGCAGCCAAGCAATGATGTTCAACCTACTGGGTCCGCTGGTGTTGCGGCACGACTTCACCCCACTGGTGCGCGTACTCGCCGATTGCGGAGTTGCGTGGCCAGAAGGCGCAATCACTGCCACGTTCGAGTACGATGACCGCAAGGTCTTTCACGAAGACACAGGCCAGCCCACATCCATTGATCTCGTGATCAGCGGCGACGGCATACCTCGCCTCTTCCTGGAGGGGAAGCTTGTGGAAAGACGGTTTGGAGGCTGCTCCGTGCAAGAAAGGGGCGACTGCGACGGCCTCAATCCCGCACATGCTTTGTCTCTCTGCTATTTGCACTACCTAGGGCGAACCTATTGGGAGTTGCTTGACGAGCACGGGTTTCTGTCAGGCTCGATGCTGCACGACAAGACCTGCTTTCTCGCCACACACTACCAGTTCTTCCGCGAAGCCCTCTTCGCCGTTCAGCTAGGTGGTTCTTTCATCCTTATTACGGACGAGCGGAATCCGGCTTTTCGTGCTGTTGCCCCTGGCGGTGAGAGAGGGCTGGTGCCGCTGCTCCTATCGCTCGTCCCCTCGCCGCTCCGAGACAGCCTTGCCCACATCACAATCCAACAGTTGGCCTCTGCCATCAAGGCCTCAGCTGCACATGACTGGATTGAGGAGTTCGAGCGGAAGTACCAGGTTGGCGGCGACAGTCAATGACAAATGACCCGATTCAGTGGCTTCTACAATCCGGCGAGCCCTGGACTCGATACCGCACCCTCGTCGATCTGCTCGACCGGCCGGAGGACGACGCGGATGTTGAAGCGGCCCGTGCGCAGACGGTGGCGCACCCACAGGTGCAGAACCTCATTGCCCAGGCACGGACGTGGCCCGAGCCAGCGCTCAAGCGCCACAACGACGCCAGCCATCCCCTCCACGCCTTGAGCACCCTGGCCGACTTCGGCCTACGAGCTAACGACCTCGGTGTGAACGAGGCTGTTGGCGCGGTACTGGCCCACCAGTCAGGCGAGGGCGCGTTTCAAACGCTGGTCAACGTCGCGGAGTCCTTCGGGGGCACGGGTGAGGACGCCTGGAGTTGGATGCTCTGCGATGCCCCGACCCTGCTCTACGTCGTGCTGGCCATGGGCCTCCGCGACGATCCTCGTGTCCGGCAAGCGGTGGACCATCTGGTCGAGGTAGTGGACGACAACGGCTGGCGCTGCGTGGTGGCACCGGAACTGGGCAAGTTCCGAGGACCTGGCCGCAAGGCGGATCCCTGCCCCATCGTCAACGTCTATGCCCTGAAGGCGCTTGCTCAGGTGCCAGACCTGCTGGAGAGTACCGCCGCGCGAGCAGGCGCAGAGATGCTCCTCCGGCACTGGGAGCACCAGAGGGAGCGCAAGATCTACATGTTCGGCATCGGGACCGACTTCCGCAAGCTCAAGTATCCCTTCATCTGGTACGACATCGTGCACGCGGTGGATACGCTGAGCAGGTACCCGTTCGTGCGCCAGGACTCCAGATTTCGGGAGATGGTGGAGACGATCGCCACTCAGGCCGACGAAGAGGGGCGCTACACGGCCAATTCCACGTACCGCGCCTGGAAGGGCTGGTCCTTTGCTGACAAGAAGAACCCCTCGCCCTGGATCACCTTCCTGGTGCTGCGCATCCTGAAGCGGATCCAGCCCACCAGGTAGCGCAGCCGTGCGATCGCGTCCCACAACAAGTCATGTGCTCCGGATGAGGCAAAGTCGCGCCGGGAGCTTGTCGGAAGCCCCCTATTCGAACCATCTACCGATCGGCAGTAGAAGAAAGCGCAGGGCAGGCTCTGGATTCTTCCATCGGCGCGGGTCTTCAGTCCCGCCGCATCGACGTTCCAGATCCCTTGATCAATACCCTCCCCTCAGCTCGGTTCTCTCCGACAAGAAAGGCGTAACTAAAGGCGACCGAAGTGGTTGACTCCAGTAGAGGTATGTAGGAGGCAATGATGCAAGGTCGGACTCATCTCACTCAACTGGATACCGTCTCGCCGAGGAGTAGCGTGCTGAGAGACGCAGTCCTCGTATTGGGGGGCAGCCTGTTAATCGCCCTCAGCGCACAGGTCGCCGCCCGGCTGCCCTTCAGCCCCGTTCCCATCACCGGGCAGACCTGCGCCGTACTACTGGTGGGAGCCTTCCTGGGCAGCAGAAGGGGGATGCTGAGCGTCCTTGCCTACCTTGCCGAGGGAGCGATGGGGCTACCCGTGTTCGCAGGTGGAGGCAGCGGGCCTGCCTGGCTCGGGGGTCCGACGGGAGGCTATCTCCTGGGCTTCGTTGTGGCGGCCTGGACGGTGGGATGGCTCTGCGAACACCTTTGGGACCGGTCCGTCGCCGGGACGCTGGTGATCATGCTGGCTGGCAGCGCCACGATCTACATGTTCGGCCTGCCTTGGCTGGCACGCTTCGTGGGGGCCGACAGGGCATTGGCCTTGGGTCTACTTCCCTTCTTCCCGGGGGACTCGATCAAGATAGCCCTGGCCGTGCTCAGTCTGTCGCTGGGGCTGAGGCTGAGGCGCTGAAGCAGGCACGGAGGGGATAGGACGCAGAGATCCTCCCATGCGGCTCAAGTCGCAGATTGGACTTGAGATCGAGGGGTGACCAGGGCTCGACGATCTCCGTGGCCTTCTCCTCCAGGTTGACGCCCACCACCATCGCCCTTCCTTCAGTCATGACTCCTCCATCGTAGCCGCCTTCAATGCACTAGGCAACCTCGCACACCTCGGCCTCGCCAGCGGCACCAACCTGGATCGTAGATTCGATGATCCCATACTCGTGAGCCAGATAATCGTTCACACGAGCGATCAGCGCGTCCGGCTCCACCGAGGCGTCCAGCTCACCCAACTGCATGTGGGCGGAGAAGACGATCATCCCGGCGGTGATGGTCCACAAGTGTGTGTTGTAGATCTCTCTGATCTCAGGGAACCTGTGTTTGAGATCTTCGCTGATGATATCGCTGTTCAGTCCCGTGGGGGCTATCTCTAGCAGCACCTTGGTCGAGTCCTTCAGTATACCCCACGACCAACGTACGAGCAGAGCAGAGATGCCCAGGCTCACCAGGGGGTCTACGACGTTCCATCCAGTGTAGAAGATGACGATCGCCGCAGCCACGATGCCGACCGAGGAGGCAGCATCGGCCACCATGTGATAGAACACGCTTCTGACGTTGATGTCCTCTGTGAACGTCCCCTGGAGAATGACGATGCTGGCCAGGTTGGTCCCCAACCCAACGAGGGCCAGGAAGAGCATCTGAAGGCCCAGAACCTCCTCTGGCCGAATGATCCTCAGTACCGACTCGTAGATCACAATCCCTGCCACCGCCAGCAGGAAGAGACCATTGATGAAGGCGGCCAGGATCTCCGCCCTGTAGAGGCCAAAGGTTCGATGATGGCAGGGAGGCCGCCGGGCGATGACGATGGCCACCAGGCTGATGGTGATGGCGAAGGAGTGGGTGAACATGTGTCCCGCATCGCTGATCAGGGCGATGCTGCCTGTCACGATACCGCCCACGATCTCGACCACCATCACCACCAGGGTGATGCCGAGCGAGAGGGCCAGCCGCCTGGCCGCGACTGCCCGGTACTCAAACAGATGCTCCGAGAATGGGCTACCGTGCCTGTGTCTCTCCAAAGAACTCATCTCCAATCCCTCGGCGCCCCCATGCCGTTCACCAAGGCGCTGCGGCCGGGACCCTGGCGCTATGAGACCTGGGGCCGCCTCATGAGCCAAACGAGCAACGTCAGATGTGACGAGAATAATGTGGTCAGCAACTGCAAGAATGGCGAAATGAAGATCATCAACACCAGCCAGCCGATGAAGCTGACCTTGGGATCATAGAGGATCATCGGTATGCCGAAGTTGGCGAAATCGGCGGCGGGGTCGAATAGCATCCGGGCCACGTTTCCCCAGATCAGGGCCATCATGACGAAGGTCACCACCGAGGTGGCAGTCGCCTGAACGACAGTTCTCTTCAAGACTTCGCCCACGTTGGAGGTCGATCGGACAGCTCTCGCTGCGATGTACCAGCCCACCGGGAAGCCTAATCCGATGCAGAAGATGGGAACACCCATGCCCATGCCCACGCAGACCACGTCAAGAAAGACGAAGATGGCGAAGGCGACCCACCTGTTCAAGATCAGCAATCTGGCCACTTGTAATCCTCCTCTCGGGGACACTCGTGTCCCCGACAGCACAGGCCGGTGCTCCTTATCTTCGGGCACGCCATGTCCGTAGCTCCTCCGCATGGCTGCGCTCGTGCGACGCTGCAAAGGCGAACCACTTGCTCAGCGTCATGGGCTTTCCTCGCAGCTGCCACTCCGCCTCCGTCCACTCTGGCGGCAGGGCACGGACGTGCGACAGCACATCCTCGTAGCAGTTCTCGAACTCCATCAGCACGTCCTTCACGGGGTGAAGGCCCCAGGTCTCGGCCACCTGGCGATTCACCGCATCGGCGTCAAAGGATGGGGTGGAAATCGTCTCTGGCCCATGCTTGACCATCTGCCGGAGCCTGTTCAGGCCCCAGCGATTCCAATGGTTGATGTGAGCCAGCATGTCTCGTATGCGCCACTCGCCCGGGGCTAGGGGACTCTCCAGATCAGCCTCGCTCAGCCCCTCCAGGGCATCCAGCAGTTCCTGGCGCGCTGCGGCCAGGTCCGCCAGTGTGGACTCCTGTTGGGGTCTCCCACGCTCGGCCATCTTTTTCTCCGTTCTACCTGGGGCCATTGTAGCCCACCACTACCGGCACATCAAGAGTACATGTGCTTTCGTGAGCCTGCCAGCCGGTCACCTTGATGTGAAAGTACCGTCATAGAGAGTCGAGCGCAAAGTTGATGATGGAGCCTGTTTCAATCGGGGTTGATGACTCCAGGCACCACGGCTGCCTGCGCACGGCCTAGCCAGCAGGGTGCCGACTAGAGGATGGCAGGCGGCACGTAGACCCGAATCGCCGCCTCACCGTTCACCGGGCACTTGTACTCGCAGATCCCGCAGCCTATGCACCGCTCCCGGACCACGCGGGGACGCTGCACCGTCACCCTCTCTCCGTCGGGCGTCACTGCGTCCACCGTCTCCAGCTTGATGGCCTTGTCAGGCACCGGGCACATCTCCTCGCAGACGATGCAGGGCTTGAGGTCCGACCAGGCGATGCAGCGATGTTCGTCGGTGTAAGCCTTGCCGATGACCTGCTCCCTCTTATCCTCCAGGGACAGCGGGGGTATGGCCTGCACGGGACAGACCTGGCCACAGGCGTTACACGAGTAGTCGCAGTACCCCAGCCTGGGCACCAGCACCGGAGTCCACAGGCCCTCCAGGCCAGCCTCCACAAGGGAGGGCTGGATGGCACTGGTCGGACAGGCCCTGATGCACTCGCCGCAGCGGATGCACTTGGACAGTAGATTGTTCTCCCGTGCACCCGGTGGCCGGATTAGTCGGGAATGATCGCGCGCTGAGATGCCGGTGCTGCGGGCCAGGGCCAGACCCGCGATGGCCGCGCCGAAGGCCGCCAAGGCCTGCCGACGGCTGGGGTCGTAGGTCTGCCACTCAGCGGGCGTGAGCTGCCACGTGAATTCGATGGCCCCGTAGGGGCAGGTCTCCAGGCAACTGAGGCACACGGTACACTCACCGGGGTCGCTGGCATACCCTCTCTCTGCGTTTATGGTCCCCGTGGGGCAGACCCCCACACAAGCGTCGCACTCCAGGCAACGGTCGTTCACCTCCCGGCGCTTGAGGGAGACCTTGCTTGCCAGCCCCAAGAGACCCCCCAGCGGGCAGAGGTAGCGGCACCAAAAGCGGGAGGCCACCAGGTTCAAGGCCACTATCCCCAGGAACACACCGGCGTACAGGGCCGTGTATCGATAGAACACAGGCTGGGCAGGCAGCACTGTGGGGCGTACCAGCCCGTCGAAATTGGACACAAGAGATCGCAGCGCCGGGACCCGATAGAGTGTCAACTCGGCAACCGTCCCCACCTGATCCACCGCTGGCCAGACGGTCACCGACATGGTGCGGAAGAGGATGGTCAGCGGATCGAAGATCATCAAGGTGAGATTGGTGAACAGGGCCGCCAGGAGAATGGTCAGCAGCAGCCCATACTTGAGCTTCCGCCAGGACTCAGGAGGGGCCGCCCTTCGCCCACGCCACCACCTCAGCGAGAACAGGTCAAGCACCGTGCCCAGCGGGCACAGCCACCCACACCACATCCTCCCTCGAACCAGTGTCAGGAGGAGCACCAGCAGCGCCAAAGAGGAGCTGAGGAGCAGCGTGCGGCTGGAGAGCAGGTGCGACAGCATGGCCAGGGGATCCAGGCGCAGGGGGATGTTGACCATGGAGGGAGGCCATCCGCCGCGACGCGACCACACGAACAGCCCCACGAAGGCGGCCAGAGCCAGCCCCTGGACCGTCCTCCTGAGGAGAACCCAGGGGACCCGGCGTCTGCTTCTACGCTCCAAGGGACAGCTCCTCAATCCTCAGATTGGCGAGGTCGCTGCGACCCAGCCCCATCTCCGTGGCGGCGCGGACGTACTCTAGGTCCAACGGCTGAAGGCCAAAGAGGGTGGCTGCGTAGGAGTCGGCGGCTACGATGTCTGTCGTAGCGATGACCGTATCCAGCTTCCTCACGTCGTCCAAGTTGCCTCCGGTAGGGCCGTTCGTCGTGAGAACGCGGACGGCATCCACTACGATCAGCCCCGGCCGGACTCGACTGGCCAGATCGGCCAGCCGCTGCCCCAGGTTGATGTGCATGGCAGGCCGGTCGCGGATCACGCCCATCAGGTTCTTCATGCTGAGGGTGAGCCTGGCCAGGCCGTGATGCTTGGCGATGGGCACGTCGATCACCAGGTCGGCGTTGAGCACGTCGTCATAGATCTCGCAGCGGCGCAGATCTCGCCCCTCGGGGATGTCGGTGGGCACGAACTTGAACTGGGGCATGACCTCCATCTCGCCGCCGGCGGCCAGCACCTGCTCCTGGATGCCGCTAATTTGGTACGCCTCCTCGGGCGTACCGCCGAAGGGCATGTCCATCACCCTGACCCGGGCCGCACCCGCCTCGCGGCAGAGCTTGACCAGCCCGGCCACGACCCAGGGGTTGGTGGTGGCTGCGTACTCGTAGCTGTGGTAGGCCACGCAGATGTTGGGCTTGATGACCACGTTGAAGCCCGCCAAGACGAAGCGCTCCATCCCTCCCAGGGCGGCCATGGCTCGCCGGACCAACTCCTCAGGCTCCCCGCCCCGGGCCACCACCAGGTCTGGCGATCCTGCCGATGGTATCGCCGTAGCCGTCGGAGCCTGGGCCTGTGTGGGCGAGGGGACGCCTGGTTCGGCATCAGCCGTGGTCGGCGAAGCCACCGAGGTCTCCCCCGCTGTGCCTGTGGCGGCTGCGCCGATGGTCGGGCTCGGCGGGACCTGCGCAGTGGCTGGAGGGACCACAGTCGCACCGGGTGCCGCCTCTTCTCCTCCGCACGCACTGAGCAGCCAGCCGCCAAACAAGGCGCCCGCACCTGCTGCCAGCCGGTTGAAGAACTGCTTTCTGGTCAATCGAGACATGCTATTCGAAGCCTCCTGTTGCGGTGTTCACACTGCACCCCAACCTTGCGGTCGATGACATCGGCTGAAGAAAACAAAACGCCTGGTCTCCTCCAGGCGCACCCTCGCCTTGTGGTCAGTAGGTCCGCCTACAAACGGGAGGCTGTTCGCGCACCGCTGCGCCACTCTCCCTTACATCTATACTACGCATTGGGGCGCGAGTCGTCAAAGAGGCGGGAGAACGGACCGCCGGTCGTGATGGGGGGCTCATCGATCCCTGGTGGTGTGGTCACCCTGGCCGTGCTGCGCTGTCCAGCCCGGCGTCACCGGTGTCGAAGGGTGCGGGATGGCAGCCGGGATAAGGCCCGTTCCCCGCTGCGGCATGATGTGGATACGGTTTGGCGGGCTCTCTGTGAGCCAAGCACGGCGTGCTAGGATAGCACTCGGCCTACTTCAGCATCCACAGGCTGGCGGCCATCACCGCCATGCCCAGACCGACGCCCACGATGGACAGATGTTCCTGGCCAAAAGAACGAGCCACCGGCACCAGCTCATCCAGGGAGATGAAGACCATGATGCCAGCCACCACCGCCAGCATCAACCCCAGGACCACATCGTTGAGGAAAGGCAAGAGGAACAACGCCGCCACAGCCGCGCCCACCGGTTCCGCCAAGCCCGACAGAAACGACCACGCGAAGGCCTTACTGCGACTGCCAGTGGCCGCGTACACCGGCGCCGAGACAGCCAGGCCCTCCGGGATATTGTGCAGGGCAATGGCGGCGGCGATAGCCACACCCAGGCTAAGGTCCTGTAAGGCCCCCGCGAATGTCGCCATCCCCTCCGGGAAGTTGTGTATCCCTATCCCCAGAGCCACCAGCAGGCCCGTCTTCATGAGCGCACCCTGTCCATTACCCCCAGCGTGATGGTGCTCGGCCATGTACTCGTGGGGGATCAGAAAGTCGATAAGGAACATGCCCAGCATCCCGGCGAAGAAAGCCACGTGGGCTGGGCCGAAGCCTACTGCTTCTATGCCGCCGGCGAGCAGCTCCACGAAGGATACCAGGATCATCACGCCGCCCGCGAAGCCCAAAGTGAAGGCCATGAAGCGGGGACCTGGCTTCTTGACGAAGATGCCCAGTAGGCTGCCGATACCGGTGGCCAACCCGGCTACTGCTGTCAGCGCAAGTGCAGCGGCTACATTACCCTCCATCACCTACCTCCCGCGTAAGCCATCGTCAGGCGTCACCACCACGCCCACTGACCCAGAGTCTACGCCAGTTGCCCGTCCTACGTCAATCGTCGGGCCACTACAGCGTTCTCAGTCAGTCGGACTTGACAGACGTGCAGAGTTGTGCTATAATTGATACTAATTATCTGCTAGTAACATTTCGTGTTCCGAGCCACGCTCAATCTAGCTGTTGTCCCCCCCAACGAAGAGGACCTCAGCAAGCGCAACGTAGCCACCGGATTTCGGGCACCAGGCCATGGCAGGCCACCCCCCTAGCATCGTCGCCCACGTACCCAGTAGACCTTGCATCCACCCTATCACGCCCACAATAGCGGTACAGGACCCAACGCCAAGGGTTCACCGAACCCCGGGCCACGCTGAGGAACAAAGTGAACGTTGGGCCTTTTCTCCACCTACGTCGGGAGGTGATGACTATATGGAGGAGACCTCGCACGGAACTCACTCACTGGAAAGACCACGATAGCTTCTGGAAAGGAGAAGTAAACATGGCAAGAGTAGCACAGGAGATGGTAAAACAGGCAGGTGTGAACCTGGACGAGCTGCTGGAACTGCTGGTCAGCAACGCGGCCGCTGAGCTCACCACGTACTACTACTACACCATCCTGCGGGTGAATCTCATTGGTCTGGAGGGAGAGGGGATCAAGGAGATTGCAGAGGTGGCACGTGTCGAAGACCGGAACCACTTCGAGGCGCTGGTCCCCCGCATCTACGAACTCGGTGGCGAGCTGCCGGAGAACATGAAGGACTTCCACGACCTTTCGGCCTGCCCGCCAGCTTCGCTGCCCAAGGACCCCACGAACGTCAAAGAGATGCTCAAGGTCCTGGTGGAAGCGGAGAGATGTGCAGTGCGCGGATACACCCAGGTCTGCAACATGACCGCCGGCAAGGACCATCGGACCTACGATCTAGCCCTCGCGATCCTCAATGAGGAAATCGAGCACGAATCGTGGTTCTCCGAGTTCCTGGGCGAAGGTCCCTCCGGGCACTTCATGCGCCGAGGAGATACCTCCCCCTTCGTCTCCAAGTTCCTGAAATAGACTCATGCTGGGCGAGGGGGAGGTCTGGATAACCTGACTTTTCCCCTCGCTTCACTCTACCTAGTCGCTGGGTGCCTGCCGAAGATGAAGGAATACACCCTCGAGGAACTTGCCCGCTGCACCGGTGAGGATGGCACGCCCACCCTGATCGCCGCCCATGGAGTGGTGTACGACGTGTCGAACAGCTACCACTGGCGGAAGGGGAGGCACCAGGTCCTGCACCATGCCGGGGCGGACCTGACTGAGCAACTCGCGCAGGCGCCCCACGGCGCACACCTCCTGGAAAGGGTGCCGGTCGTGGGGACGCTGCGGTAGGCGTGGGAGCAACAAGCGCTAACTCAGTCCCCCTCACTCACCAACTCAATGTCGCCAAGGTATGCATACCGCACTATTATGCACGGGATACGCTCATGGAAATGCAGGTATAGATCCGTCAGCAGTCCTGCGACGCCTGACCGGAACATGTTAAGCAACTGGGAAAGCACGCCATAGTCCATGCCCATCGCCGGACCCTTGGGGTGTATCGCGACATTGTTGCGGAATTTACGTAGCGCCTTGAAATCGGCCCAATTGCGACCTCTTTTGTCCAGTTTCCGCCCGCCTGACATTGCCGGTATCCACTCGTCAATCTTCTTATCGAAGGACACTGGATGATCCTTACTGTCCAGGAGTTGGCTATCTGGGTGCAACGAGTTGTGGAGCCAAGCCCTGTGTGCCACATAGGCCTCTAAGCTTGCATGACCACTTGACACACAGTCCTTGAACGCACCTAGCGAAGCGAGCTCCAGCGACTGACGGAGGTCCCTGACGGCATCTTCGAAGCGCCCCCAGTACTCATAGGGTGCGTACGTCCCAGGGCCTTCGACCTTGGTGAGCTCCTCCCCAGTCCGGGAATCGACGATAGCCACTGTCGCCCCGCCAGTGACGCTCCAAGTGCCTGGCACCAGATTCTCCACGAGCGGGACGGCAGAGTTGCACTTTCTAGAGGCACGAACGACGTCAGTAAAATCGTATCCGTCGGCGGCGAAGAACCGCTTAACCTCCGCGTCGCTCGTGAACCTGTAGTCGTGGTTTCCGTGCTTGGCCATCGCCACTATCATATCATGAGCGGCGCGCCTACTTCTGTCCTTCACCCGAAAGCGATACCTCATGTGCGGCACCGTATCCTGTTCACCGGCTCCGCGTCCCAGGAGCAAGGTACAGCTTCGCATGTGTCATGCCAGGCAGCGAAGCCCTTGCCGGGCAGGCAGCTTCTCGGGAGTGGCGATCAAGCACAACTAACCAGCCCAGTCGTCGCCCTGGACCCCGCTCCGCCTGCGTGCTCGTACTTGCACTCCCACGAGTATCAAACCGAGAAGTGCCGGCCCACTCTGTTGGCGACTCCGCTACCACGCAACGCATGATGCTAGTCCACCCCATCGCGAGTGATAGGCGATGTCAGGATCCTCGTCCCACAAGCCGCCGGCCCACCTCGGCCAGTGGAAGAACGACCCCGCGGGTTGCGTCGGCAACAGCCTGCGTCCCCGAGCCGAATGGCGGCACCCCTTCACAAGTCCCGCCGGTGTCCTAGCCACATGTCTGAAGACCGAGTGCACCAGGGTCCCCGTGGGGATGAACTGGGCAACGGACCCGATCGCCCAATGGCTTGGTGTGTCACAAGCGATGTCGTTCTCTTGTCCGCTGGCATTCGATGCACATCGTGGTCTCCGGCACCGCCTCCAAGCGAGCCTGCTCTATCCGTGTGCCGCAGGCCTCACAGAAATCGCCATGGCTTTGAAGCGCTCTATGCAACGCACTCCTTGCTTGGCGCAGTTGACTCTCCAACGCTTGACGGGCTGCGAGCTCGAGCTCGCGTTCCACCGCGGAGGATTCTTCACTGAGATCGCCTGAGGAACTTGCCCGCTCGTCCTCGCACACCGTGCCCATCAGGAACTCTCCAGAAGAACCTTTGCAGCACGCGACCGGCCCTGTGGGCAGAACACACACCTACACTAGGACCATACCACAGTACTGCCGCAGTGCCAAGACTAGGCCAAGCTGAGTCGCGACCCTACGTCCTAGCAACAAGGGGTGCGGTGCTCGCTGCGTAGGACCCGACTCCATCGTCTGCTTGGTCGCCTGAAGGGCGCGCCACCATCGGAGCACTGCCCCGTTGCACTCTGGATCTGCGCAAGAAAGCAAAAGCGCACCAGACGCGCTTCCCCAAGCAGCCCTGGTACGCTTCGTGCCCACAAGCGGCCGACGCCCCTTGTGTCAACTCCCAGTCTATCACAAGCCCGCTGGACCGATCCCGGCAAACCTCTGCAAACGCTACACAGGATGCATAGCCTTCCTCAGAGATCGAATCCTGCCACAGGCGATGCTCTCTACAGAAACCAAGAGCGCACCAGATGCGCTTCCCCGTGCAGCCCTGGTACGCTTGCCCACAAGCGGGCGACGCCCCTTGTGGTATTCACTCTACATATACACCGCCTGTCTGTCCGGCGCCCTCGGAAAATCTCTGCATTCCCCACAGCCGCAACACGGTCCCGGGGACGCATGGCCCGGCAGCGAGAGTCACATGAAGGACCGAACCACAAGACTCTCCGGACCTGAAACCCAGCTTCCCGCAGCCGGTGCCGCGAGCGGAGGTGCCCACCCGGATGCGGACATGTCCAGTGCAGTCGAACCAGTCCGCGGAGCTTGACAAAGCAGGGACTCTGTAGTATAATGGGGACACATCGCCAGATGCGCTTCCCCAAGCAGCCCTTGTACGCTTCTTGTTGTACGAGAGGCTGACGCCCTTTGCGTCTCTGCAGCGGGAGGCGATTGGTAAGACACACGCTTATCGGGATTCGAGAGTTGACGCCGCAGGGATAGAGGGAGAGGGGATACCACCTAGAGGTCTAGCTACCTACGAGAACCGGTGCCGCAAGGATGGAGGGACAAGAGGTCTCCACGCCCATATTGCAGCCAGTGCAGCGTGTGCTGGGGGTGGCGCTCGCTCTCGTGACGCTTGTTGCCGCCTGTGCGACACTACTGGGGCACCCATGGGGTCGTCCATTTCTGTTCGCCCTCTTGCTTGTGTGCCTACTATGCATTGCCGCTTATTGCCTGTTGATAGCGTCCGCCTTACATACTCGCCTGGTTCGCACCCGGGCGCAGTTGGCGCAGGCCAACGATGCCTTCTATGACCACCTGATGCTCCTTGCTGATAGCCTCGGCCCTAAGGTTGGGCAACAGGTAATGGAGATCGCATCCGCCAGAGCAGTCGCCGGCCGCACCCTCTCGGTGCTACAAGCCAGAACGAAGCACGGTTGGGTACAGCTCCGGCTTGACGCAGGAACGATGGACGGGCTCTGGCAGGGGGCAAAGTTCCATGTATCCTACGAGGACAGTGGAGGCGATCTGAATCTCGGCACGTGGCCCGCGCGCGTACGGTCCGAAGTCACATTCTTGATGGCGCACCTCGACCCATGTTCCATCGGCGTGTCCCAACCAATGCTTCCCTCGAAGTTCAAGGTCCGTGTGATCGAGCCCCAGCCTTCACATCCTGCGATCGCCCTTCTCGCCGACCTGCTATCGGAATATGAGAGATCGCGTGTTTTGCCTTATCGGCCGAGTCATGCCACTGATCGGGGCACTCTCCGCGAGCTGCGTATTGGTTGGTTACGGCTCTTCGTCGTTTCGCCAACCTCCTTTGCCAGCCGGGATACTGGTCCTGAGAGAGTGTCGCCCAAGGCTATTCGCCACCCGCAAAGCGGGTGGCGAGCGAGGTGACTTAGGAGATGGAAGACAGCTTCGTATCTCTCGTGGGGAAGGCACTGGAACTCGTGCGAAAGAGAGACAAGCTAGCCCTGGGCAAGCACGCCATCACCGAGCTGACCGTGGTCCGGCGGCGGGCTCTACCAACCGATCCGCCAACGGTGCTCGGGCAGACGGCCATGCAGCTTCTCGGCGACCTGTTGGACAGCAAGATGCGCCCTGAAGGAGAGCGGGATGTTGCGCGTATCGATTGGCGACGATACCTTCTCCTGCAAGAGTACGTGTTCCGAAGCCGCACCATCGTGGAGGCTATGGACGACTTAGGTATCCGGGAGGCCCTCTTCTACGAGACGAAGTCACAGGCAACCGAGATGCTCGCAAACGAGCTCTGGGCGGAGGAACTACATGCCCGTCAAGAGATCCAGAGTATACCTCACAGTATCCCGCCCACGAGTTTCGATTTCGTGCGCAGAGCAGACCGCGAAGGGCGGGACCTAGTTGAGCTAGTCGTCCACGGTCTGCAAAACCGCCCATGGGTAGTGTCTATCAGAGGATTCAGCGGTGTAGGCAAGACGACGCTCGCGATCGAGGCTGCCTGGGCGGCTGTTAGGCGTGGCCTTTTCAATCGAGTGGCCTGGGTGGACGTCACACCCGATCAGGCGGAATCACCAGAGCTATTAGGCTATATCCTAGATACCATCGGCAAGAGACTCGGTACCCGCAATGTTCTGGCTGTTGACGACATAGAAGAAAGACGGAGACTTGTCTTGGGCCTACTGCTAGATGTCAAGTGTCTGGTGGTCATCGACAGCACTGAGCGAGTCCCCGATGCCCAGCACGAGCAGATTGTGCAGTTGGTAAGAGATCTACCGCTGCCAACCTGCGCTATCATCGTAAGCCGCGAGATGCAACGCAAGACAGAGCTCGAGACCATGATCGACCTGGAGGGAATGCAGGAGAACGAGGCACTCGACTTCTTGACGGCTCGCGCCGGCGAGCAGTCCATAGGATTGGACGACCAGCAGGCGCATTACCTTCTTCGCGTCACCAGCGGAAACCCGCGAGCCATGCTGCTTGCGCTGGGCTGGATGGCCAAGTACGGACTCCCAGCCGCGGATGTACTCGATCCCAAGATGGCCGAAATGTCAGAACTGCTCGACCATCTGTCGGGGAGAGTATATGAGCGGCTGGACGAGGACGAGGAGGTAGTACTCAACGTCATGCCTCTGTTCGCCGAACCAGTGACACGGTCACCCATCGCCGCTGCCAGCGGCTTGGCTCTGGAGCCCGTGCGCCTGAAGGCCGCTCTGGGCAATCTGCACTCCCGGTTCCTTCTGGACGTGGATGGAAAGAAGCGGTACAGTGTTGCGCCGCTCACGCACATGTTTCTCAGAGACAGAGCGGCCAGGCCCGGTGCCCGAACGGCCGCGCTACCGGCACGCGACTTCTGGGCACAGGCACACGATAGACTCGTCGATCACTGCCTTGAGGAGTTTGAGAAGGCCAAGCCTTACGAACGAAGCGACTTCGTAAGGGACCACCGACAGACGATACTCGATGAAATCCGCTGGGCCTCAGACCACGGTCAGCATCGGCGACTGACGGACCTCATGTTCTACGTCGGAGGATCTCTCGGTGAACTGGGGTACTGGCGGGACAAGCTAGCGTGGGGACAGTCAGCCCTCGAGGCAGCCCAGAACCTCGGCGACCGTAGGCGAGCGGCGTGGCACAGGATCTACGATGTGGGTTGGACCCAACTCCAGCGCGGTGAGAATGACGCGGCGGAGAGAATCACGATGCAAGCCCTGAGCGAAGCGCGAGAGCTGGGCTACAGTCAAGCCGAGTGCATTGCCCTCCGGAACCTAGCACTAATCGCAATGCAGCGCGAAGACTACGAGACAGCCATCAACCACATAATGCAGAGCATAGCCATCGCCGAAGCCGAGGACACGCTCATGTGGCTGGCCCTAGCGAAGTCAACCCTCGGCGAGATTGTGCTTCGGCTGCGGCGAGCCGACCAGGATCTCGACTTGTTTCACGACACGCTCTCGCTCTACGAACAGATCGCCGATCCAACATCGCTCTCAATAGCCCTTTCCCAGATGTCACTGGCAAGACTCGCCCGGGGCGAACTCGACCAGGCGACCGAATCACTCGAAAGGGCGATGGCTTTGGCACGGGACATCCCAGATCCTTCCAGCGCTCGGGCCCGCGCCTTGTTCGTGAAGGGCAAACTGGACGTGGAGCAAGGACTAGTAGATAAAGCACTTCAGCGATTCCGTGAGAGCCTGGATATGTACGCCAGCCTGGGCCAAGCACTGCGGGTCCAGGAAGTACAGAGACACATAGACGAAACCGACAGGCTGCCGCGCCAGGCTAAAAGCAGCGGGGCTGGGTAAGGCAACCTCTCGGCTGTCCAACCTCGCCCCGCCACTGGGCTTCATGTCGGAACACTGCCCTTCAGTCGCTCCACAGTTGGCTGGGCGCGGAGATAAAAGAACGCGCAAAGCCACGGGCGTCCGCCAGGATGGTCCACAACCTCAGCGACTACGCCCCCCCGCATTGCGTCCTCAGCCCAGGCATCTTGGCCCTTAACGACAGGTACCAGAGTCAAGACCCCGCTCTCCCCGGCTAACTGGCCTTGCTCGTCGAGGAACGTCAGCCAGTCGAGGCCGAAAAAAACCCACCCACACGAACCACGTCTGCCACTGCGCCCAGGGCATCTCCACCGATTATGGAACCCGCAACACAGGTGCCGCCCCCCACTTGCCGCCGCAGGGCGCGACCACAAAGTCAGAGCGCCTGGTGTGCGGCCGGGCACTCTGGTCTTCCCGAACCTGTTAGCAGCGATGCAGCGGTCTATGGTCAACCGTGGTTGCGCCCTAGAACGGATACGGCCTGGGCGTCCTCTGCATGGTGACCCAGCGCAGCTCGGTGAACTCCTCCAGGGCCGCAAGACCCCCATGCCGGCCCCAGCCGCTGTCCTTGACACCGCCGAAGGGTACCTGCGGCTCGTCGTGCACGGAGGAGTCGTTGATGTGCACCATCCCCGTCTCCAGCCGCTCGGCGATGGCCAGGCCCTTCGCGAAGTCGCTGGTGATGATGCCCGACGAGAGCCCGAACGGGGAATTGTTGGCCACACGCAGGGCCTCTTCCTCATCCTCGACCACTATCACCGGGACCACCGGCCCAAAGACCTCCTCCTGGCAGACCCTCATGTCTTCCTTCACATCCGTGAGTACCGTCGGCCAGTAGCTCAGCCCCTCGAACTTGCCCCCGCAAAGCACCTTAGCTCCACGCTCGATGGCTTCATCCACCTGCCCCCGCAGCAGGTCGAGCTGCGTCTGGTTGATGAGCGGCCCGATGATGGTGTCGTGCTCTTTGGGATCACCCACCTTCAGCCCGGAGACCTTGGCCACGAACTTCTCCATGAACTCGGCGGCCACTGGCTTCTCCACGATGATCCGCTTCACACTCATGCAGATCTGGCCTTGATGCAGGAACCTGCCGAAGGTCGCCGCATTCACCGCATAGTCCACATCGGCGTCTTGGAGAACGAGCAGGGGATCCGATCCGCCCAGTTCCAGGGCCACGCGCTTGAGGTGTTCTCCCGCCTTCTTCGCCACCTCTCTGCCAACGTCAGTGGATCCCGTGAAGCTTATCCTGCGCACCCTGGGATCGGCGATCAGTACGTCCCCCACCTCTCCGGCGAAGCCTGGGACATTGGACAGCACGTTCAGAACCCCCGCCGGAAGCCCCGCTTCCTCAAAGATCTCCCCGTACACCAGCCCGCCGCTGAAGGGCGCCTCCGAAGAGGCCTTGAGCACCGCGGTATTGCCGTAGGCCATGGGGAAGGCCACCGAACGCAGCGAAAGGATCAAGGGCGCGTTCCAGGGGGCAATACCCACCACCACCCCCACCGGCTGACGGAGGGCCATGAAGAAGGCCCCAGGCAGATCGGCGGGGATGATCTGGCCCGTGACCATGTGCACCTGCGCGGCTGCCTCCCGCAGCATACCGGGCGTCAGGGAACACTGGAACATCGCCCAGCCGAAGGTGGCGCCGGTCTCCTCCGTCAGAATGCCGGCTATCTCCTCCGTTCTCCTCTCCAGGATGTCGGCGGCCTTCAAGAAGTGCATCGCCCTCGCCGCTGGCGGTGTGGCCGACCAGGAGGGAAAGGCCGCGGCCGCGGCATCCACCGCTCGCCTTGCGTCTTCTGCCCTGCCACCGGCCACCTTGGCGTAGACCTCTCCGGTATAGGGGTTATAGTCGTCAAAAGTGGTGCCGTCGGCGGCTGCAACCCATGCTCCGTTAATATATGTCTTATACTCTTTGGACATCTTCCCTCTCCTTTCTTGTCTAGTGGTAACTGGAATAAAACCTGCACGTCACCTGATGCCGGTGTCGATCTCCACGTCCAGGAGGGTGACCTGGCCGGCCGCGATCTCCACCGTCCTCGGGAGCTCCTTCGCCGAGTCTATGCCCACGTGGTTGATATCCACCACGTACGTGCCCACGGCCAGTTCGACCCGGTAGTTCCCCTGGCCATCGATCTGTACTCTGGCGACCTCGGTCTGACCATCTTGTGCGTAGATCACGATCTGCCGGCTGGCGTAGACCTTTGGCCCGGGCGTGGGCTCCGGCTCTCCCTCCCTCACCACCGGCACCAGCGGTCCGATGGTCACGTGGCCTTCCAGCACGCCCGTTTGCTCAGGCACAGGAACACAAGAACTGACCAGCAGCATCAGAGCCACCAGCAGAAGCATTCTCATGGAATACACTTCCCCATCGCTAGCAGGTATGCCGGACCTCAGTCGGCCGGCCAGCCAAGACACACCACCGCACAGCGCGGTTGCGAGCCGATTTCTGCTGTTTCTACTCGTTGACCACCGGGATCAGCGTCAGGATCACCAGGTCTCCGGTCACCTGGCCTTGCTCGTTGAGCACGGGTAGCCACTCCTCGCTACCGAAAGGGTGCATGGAGAGAGTCAGCCGGTAGTTATGGTCAGCGGCATCGTCGGGGATCCTGAGGCGATGGACCGAAGGTATCACGTCCCCCTTCCTCCAGTGGTCCGTGGTGTACCTGCCCGCCGAAGGGCAGCCATCCTTGAAGATGAGGTCGTAGCCCCGGCGGTGGACGAGGCGCATCAGGAGCCAGTAGTCCTGGTGGAGATTTTCCAGGGCCTCCCAGTACATGGTGACCAGCAGGTCGTCACCGGGATGCCACTCCTGCCCGTTCAGCTCGTACCCCAGCAGCTTGATCTGGTCCCCGAAGTTGATGTCCACGCGGTTCTCGACGTCGGCCAGGTCCTCCCTGGTGAGGACGGGCGGCGGGGCATAGGTGGGCATGGTGTAGCGCAGGGGCGCCACCACGGCGAAGAGGAGCATGGCCCCTCCCAAAGCGTAGGCCAGATGGTCCCCCCACCTTCGGGGCACCAGTTGCGCCCAGCCCAGGAACATGAACAGGACGATGGCTGGCAGGGCCGGGTAGAGGAGCCGCGCCTGGTCGGTGCCCTGTACGGTGGCTGTCCAGGGGATCAGGGAGCCAGAGACCAGAATGAAGTAGACCCCCAGGACGGAGAGGATCAAGGGAGAATGGGGCGAGAGCCTCTCCCTGCGCCAGAAGAGGGTCAGCAGGCCCGCCAGAGCCAGCAGGCAGGGGATAGCCAGCAGGGCGTACAAGACCAACTCCAGCTCGATGCCGATCCACCGGTACCAGAAGGAGCGGTACAGCCCCCAGATCAGCCACTGGATGTCTCCCAGAGTGAGGGGTGCCTCCCGCAGGGCGTTGGCCGCCAGCACCAGCCCCCAGCCCAGTGGATCTCGGTAGAGAAGCTGATTGCGCACGAACCACCACGCGGCCAGAGCGAGGAACGGCAGGAGACACACCACAGCCAGGGCCAGGCCACGGCGCAGGGAAAGCTTAAGCCCCCGCCCTTCCTGCCAGAGCACGATGCCGATGACGAGCAGGATGATGGCATAGAAGTTGATCAGGCTGGCCTTGGCCATCACCCCCAGGGCGGTGAGGGTCCCCAGAAAAAGGAAGTGGCGATATCCCCGGGCGCCCCTCAGGATCTTGACCGTCACCAGCAGCATCAGGGCCGAGAGGCACGCGGCCAGGTTGTCATTGTTGATCACGCCGCTGATGAACAGGAACTGGGGGAGAAAGGCGTTGAAGGCCGCCGCACCCACGGCGATGTACTTGTCCTTGGGGAAGATCTCCCTGGCGATCCAGTAGGTGGCCCACACCGTGGTCGCCCCCATAGCCACTGAGAGCAGCCGGAGCAGGTGCCAGGCCAGCGCCCAGCCGTGGTAGGGAAACGACTCCTGCGTGGTGTGTAACAAGAGGTTGAAGGGGGGCAGGTCGTCGGTGAAGGAGTAATCGCCGTTGGCCCGGATGGCGTAGTCGCTGGTGTCGATCCAGAAGGTAGAAGCCGCCCCGATCAGGTAGTACAGAGGAGGCTGGAACCCCTCGTGTTCCTCGGCGCCCACGGGGAGCCGATGGTGCTCGGCGAGGTAGCGGATGTAGGTGAAGTGAGGAACCTCGTCCGGCGCCTCTCCCAACGGCACGATCACGCTGTAGGCAGTAGCCAGAATCACGAACAAGGCCAGGATCACCACCAAGGCCAGATTGTCTCGCACCGCCCCCTTGACCCATCCCCCCACGCCGCGCCCTTGACTCACGGAGCCGCCACCTCCACCTCCCCCAGCAGAATCCTGTTGTTAAGAGAGGCCGCCTCGGGAGTGAGGATGGTCAGATTGCGCACCGTCTCCCACTCGTACATGCCCGTGAACAGCTTGTAAGTGCCGGGCGGCGTCTCGGGAGGGATGTACAGTGCGTGGCGATCCACTACGACCTCCCCTGCCATCCAGCGCGTGGTGGGAGTGAAGCCACCCACCGGGTCGCCGTCGTGTTGTGCCCACATCGTGGTCAGCCCCTGGTCCATGAAGTGGACGAAGACCTTGTAGTTCTGGCTCTGCTCCTGCAAGCCCAGCCAGTAGAGCGTCAGCTGCACCGTGTCTCCGGGGCGATAGCTCTCCTGGTCCAGGTCGTAGCCCAGCAGCTTGACCTGGTCCTCCAGGTTCACCTCCAGCTGCTGTGGCTCGGTGCCGAACTGGAAGGGCCGCACATGCCAGCCGACCAGGACCACCAGCAGGACCCCCAGGATGGCTATGGTCACTGCCGCCTTCCATCGCCACCTGAAGACAGCGAAGGCGAGAAGGCCCAGCGCGGTCAATAGCGCTACCAGGTTGCCCGCCAGCCTGGGCGCCGTATCCTCGAAGCGCACCAGGACTTGGTGCTCTCCCGGAGGGATGTCCACCGTGAGCAGGGCCAGGTCGCCGGAAGGATAGACCGGCGCCTCCTGGCCATCGACGTACACCTTCCAGCCAGGGAAGTAGAAGGTGTGGAAACGCAGGGCGTAACCCTCGGGGGAGGCCACCACCATCTGCCCGGACAGCAACCCCTGACGGCCCAGCTCGATCTCCGGTATCTCTTCTGGGGACAGATCCCTGGGCTCGAAAGGCACTAGATCCGGCGGCGGCAGAGCCACCACCGAGCGGTCCGCCTTGACCCAGATGGGCACGTACTCTGCGGTCCAGGTGGCGCCTATCTGCCGGGCGGCGAAGTCCTCCTCCCACATCCTCTGCACCGTCACCTGGCTGTCCTCCAGCGGCAGCATCTCCTTGGGCAGGTCGGCCAGGCCATAGACCAAAAGCACTGTCAGAAGACCCAGCCCCAACCCATACCGGATCCAGCGCCGCCGTCCGGCAGCCTGTTCCGCTCCTTCTCCAGGGGCGAACAGCGACCCCGCCACCATGGCCACCCCCAGCGAGGTGAGGGCCAAGAAGCGCCAGGGGTACTGGAGAGGGGCCAGGATGGGCTGAGCAAGCCGCCACAGAGGCAGGGACCAGGTGAGCATCATGAAGATGGATCCTACCGTGACCACAAGGAAGAAGAGGAGACGCCAACGTCGATTCTTTGAATCCTCTCCCCACGTGCCGGGCCTCAGCATTAGCCAGAAAAGCAAGGCCATCCCGGCCAGGATTAGCAGCGCATAGATAACACCCAGGGGGTAGAAGGGGTTGTCGAAGCCACCTCCCAGGTCGGGGAGATATCGGAAAAGGGGCGAGGTGGAGATGAAGTCGAGCACAGGGGCCAGATGTCTCTGGTATCCCGGCGCCGTAATGTTGGCCCCCAGGCCCACGTAGCGGGTTTCCAAAAGCACCGGCAGCCAGTAGAAGCTGTCCAGCAGGAACCCCACCGCCAGAGATATGAGGGCCAGAAGCGCCCCCCTACTCCGCCGGGTGAGAAACCACAGCCAGGCCATGTACGCCACCAGCACCGGAGTGAAGATCAGGGCGGTGAGGTTGTGGGTCACGATCAACCCCGCGAAGCTCACGCTCAGCGGGATGAGGTACCGTGCCCGCTCCCTGGTCACCAGCCGAAACATCGCCCATAGGCACAAGGGCAAAAAGACGAAGGCGAAGGCCTCGGCCAGGGCCCCCCGGAGGTACGTATCGGCCAGATGATAGGGGAAGTAGGTGTAGACGCCTGCTGCTATCAGCCCCGGGAAACGCCCCAGGACCTCCCTGGCGTAGAGGTACACAAAGACCCCGCTCAGCATGAATCCGGCGGCGAAGGTGAGTTTGACGGAGAGGAGGTACCCTGGCCCCAGCAGGTGGAAAAATTGGGCCACATAGTAGGTCAGGGGGCTGTAGTAGTTCAACACCGGATGGCCGTAGCCAAAGGCGAGCTGGGGGAACCAGCGTGGGTAGAACACCCCAGCCTGGAAGGCCCCGTCCAGCGCTTGCAGCCGGTAGAGGTGGAACAGCCCATCGTGGGAGTCCAGATACCCGCTCTGGAATAGCGGAAGCACTGCGGGCACGGCTAACAGCAACACCCACAGGTAGTTGACATCGAATCTCCTGAGCCCCGTCATCCTCATCGATTAGTCTCTAGCCACGACTTGGCCACACCCGGACCGCGTCTGATCTCTTCCGCCCGGAACCTTCTATGCGCAACCTCGCAGCGCTTCGCAGCTACTCGGGAGAGCTATCCTCGCCTGCCATCACTCTAAGGACCAGCCTCAGCCGGTCTGTCACCACGTAGCGCGGGTCTTCAGGCCGGCGCATGGAAGGACACCACGCCCCCGCGTCGGGTTCAAACCCGACGCTGCAACCATCTCAAACGTGCTAACGCACGTTCATCCTACTGATCTTCAGTACGCCGACACCCAAGACAACCCCTGTAGCCGCACGGCATGCCGTGCGGCTACACACATTGCAAGATGGCAAAACACCCTCTCCGAACCGGCTAGCAGCTGGGTTGCCACTCCGCAGCGCGGGACTTCGGTCCGGCGCTCCAACCGCTAACCTCTTCAGGACGAAGCCTCAAACGTCAAAGCCACCGTCCCCAGGTCCTCGAAACCATCGCCCGTAACCCGGTAGACCACTACCATGGCTCCGTCATACCCCAGGTCCGGCGGCACAGAGACCAGGTAGTCATCCCTCACCACCTCGCCCTTGGCCCAGTGCGACGTGGGGTAGAACCCCCACACAGGATGAACGTGGTCCTCCTGCACCAGCTGCCCATCGTGGAAGAGCAACTCACTCCTCGCCGTGGGACGCACCGACACGGCATAGTCGGCCCCTATTGACTGGCCGGCCTGCCAGTACAGAGCCAGATGCAGCCCCTCAGCCGCAGGCAGGTCATCGTACCCCAGCAAGACCAGCCCATCTCCGACGGCCGCATCCACCATCTCGTCCATGTCGGCCGCTTCGCCCCGAGGCCCCTGTCTGACCTCGATCAGCCGCAGCCCTGCCGAGGACAAAGATGGTCTCTCCCCCAGTTGCGGCAACACGAAGCCCGCGGAGTCCCTGGTCAGGAACAGATTCTTCTCACCCGCGTGCCACATCTGGAGGAAATCGTCGGTGATCGCCACCCTCAGATCCTGGCGCTCGCCCCAAACCTTGGTCAGGTAGTCCAGCGACAGATTCTCCTCGTAGCTGCCGCTGATGACTGCCCCCAAGGGGGGCTGGTCCGCCAGGATCGCCCTGCCAGGATCCAGGGCCGTGTCCACCGTCTTGTCCCTCTGGTCGGCCAGGGGGAAGTTGACCCACAGGCGGTTGATTGTCAAAACAACCAAGCCCAGGATCACCACGGCGCGAGGCCAGCCGGGGAACCTCCGCCACGGTCGGTCGGCCAGTATGCCAATGCCCAAGGCCCCGATGAAGTACAGCGGCATCACCGCCTGGAACCAGTTGCCGAAGCGATCGAGATAGATGAAGGGCACATACCCCAAAATGATGCCATACAATAGCCCTCCCCGGCGTCGCCCGAGGGAGGCTATCCCCAGGAGCCCAGCTACGAGGCCCACCACAGTCAACTCGGCCCAGACGTGGGTCAGCGGCTCGGATCCCCACCCGCCGATGGACCACGATAGCTCGCCTCGTCCCTGCCTGGTGGTCAGAAAATCGACGAACCAGGCCAGCGCCGAGCTCCACTGGCCCTCGCCCCACCACTCCGGGTGCTGAGCGCCGCGGACGTACACGTATCCGTAGCTCAGCAGGGGCAGGAGGGCCAGCAGCGCCGATTTGCCGATGAGCCGGCCGCGCCGCACGATGCCCGGTTCGGACCTGATGACGAAGAAGAGCAGCGCTGGCAGAGCCAATAGCACGGTGATCAGATTGGCCAGGGCCAGGCCCACCAGAAGGGCCAGCCAGAGGATGTATTTGTCCTGCCGAGTCCTCTCCCAGCGAAAGGCGAAGAGGATCATCAATCCCGTCTGAAGCACCGCCGCTGTGTACTCCTCGGAGGCGATACTGTAATACCAGAAGAAGAAGGTGGTGCCGTAGAAGAAGGTGGTAAGGGCGGCCACCGCCCAGTTGCGCTCTGTCACCTCCAGCAGGAGGATGTAGAGCACGGCCAGCGTGCTCAGACCCCAGATGGTGGAATAGAGGGAGAGGATCTGTGTGGGGTTGAACAAAGGCCAGAGGGTGGCCCTCCCCACCTGGAACCACAGCCAGCCCAGAACCGTGTACAGGGGGTATCCCGGTGCGTTAGCGAACCGCAACTGAGCCTGGGCATACTGATGGGTGATGAGGTCTCCGCCACCGAGCTGCCACGGCTCCAGTCCGTTGTCGAGGGTTGCCAGATAGAGGACCAGGGAGAAAAGCAACACGGCCGCGCCCGCCCACAGAGCCGGCCCTGCTCTCCTCAGAGCTGACAAGCGGCGCGCGATGTCCAACCTCCGTCCCGTCTGGTCAGGTGAGGTAGAACTCGACGACGGCGAAACCTCCCTCGTCAACGGTCACGGTCACGCCCACACCCAGACCCTGAGGGGTGACCACGTAGGTCCCTGGGGACAGACCGCCGAACTCCAGGCAGTAGCCACCGCATGCAGGTTTGGTCCCGGTGAGTTCCGTGGCGCTCCAACCGCCAGCCCTGATCTCCACCGGCAGCCACTTCTTGCCCTCCACTGTCACCTGGATGGCGGAGAAGTAGCCCCGTCCACCACCGGCCACGTTCTCCTTCACTCGACCGGCCCAGACCTCGGGCCCTTGCTGTGCAGGCCTCTGGTAGAACTCCACCACGGCAAAGCCCTCGCCGTCGACATCCACCAGGTGACTGATACCCAACCCCTGCGGCGTGATGGCGTAAGTGCTGCCTGAAAGCCCACCGAACTCCAGACAAAACTCCCCGCAGTCAGGCTTGGTCCCCGTGAGCGCCGTGGCGTTCCATCCTCCAGACCTAATCTCCACCGGCAGCCCCTTCAGGCCCTGCACGGACACCTGTATGGCTGAGAAGAACGCGCCCGTGGGGGCCGGGCCACTGGTATTCCACAAGGTCCGCGCGGCCCAGACCATCCGGGGGGCAGGAGTCCCGGTAGGCGCGGGCTGCGCCGCCGGCGACGTCACCACCTGGGTGGGCGAAGAGACGGGACGCCCAGGCGTAACAGTGGCAGCAGGCGCGGCTCCGGCCGGGAAGATCAGTTGAGAGGTGAACTTCACCAGCGCCAGTCCTCCACCCTCCACCACGACATCCGCGCTGGCCCCCAGGCCCCTGGGCATAATCGTGTACAGACTGGGCGAAAGGCCTCCGAACTCCAGGCAAAAGTCACCGCACTCTGGCTTGGTGCCGGTGACCGCCGTCGCCGTCCACCCACCAGCCTTCACCTCCACGGGCAACCCCTTGATCCCCTCCACTACCACCTGGATACTGGACAAGTAGCCACCACCCTGTTGTTGACTGGTGTTGCTCACCACCTGTCCGGTCCACACGGTGACGGCCGTGGGCGCTGGCGATGGGGCAGCCGATGGCGTGCCCGTCGCCACCGGAGGAGTGGCGGTAACCGTGGTCACCGGCGGAGCTGGCTGAACAGGCTGCGGTGACCTGGTGCTCGTGGGAGTTGGCGCAGCGGGCGGTGCGTATCCCTCGCGGCGCCGGAACTCCACGAACACGTAGCTCTTGCCATCAAGGAAGATCTGGAGTTGTGTATCTACTCCCTGCGGCCGGATGATGTAAGTGCCTCGCGTCAGGGCAGCAAACTCTACCACGTAGTCGCCGTACTCCGGCTTGGTGCCAGTGTAGCCAATGGTCTTCCACTCTCCCAGCGTCGCCAGTTCCACCGGAAGTCCCACCTCGCCGACAACGGACACCCGCAACACCGAGCCAGCCAAGTCCATGTTGGGTGTGTTGGACAGGACCTTGGCCTCCCACCTCGGCAGCGCCGTGGGAGTGGGCGTAGGGGCCACCTGCCTGGACACCTGGACAAACTCCACTACGATGATGTCACTGCCATCCGCTTCCACAGTCACGGTCGCCCCCAGACCCTGAGGAGCGATGATGTACCGGCCCGGAGACAGACCAGCGAATTCAGCGGAGTAGGGGCCTAGCTCGGGCTTGGATCCACTGAGAAGGCTGGCCGTCCACCCTCCAGTGGTGGCGCTGACCTCTATGGGCAGCCCCTTGACGCCCTGAACGGAGACGCGTATGATGGTGCCCCCCAAGGACAGCTCGCTGATATCGCTGATCAGCCTGCCCTCCCACACCAGGGCGGTGGTGCCCTGTGCGTCCACCGGACCGGCAGACGCCTCCAACATGGCCAGCACAACCAAGACACTGACGAAGAGAACTACAATCGGTTTCGCCTTTTGGCAGTTGAGCAGTCTCATGGCCAGCCTCCTCCTACTGAGTCCTGATCCGCATGAACTGTAGAAGCGCGCCAAACCACTCCCTGAGCGTCATCCTTACCGGGTAAATGCGTCTGCTAATAGCATATCCCTTCCAACCCTTATATACCAGCCAGAACAAAGCATTGGGCGGCAGTTTAATCAGTTGCAGCACCAGAGACTTGAGAAACGGGAACTCCGCCGTCACGCTCAGCAGCTTCTGGAGATTCTCTATCTGTCGTGCCTCCATCTCGCTGCTGAACTTGATCACCGTGTCTTGCGTCACCGAGCCGCTGAGGTCGTCGAAGGTGCCCCTCATCAGACCCTCGCGCAGGGCCATCTCCCCCAGCTTGGTCTTGGGATAAGGCTGGTAGAGGAAGACGTTGACGTAGTCGGCCCGGCACTCGATATTCAGGTCCATGGTCTCCACGTCCGTCTCCAGCCCCCCAGTGGGCAACCCCAGCATATTGTTGGTGGAGTACTTGATGCCGTATTCCCGGAGGATATGGCAGGCCCTCAGGATCTGCTCCCGAGTGATGTGCCGGTTGAGAATCTGGTAGCGGAGCTCATCGTTGGCCGTTTCCAGCCCGAAACTGACGCTCACACAGCCCATGTCCTTGAACATGGCTACCTTCTCTTCGGTGACCAGGTTGGGCCGTACCTGGCACCAGAAGGGCAGACCCACCTCCTCTTTGTACCGCTCGGCCAGTTCCTGTAGCCACTTCTTGTTGATGATGAAGGTGTCATCCAGGAACATCACGAAGTCGAGAGGATGACGTTCCCGCACCTCCTTGATCTCCTGAATGACGTTCTCCACGCTGCGCCGGCGGGTGCGCCTTCCTTTGCCCTCGTAGAGCTGGGAATAGGCCTCGTTGAAGCAGAAGGAGCAGTTGTAAGGACACCCTCGCCCGGTGATGAAAGGCTTCAGCTTCCGCTGGCGGCTCAAAGGATGAGCCCGATAGAGGAGTTCCCTATCCGCAGGAGGCAGTTCGTCAAGATCAGTGACCAGGGGCCTCAGAGGGTTGCGGTGGACGCTCCCGTTGGACTTGATCCACCAGTTGGGGATGTTTTCGATGGGTTCGCCATTCTCCAGGGCGTTGGTCAGATCCACGGTGGCGTACTCGCCCTCGCCGATGCAGATTCCGTCCACACCCTCCTCCTCGATGATTTCGGGGAAGAACGTCGGGTGAGGCCCGCCCATGATAGAAACGACGTCCAGCTGCTCGCGGATGCGCCGGTTGACGTCCAGGTAGTAGCGCTGGGTGCCAGTGTAGACGCTGTAGGCCACCACATCTGGCTTCAGTCGAAGGGCGACATCCACAGGGTCTTCTTCGGTGGCCACCACCATGTCCGTCTCGTGGCCCGCCTGCCTGAGGGCGGCCGAGACGCACAGAATGCCGTGGGGCTCGTTGTCGATCTCTTTGATGACGAACAGGACGTGCACTGCACTACCCTCAAACCTGGTCGGAGTCTACCACAGCTGTTGTCCTCCGGCAAACGCCGCGCCCGTCTCGACCCCTTGCCATGGCCAGCGGTTGATCGAAACCTTAAATCCTCGGCGATCTCCTCCCTCGGGTATTGACTCTCCAGCCGCTGGAGGGTGTATAATGTCAGAGGAATGCCTTCGAAGATAGTCTTGTTGGCAAACCGTCGACTTACACCAAGAAAGGGAAACAATGGAGGAAGACATGTCAAGCTCAGAAATCACGCTCAAGAAAGTGGACCCCATGACGGTGGCCTCGATACGAGAGGTCGTGCCCACCTATGCGGACATGGGCGCGCACTACGGTGAAATCTTCGCCTACCTGGGCAAGAACAGGGTCGCCCCTGCTGGTCCAGCCTTCGCCATGTACTACGATGAGGGATACAAGGAGAAGGACATCGACATCGAGTCAGCAGTTCCGATAGCCGGTCCTCTCGCCTCGACCGATAGAGTGAAGGTGCGAGAGCTTCCGGGGGTGGACCAGATGGCCTGCCTGGTCCACGAGGGCAGCTACGAAGGATTCAGCGACGCCTATGCCCGTCTGCTGGGCTGGATCGAGGCCAACGGGTATCGGATCGTCGGTCCCAACAGGGAGATCTACATCAAGGGCCCCGGCCCTGAGTACGAGCCATCGGAGTACGTGACGGAACTCCAGTTCCCTGTACAGAAGGCGTAGTAGTAGGGGCACGGCATGCCGTGCCCCTACAATACCAACTTAGACGCGAGTCTTGACTCTTCAGCAGTGCCGGAGCGAGGTACATGTTCAAGATCGGGGAGTTCTCCAAGCTCAGCCAGGTGCCCGTGAAGACCCTCCGCTATTATGACGAGATCGGCCTTCTGCAGCCGGCCCAGGTGGACGACTTCACGGGTTACCGGTACTACTCTGCCGATCAGCTACCCCGGCTCAATCGTATCCTGGCTCTGAAGGACCTGGACCTTTCCCTGGCCCAGATCGGGGAACTACTGGACGGCGAACTTCCAGCGGAGCAGATGAGGGGTATGCTGCGTTTGAAGCAGGCGGAAGTCAGAGGCCGGGTGAAGGAGGAAGAGTCAAGACTCGCTCGGGTCGAGTGGCGGCTCAGGCAGATCGAACGGGAGGGAATGATGCCAGACCAAGAAGTGGTCGTCAAAAGCATCCCGGCGATGAAGGTAGCTGCGGTCCGAGAGGTGATCCCCACCTACGGAGACATCGGCCAGCTATACAGCGCCCTCTTCAAGCACACTGGACGTCACAGGGCCAGACCAGCCGGGCCCGCCTTCTCCATCTACTACGATGAAGGATACCGCGAAAGCGACGTGGACGTCGAGGCCGCGGTGCCCTTATCCAAGGATATCCCTGAGGGCGACCGCGTCAAGGTGCGTGAGTTGCCTGCTGTTGGGGAGATGGCCTGCACCGTGCACAAAGGCAGCTACGACTCCATGGCGGAAGCATACAATCGCCTGCTGACCTGGATCGAGGCCAACGGATACCGCATCTGCGGCCCCAACCGGGAAGTGTACATCAAGGGACCAGGCCTGCTCACCAAGCCAGCGAATTACGTGACCGAGCTGCAGGTGCCAGTGGAGAAGGCGTAGCGCCCTCAGTCGCAGGCTCTCAGCGCTACCCGCCCTCTGCCGACGACGGGCCTCCACCCTCGGCGAACGCCTTGATCTGCCGGTAGTGTTCCTCCTCGTCCTCCGCTTCCGCCTGGAGCAGCCGGGCGATGGTCACCTTGTAGCGCTTGTACCGCACGCCCCTGTCCTTCTCAAACTCGTCCGCCGGCACGGTTGCCAGCAGGTCCACGAGGGCACGGTGCGAGGCCTCCACGGAATGTAGAAGCTCCGCGTAATCCTCAGTCTTGTGCCTCTCGACGAGAAAAGCGTTGTAGCTGGCCCAATCGCTGTCGTGGTGAGAGTAGAACTCCGGCAGTTCCCCTGACAGGATCGACTTTGTCGCTTCGATGTTGGCGTGGTCCCACCCTACAAGGTGGGCCAGCAATTCCCTGGCAGACCACTCGCCGAGGAAGACCTCACCCTGCTTCTCTCGGGGCAAGGTGTGGGCCACGTGGAGGATCTTCCTCCTGACCTGAGTCAGGGCCGAGATAATGTTGTCCTTCTTCTGCTGAGCCTTGTCGGACATGGTACCCTCCCCTCAGTGGCAGCCGCGCTCGCGTGCAACTTTCTGGAAGCTCGTGCGTCTCCGGCAGCGCTCAAACCCCAGGCGTTCATACAGGCGCATGGCACGGCGGTTGTCGATGTTGACCTCCAGGGCGGCCCATCGCAGCCCCTCAGCTTGGAACCTGCACATGACTTCCTTGAGCAGCGCGCTCCCCAACCCACGGCGACGCCAGGCCGGTCGAACACCCATCTGGACGATCCAGCCCACCCCGGCACGGTCCTGAGCACCTTCCATCTCGACGTGGCAGATGGCGAAGCCCACCGCCTCCCTGCCTTGCAGCAAAAGTAACGACAGGTGAGGACGGAATCCAGCGCCGTCGGTGAAGTTGTGGCGCCATGTGTCTTCACTCCAGTTTGGGAACCCCGGACGTTCTCGGAAGGCGTCTTGATAGACGTCGAAGAACTGGGTCGCGCGTTGCGCACTCCAGGTGACGACAGCCATGCCCTCGGGCACCTCCGTGACGGGCAAAGTCTGTCCGAGATCACGCCTCATCTCATCCTCGGCGACGACGAAGCGAAAGCCATGCTGCTCGAACAGGGCAACCGCATCGTCACTCTGGTCGTAGAAGTCGATACGCAGCACACCCGGTCGGTCCTTCTTCCGGGCGCTCAGAATCTCACGAGCACGAGCCTCCATCCATTGTAGGATGAAGGATCCCAGACCCTGGCCGCGGCAGCCCGGATGTACCCTGCCGTCGAGGAAGGCCCGGTACTCATGGGCCGAGCGGTCGTCGCAGTTGACCCAGGCAACTGCTGCCAGGCGCCCTGTCGAGTCCACCGCGCAGAGGGTATCGGTCGTGAGATTGTCCCCGGTCTGTTCGAGCTTCGTCTTCTGGTCTGCGATACTGGCGATACTCGTGCCACCATCTATGGGCGCGCAGTCAACTTCCAGCTGAAACAACGCGGGGGCATCCTCGCTCCGGAGCGGTCGCCAGGTATGTGATGGCAGATTGGGGGGAGAGGGAAGAGAGAGGATCATTTCACTCGAGACCCTGGCAGCGGAGCGAGAGCAGGCAGCATCCCTCACATTGAGGCTTCTTCTTGCAGGTATCCTTGCTGTGGACGACGATCAAGGCGTGAAACTCGTTGTACAGAGCGGTGTCGGGCGGCAACGCCTCCATGAAGAACCCCTGAACCTGATCATATGGAGCCTTCTCCATCCACCCGTACCCCAATCTGGAGAACAGGCGCCTGGTGTAGGCATCCACCACGAACACGGGGCGCTGCAAGGCATAGAGGAGGATGCTGTCTGCGGTCTCGGGGCCTACGCCCTTAACCTCCAACAGTTCAGCCCTCAGTCCCTCCAGAGGGAGGGATCGCAGCCTCCCCAGATCCATGCCGTACCCGTCCAGGAAGCGGAGTAGACCCATCAGCCGGTCGTACTTGATGTTGTAGTAGCCCGCCGGGGCGAGGAGAGCCTTCACCGTGTCTGGTTCTGCCCGAAGCAGCGCGCCTGGCTGAAGAAGCCCCTCCCGCTGGAGGTTGGCGATGGCTTGGGCCACGTTGTGCCAGGCCGTATTCTGAGTGAGTACGGCGCCCACGATCACCTCGAAGGGGCTGTCGCCGGGCCACCAGTGCTGAGGTCCGTACGAGGAACGAAGGAGATCGAAGACCTGGAGCAGGGTGTGCCTGCTCTGGGAGCACTCCCTGTGATTTCCCGTTGAACTCATGTCCCCCCGACGATGGGCGCCAGCCCCCCAAGTCGCCTTGGCCACTCAGTGCACCAGGGAATCCTGGAGCGGACAGGCGGCGTGCACATCATAAGACAGTGACCCCTGGGAGGCAACCTTGGGAGTCGCTCCTGACAGTGTGTTGGCGGTAGGAGCCTTGTTTCATCTCCGCCTGCACGGTTGAATGAACCCCGTAGCTGTGATAAGATTGCCGTGATTAAGCACCACATCATGTCCGCTCTATTAGGTTACGTCCCGCTATGGACGACCGATATCTGCAACTGGTGAAAGCGAAATACGACAGCAAGGGTGCGGACTACTCCGACCTCTTCCAGACCATCCTGTCCATAGCTGAGGAGTCATCGCTGGACGTCGCTCTCGCCTGTCTCGAGCGGTGTGTGACAAACAAGAGGACCGCCTGGTTGGACCAGAACCTCCCTATCCTGAAGCGCAGCGGCAACGCCATCGACGACGCCTTCACCGCCTTCTACGAGGGCTACCTTGGGATCTCTCCTCCCGACGACGGCGAAATCGTCCAACGGACTCCCGCCCGGCTGGTCACCAGGTGGTGGAACACCTGCCCCACGCTTGACGCGTGCCAGAAGTTCGGCCTGGATACGAGAGAGGTCTGCCAGAAGGCCTACCACCGGCCGGTGCAGGTCTTCGTAGAGCGCATTCATCCCAGGCTCCGCTTCGAGAGGAACTACGACGCGCTCAGGCCTCACACGCCCTACTGTGAGGAGATTTTCACCCTGGTAGACTAGAGGAGGCCGCCAGCCTTGAGTACCGAAAAGACAGCCCCGAGAACTGGTAGAAAGGCCCTTGTTTTCGTCATTCTGACTTTCGCGTCCAGTTGGCTGATCGCAGGTGGCTACTACGCCCTGGGAGGGAGACTGAACCAGCCCCTTGCCATCGTGGTCCTGCTCGTCTACATGTTTGTGCCCATGACCGCGGCCATCATCGTGCAGAAGGTCATCTATAGGCAGCCCTTGAGGGCGCCGCTGGCTATCTCCTTCAGACCGAATCGCTGGTTCCTGGTGGCCTGGTTCTTGTTCGCCATCGCTGCCCTGGCGACCATTGGGGTGAGTGTCCTTCTCCCGGGAGTGGAGTATTCCGCAGAAATGGCAGGATTTTTCGAGAGGTTCGCCTCCAGCCTCACCCCGGAGCAGCTGGCAGAGATGAAGGCCCAGATGGCCACCATGCCCATCCATCCCCTGTGGATAGGTATGGTCCAGGGCCTCATCGCCGGCGTCACCATCAACGCCGTAGCCGCGTTCGGCGAGGAACTGGGGTGGAGAGGGCTCCTCCAACGCGAACTTCTTCACCTCGGCTTCTGGAAGTCGTCGGGCCTCATCGGACTGATCTGGGGGATCTGGCACGCACCCATCATCATCCAGGGGTACAACTACCCGCAGCACCCTCTGGCTGGTGTGGCCATGATGACGGTCTTCACCGTGCTCTTGTCGCCTATCTTGGGCTACGTGACCCTTAAGGCCAAATCCGTCATCGTCGCTGCCATTGCCCACGGCACGCTCAATGGCACCGCGGGAGTACCTCTCATGGTTCTGCTCGGGGGCAACGATCTGACGGTTGGTATCACGGGCCTGGCAGGCTTTGTGGTTCTTGCGCTCATCAATCTGGCCATCTTCGTTTTCCAGCGGCTGCAAGGGGACGGCGCAGGGACTGCCAAACAGATCCCGGACTAGGCCTGGCCGCACTGGATCAGGAGACGGACTAGCGGGGGGAGCCAGCGCACGCGATGATATCAACACTGCAAGGGACAGTCGCTGACAAGGGTGAGAACTTCCTCCTGGTGGAGAGCGGAGGACTGGGGTTCAAGGTCCACGTTCCCTCGCACCTGGCGGTTCGCTGGGGCACCGCCGGCAGACACGTGCAACTCTTCACGCACCTTCACCTGCGCGAGAATGAGGTATCCCTGTACGGATTCGAGACCAAGGGCGAACTGAGCTTCTTCGAGGCCCTGCTGGGCGTTTCGGGCATCGGCCCCAAGGTGGCTCTGGGCACCCTGTCGGCCGGCAACGTGGATGCCCTGCGCTCAGCGATTGCCGCGGGTGACAGCGACTACCTGACTCAGTTGCCCGGCATAGGAAAGAAGACCGCCCAGCGGATCATTCTTGACCTGCGAGGGAAGCTGAAGCCGGAGGAACTGATCCCCGCTCCCGCCCTCAGCCCTGTGGACGAGGACGTTCTCGCCGCCCTCCTCTCCATGGGATACAACGATACCGAGGCCAGGGCGGCCGTGGCCTTGCTGCCTGAAGGGGAAATGGCGGTGGAAGAACGGCTACTCCTGGCCCTCCGCCACCTGGGAGGCGGATAGAGCCACACCGTTGCTAGGGGGCGCTGCCCTCGCTCATCCGGCGGATCAAGTCCTCCACCAGCGCCCGATCTTCGGCGTCGGGAACCAGTTCCAGGTACCTCTGCAGGTCGGCTATGGCTTCCTGGTAGTTGCCGAGCCGGTAGTGGATCAGGCCCCGATTGTAGTAGGTAAGCGTCAGGCTCCCATCCAGCTCCAGAGCCGCACCGTAGTCCTCCACACCCCCTTCCAGATCGCCCAACGTGGCACGAGCGTTGCCCCGATTGTTGTAGGCCTTGGCGTATTGAGGATCGAGTCCCACGGCCGCGGTGTAATCATCGACGGCCAATCTCAGTTGCTCGGCCACCTCGTCGGAGAGGAAAGGAACCACCTCCGGCGCGTAGCCCGTTTCGTCTATCGACAGCTTGACCGCGTAGTCGTAGTGGGCCCGGCCGCGCAGGAAGAAGGCCTCTGCGCTCTGTGGGTCCATCTCTATGGCGGCGCTGAAGTGATCGATAGCTTCCAGATATTTCCCTTCTTCGACTAACGATTCCCCTCGCTCGATGTACTCAGCAGCACTCCCCAGCGGCGGGGTGGCTGGCGCCACAGGGGTGCCGCAAGCCGCCACCAACAGGAGCGCCAGCAACAAACAAAGGCCGTTTCCTTTCACGCGTCTCCCTCCACTTCGACCGACAGGTATCTTCCGAAGAAGCCCAACACCCTATCCCGATACTCATCCGGGTAGACCTGGTCCACCCGGCGGTGTCCGGCCCCTGGAGCGATCCATAGCTCCTTCGGTTCCCCGGCTTCCTCGTATAGACGCCGGACGTCCTCCACTGAAACGTAGGGATCCTCTTCACCATGGATCAGGAACAGGGCGCGCGGAGCTATCTTGTCCACCCAGCGCATGGGATCGCTTTGCTCCAGGTCTCCGCCCACCCGCTCTCCGGCCAGCCAGAGGATCAATGGTCCCAAAGCACGCACCAGCCATCGGGGCACACCCCGCTCCTCCGCCCCCCGCGCCAGAGCCGTCCGCAGCTTCACGAATGCCCCGTCGGCCACCACTGCCGCAATCGCCGGGCATTGGGCAGCCGTGCCGATGCCCACCACGGCCCCCAGGGAGAAGCCCAGCACGCCCACCCTGTGTATGCCCTTGCTCTCCAGCAGGTCTATGGCTCCCAGCAGGTCCTTCCGTTCGTGATAGCCAAAGGACGTGTAATCCCCCTCCGAGCGCCCGTGGCCACGGAAGTCGAAGAGGAAGCAGTTGTAGCCGGCCTCTCTGAGCCAGGGGACATACTTCAGGTCGGGGTCCTTGCTGCCGAAGCGACCGTGGCCGAAGACGATGGTCCCCTTGGACCCTGTTGCCCACTCCTGGCCCTCCAGCGAGAAGCCGATCACCGCTGGAGCAGGGATGAACCACCCATGCAGTGCCAGGCCGTCACGGCTGGGAAACAGAACCTGGGTGAAAGGCAGCCCATAGGCATCTGGGCTGCTCGGCTCGTCGGCCCTGGGGGACTTGATTAGCTCCGATGACCACTGCCAACAGACAAGCGCCACGGCGGTTGCGCCGAGCACCACGAGAACGAGGACGATTACCAGAACCGGCGTGGCAGTGGGCACTTCAATGGGCGGCGCTGCCGTCGTCGTTGCCGCAGCAGCCCCCTCAGCTGCACGGGCTGTTGGTCCCGGCCCCGTGATTGCGCATCCTGCCAACAGTGCTCCTACTATGATGATCGCTGCTATCGTTTTCTTCATCCGGAACCTCCCCCTGCATTCCGGTAGGCACGCACGCACTTGGAACTGTCCCCTTTGCCTGCCCTCGGGCAATGGTGCTGTCAGTGGTCCAGGTACTCGAATGTGCCATCTAGTGGCAGGGGTTTCGTGCCAAACACATAGTCACTGAAGAATTGACTCCAATCCTGGCCGGTTAGGCTCGCAAGTGTGGCTTGCATGCTCTGGGGCGTATGGCGGGTTCCAGTGGTCACGAAGTCATGATAGAGGGCCCTCATTAGATCGTCCACGCTTAGACCCTGGCCAGCTAGTCTCCGGTCGATCACATAGCACACCAACCCGCCTTTCATGTAGATAATTGGCGTTCGAAGTCGAGGGTCTATTTCATAGATGTCTGCCTCAGCCAACGGCATATCATCGGATGTTCCCGCCACTCGACGGTAATCGCTCCACATGCGGCGCATGCCGTAATCATAGCCGAAGGCGGGGTCCAGGTTCCCAGTGATCCGATAGGAGTAGTATTCGGTACATCCCTCGCCAAACCAGGCGCGAAAGTAGTCTTGGGCAGGTAATGATCTCTGGTTCCAAGCGTGAAAGATCTCGTGCGCAAAATCGATTCGCCACTCGTGTTCCTGGTAGGCAGTCCAACCGCCCCTCTTCTGCTCCACGTACTCTTCGACGGCAACTTCATGGCCAATCCCCTGCGCACCCCAAAAGGTGGATTGGTCAAGAGGAATCTTGAAGCTGTAGGATTCGTACGGGAACCCACCGAATATCTCCCAGGCGGCCGCCCAGGCGTAGAAGACCCACTCTGCCATCTCTTCCCGAAAGTCTGACCCAATCCCAGCCTGTCTGTGTACCACCAGCCGTACCGGACGGCCATGCATCACTCGCTCATACACGTAGTAGTTAGCCCCGTCATAGGCGAGAAAGCCCGGGGGCGGGGCATTCCAGTAGGGAATAGGTTGTGCTGGATAGCCAACGATCGAAAGGTCGAATGTCGGCGTCGGCACCGGGGTGTTTGTCGGCGTTGCCGTTGGTCTCTGTGTCGGCGTGTAAGTAGGGGTTGGTGTATCAGTCGGCTCTGGTGTATTCGTAGGCCTGGGTGTGTCCGTTGGAGTATGGCTTGGCGTGGCGCTTGGCACTTCCGTGGGCGTCACTGCGGTCGCTGTAGGAGTAACGGCACCTTCAGTTAGCGTCGCTGTAGGCGCTGGGGCCGGGGTTGCACATGCAGCCAGCACTGCGCCGACTATGATGGTGGCTATTATCCTCCTCTTCATCTGCCAGCCTGCCTCCGTCACGGGAATTGGGGATCGTTGTCAACGGTCCAATAGCTTGCGAGACTTCCAGCGAAATTGTCTAGAGTTGAGTATGGGATTGTTGTCCTGAACGGGTCTAGATACTCGATGCATCTTCCGGGAGTTGTCCGCGACAGGTCGAAGTGCAATTGCAGGTAGGGACTGCTGCCACTGTTTCCAGACAACCCAACAATCTGCCCTCTGTACACTATCGTATCAAGCTCTACTATCTGCGCGTTTAGGTGCCCGTACGTGTTCTTGAACATCTGAGGACCGCTTGGGTCCTGGAACATTGTGTGGACCATCTTTTCTCCGTCCTCTTTTATCAACAGCGAAAAGACCTGCGAACGGGGACCGGCGTGGACCACATAAGTGTTGAGAGGTACCGAACAGTCTAGGCCGGTATGACCATCCTGAGCACCAGCCTCAGGGCTATCAGGGTCCCCTCCCCCCAGAGTATGATATGTCCCATCGTAGTTCGAAGCTGATCCATCTGCTGACCACTGTCTGCCTTCACAGATGATCTGGTCATTGTTGACGTCGAAGTAATTCCAGATGACAGGATTGGGTACGTCGGACTCAAGGAAGGGGAGAGTCAGGAACCCCAGCATCAAAGCCATGTCTAAGCGCTCATCATTGGTTAGCACAACGCTCAGAGGTCGATCTATCGCGTCCACCTCTGTATCGGCCAGATGCTGCGCAGGGACGCTCACTCCATTCATCTCATACGCGGGAATATCAACCCATCCCAAGAATCTGTTGATGTACCTGAAAGCGGTTGCTGGCTCTTGGGTCGGGCTTTCGACATACACCTGCTGAGTCCCAGCGGGGACACCAGCGACCGAGTAGGTCCCGTCCGGCTCGCTCGTGGTGCTGAGCCCAGCCACTCGGATCGGGGCGCCCTCGATGGCCGGCTCGCCCTGGTCACGCAAACCGTTGCCATTGTAGTCGAAGAACACGGTGCCTGAGAGGTTGTAGGTAGGAATCGAGGTTGGAGTGCTGGTGGGCTCGAAAGTAGGAGTTGCGGCAGGGGTGGCCGTTGGAGTATGGGTGGCCGTGGTGGTTGGGGTTTCCGAGGGTAGGGTCGGGGTGGCTGTGGGTGGTACGACAGCGTGAGTCGGAGTCTCTGTTGGGCCTGGGACCGGGGTTGCGCATCCAGTGAGCAGAGCTGCTGCTATGATGATTGCTGCTATGGCGTTCTTCATCGAGGCCTTCTCCTCGGTCTCTCCAAGCACGAGGCCATCTGTTCGTCACTAGTCTTTGTGTGCACGGAGAAACTCTAGCACATCGTCATTCATTTGAGTTGTAATCTGATGACCGGTCTCCGGGTACAGAACGAAGGATCCAGAACAGCCAATCGAGTCACATATCTCCTCGGCGGATGCCAGCAAGGAAGATGACGACGATCCGAACATAGTGACAAACGACTCGTAAAACCCCGCTTGGTTGTATCCCGACCCTATGTACCAAGGAAGGGCCCAACCGTTAGCATCGTCAGCCCCCATGTAGGAGTACATCGGAACGGCCCTGTAGGCATCGAGATTGAATGGTCGGCCCACGAGTTGTTCGAGATCTGCTGTTCCGTAGGGGAACGGAAGGGACAACCCATTCCATTCCGCCATCGGCGCGGTTGTCCAGCCATGTCCACCAAACGCAGCCGCCTGCACCCTTTCAGGATGTAGGGCCACAAAACGGGTCACGAACGTCCCACTTGCCGAGTATCCCCATATGAGAATCTTGTCGTTTACAGCAATCCCAGATGCTGCGAGCTGCTCACGAGCATCGTCGACCATGGCAATGAGTTGGAGATCTTGCCGAGCTAACTGCGGGTATCGCTGTTGCCACTGTACTTCTAACGTTCCCCTTCCCAGGTACTGTGAGGCTATAGTTCCATCTGTTTCGTCATCAAAGCGCGGAAACACCGGCACAATCAGGGGCACTCCCAGGCTGTCCGCATATTCTGCATTCGAGCGTATGGTACTCTCTGCCCATTCTCTGTGAACAGAGAAGTCATCATCCCGTCTTCCTGTGTTGTTCGGAACCACGAGAATCTGTCTGCCTTGGATTGAAGATGGAGCATAGAGGAAATAGGGCCAGTGAAAACCTTTGGTAGGGTTTGCGGCTATCTCTAGCGGGCCAATTGGCATAGGTCTTGTTGCTGTTGCCGTCGGGATTGGGGCGGGTGTCGCTGTGGGATACACCACTACTCCCTGCGGGTCCACCGGCCACTGGGTCCAGAAGGCAACCACCATCCCAGGCACAAACTCGCCCCAGGTGAGTCCGATGTCGTCCAGGAACTGGCCAACACTATCATAGCAACCACTGGCAGGACCGGAGGTCACGAATCGCGTTGGGTTTTGACCTTCGGCTACCTCGGTTGTGGCGCGCACGCAGCCGTCGCCGGAGGGCCTGATTGTGGGCGCCGCGGAGGGGGCAGGAGTGCTAGTCGGAGGAGCCGTTACCGTGGCTTCGACAGCCACGTCGTGCACAGCGGGTGATGCTGTCGGGCCCGGGGCCGGGCTAGCGCACCCCGCCAGCATGGTTGCCACGATGATGATTGTTGTCGCTGTCTTCCTCATGGGAGAACCCTCCTGGTCATCCGAAGCACCGGCGATCATTGTCCCGCTCATGGCGATATGCGATGAATGCTTCTGCAACAAGGCTCCCCACGTGGCCCTCGCCACCTGTGACTAGAATACTCATCGTCTGGAGCCTAGGACATTGTATCCTTTCCGCTTCTTGTTCTCCACCACATCTAGACAGAGCTGCCAACCACGAGCCGAAAAGAAAGGGTGTGGAAAATGGTATCTTCCCACACCCTTTTTCGCCGGTGCTCTGCGCCTGGGGAGCGGTGCCCAGACCAGGTACCCGACCCTAGTAGCGCCAGGCGGTCTCGTCTACTGCGTAGCTGTTGAACGCGTGGTCAAAATCGGCTGTAAGGCTGTCGAACACCTGAGCGGGCGCGCCAACGGTCAGGAGGGAGAGCAAAGTGCCCTTCTGTCCAAAGACAGTGCCGGCATTCATCAGCTCACCGTCTGCGAGATACGTGAACAGGACCAATAGACTGTCAGCGGGCGTTGATGCTTGTAGCAATAGGTGCACCCTACTGGCCTCCCGAGCGAGCCTCGCAGGGATGTGAGCCGAACACTTCTTCGTAATCTGCTCGGTAGGCATCCAACTCCTGCAAAGGATACCGCTCATTTCCAAGTAGGTATGCGTTGAAAAAGTCCGTTAGATCTTGCCCGGCGAACATCTCGGCTGCCTGCATCAACTCCTCCACCGTGCCAGGGTTGCTATCGGGGCGAAAGTCCTGATACAGATAGGCTGTGAAATCGTAGAAGTTGTTCCCAGCGGTCAGGAATTGCTGGTCCAACATGTAGAAGAACAATGCTCCCTTGAAGTATTTCATCAATGTCCAGTCGAGGTCGGGCTTATTCCACAGGCTGTCGAGCTCAATCAGAGGGACGTCATACTCGCTGCTAGTCTTTCCCTGGTAGAAGTCCCACGCCTGATACAGCCAAGCGCGGTATACCCTATCCAAATCAAACGCATCTCGCGGGCCAATGGCCTCAAAGTAGTTGGCTATCCCGTCATGGTACCACTCGCCGTCCCAGCCAAACCCCCTGAACTGGTCGACATTCCAACTGTGCGAGAGTTCGTGGAAACCACTGGTGACATGTGCACCAAACTTCTCGCATGCGTAGCTGTTCCTTAGATAGGTCAATGGGCAGTCTAGTCCGGAATGGGTGGATGCCCAGCCCTGGTTGGCGCTGGCCACCCATCCCGAGGTTTGCCGTAGGTAGTAGAGCCCCCCACCCAAGAAGCTGTACCGGTCATAGGGATAGCCCCCGTGAACGGACCTAAGATAGGACCACACCGCGAGAGTGTAGCTCATGCTCTCCGGCGACCACGGCTCCGAAAAGAAGAGAATCTCTGTTCCGTCACGAGTTGTGGACCACACCGGTTCATTCTCAGGTCTAATGGCGATATCAGCGACGGAGAAGTTGCCCAGGACCCCTTTGCGTGTAGCAGGCACCGAGAAGTCGAAGTCACCCATTGGCGTCCACACCGTGACCGGCACCCATCCATTGGGCAAGCTGAAGCTCACTGAAATCGCGCCAACCCGTTGGTTGATAGGGAACAGGTCCAAGGCGTGATAGCTGCTGCTCAGCGACTCTTCATACTCGACTGTAGCGCTTGAGCTGCCCTGCATGTCCAGTTCCCAAGCATCACTGCCATGCCAACCAAGACTCTCAAGTAATTCTGGAGAGTTGACCGCCCTAATGGACAATGCATCCCCTGAGCCATCGTACGCCCGCAGATTGCTCATGCTGGGGGCGGCGTTAGCAGTGAAGTTCCTCCTGTCATTCAAATTGTAGTACCAGCCCACGATGAACACTAGGGTGGGGTGGCTGCACTGCTCAACCTCGATCTTGACGCCCGCACTCCTTGCACGAGGGGGCGATTCAGCTATGGAGATATGATATCGAAGCAGCAGAGTGGAAGCGTCTGGCGGGGTCGGTATTGGGACCGGGCTTTGAACAACGCCGCCCGTCGGGCTGGAGGCAGTGGTAGCTGTGACAGTAGGGACCGCTGTCGCTGTCGAAGTGGAAATGTCGGTCGGCGTGGCAGTGGCCACCTCAGTGGAGGGCACTGCGGTCGCCGTAGGCGCAACGGTGCCTCGACTGGGAGTCGCTATCGGACCTGGGGGCGGGCTTGCACACCCGGCCAACAGCGCTCCTGCTATGACAACTGCTCCTGTGATCTTCCTCATCTGAGACCTGATCCGAGCTGATGGCTTCCGTGACACGCCGGTACGAAGCGGCACACCAACGACCCATAATCATCAGTTGGGGAACAATCGCGACACCCGCCTGGCGTACCGCTCATACTCCTCGCCGAAGTGAGCGGCCAACTCCCGGTCCTCCAGAATGGAGAGCACCCACAGCGCGAGGGTGAACAAGGCCCAGTTGGCCCCCAGCGAATGAGCATAACCCCCCAGGGTGAAGGGAGGGAACTGGCTCGGGTTGAACAACAGTATGGTGAAGAAGGTCACCCCCATGGCCGCCAGGAACTGCGGATGGCGCACCAGGGCATAAGGCCCCTTGGTGACCAGCCTATCGTCCAGGCGCCGGTACAGAAACGACTGGCGAAGTCCCAACACCGCGACCGACCAGGCGCCGAAAGCCAAGAAGAGCGCGATGCCTACCCAACACAGGACGTCCGTCCAGCTTCGCAAGGGCAGCCAGCCCACAGGCCCCACGGAAAGATAGAAGTACTCGTTGCCCGGGGAATAGAGGGCCAGCCAGCCCGCGCCGATCAGCAGGATGCCCAGTGGTCGTGCTGAGTCCGGCCACTCTGATAGCCGTGCCCTCGATCAAGGGCTCGCCCCCATCTCTGACCCCATTGCCGTTGTAGTCGAAGAAGACAGTGCCTGAGAAGGTGTAGGTAGGAATCGAGGTCGGAGTGCTGGTTGGCTCGGTGGTAGGAGTTGCGGTAGGAGTGGCGGTTGGAGCGGCGGTTGGAGTCTGGGCGTCCACGACAGCCTCGTCGCCGATCAAACCGCGGGGCAGGCTGTCCAGTCGGAAGGTGCTGAAGAACACAGCGACCAGCATGATTATCGCTAGCAGCGCGAGCTCACCCCTGGGGCCCGGGCGCTTCATAGCTGCTCCGATCTCATCCGCCGTGTCCAATGTGACGATGCTCGATCATCCAAGGGAGCCGCACTGCACTCCGCTTCGACGCCAACGACATCTATGCTTTGCTGCAAGAGTACTCTATCGTCTTTAGGCTGTCCTAGCGAGTCGAGTACTGGCAGACGTTCTCCGGTTGTTGGGTCGTACATGCCGATCTCGATTCTGTAGGTACCGGCAGGCGTC
>Ga0307379_10000386_pt1 | contig 74935 bp, 119 predicted proteins | sample UN2MG_FD_202237 | JGI IMG/M metagenome (GOLD analysis project Ga0307379, IMG submission 202237) | Soil microbial communities from Risofladan, Vaasa, Finland - UN-2 | ecosystem: Environmental > Terrestrial > Soil > Coastal area > Acid sulfate soil | place: Finland: Risofladan, Vaasa | collected... | reverse complement strand
GCGTATGTTTTTCTCAGCCTTCTTCCATTCGTCTAGCCGAGCAAACATAGCAGTCAGGGTCTTCGTGTTGGTCTGCAACTCCTTTGCTCGTGCCTGGGTTGCTCGGGTCATTGTGCCTCCAATCGCGTCAGCGGATACTACGCTGCCGTCACCGCTCAGAGAGCGGCACGACTAGCAGATCATGCGATGTGCCCGATCATAGACTCCGGGGTCGGTCAGTACGTGCATAATGTTGCGCCCGACGTGTAGGCCCACGGCTCGGGGCTGGCCATTGGTGAGGTAGAGCTTGAGTTGCCCGAGGCGCACGCCAGAGCGGCGGTGACTGAAGGGCCGACCACGGGCAAGCAAGGCGTGAGCAATGGCCCGGGGGTCACGGTAGGGCTTGGCGAATAGGTGAGCGTCGATCTCGGGGTGTCGTCCAAAAGTCTGTTCCATGCTTGTTGCTCCTCTTCCCCTAGCGTGGCATATCCCCATACAACAAAGCCACAGCAACGCCTCCCGCACTGTCGCGGAGACGTCCTGCGGCACCACTAACGTCAGACCGTTGCGGGTGAACTCCTGTTCAGAGGTCATTGAGCCTCCGCTGCTATCTGCTTTCGTAGCCAGCGGTCCAGACCATTCGCAGCGGCTACTAGATGGACGCTATCCCACTCCTCGGTCTCTACGCGGCTTTCTATGATGGCCAGGCATTCTAGCGCGTCTGTCGCATTTGCTATGACGTAGCTCCTTCGCTGCTTCTCATCGACCTTAACTTGCATCGTGCTCCCCTCCTCCCCTCAGCTTCCCGGCTCGCACCGCGCGGTCTACTGCGGCCTTCGTCCCTAGCCAGATGCCGCCGCTCTTCCGAAAGCCGGGGAACCGGTCTTGCCATGCGGCCTGCCTCAGTGCGTGGTAGCTGACGCCGGTTATCTCGGCCAGCTCACGTAAGCCAACCCATTGCTTGCCGTTGCGCCTAGCTCGCCTGCGTCTGACTCGCCTTAGCAATTCCGTAAAAAGGTATCGTGGTCCCATAGTACCTACATCATACCAGATTGATAAACGAATAGCAAGTCTGATTAAACACTGCTAAAACCCCAGTCAGACTACATGCTCGCTTGTAGTCTGTTTAGCTCTTTTTTTCATGGCTTCCCGCCACAATGGCGTCCAGAACCCCACAAGCCCAGCTAAATATTGTATAATGGAGGCATACTCAGGTAGGGGGAATGGTTGCATGGTTAGATTTGGAGTAGTGCTCAAAGAGATGCGGGCAGAACGGGGCTGGACCCAAGGTCAACTCGCATATAAGGCCGACACGACCCCCGAGTACATCTCAATCTTGGAGAACAATCCAGAGAAGGTGCCCGCGACGGGCCTTCTGGTTCGGTTGACCAGGGCTCTGGGCACGACCCCTGACTACATGCTGCGCCGTGCAGGGATGCTCGAAACGAACAGCCACACACCGTTAGAACCCGAGGTCCAGCACATTGCGGACCTACTCGCAACCTGGCCGGAAGGCCAGCTCAAATCGGCAGCGCGGGCCATTGGAGGCCAGCCTGTCGCAGACCGTGGCGGCCCTGGAGCGGTGGCAAGAGGACTACGAATTGGGACTCATCGAGAGAGCCGAGTTCTACGAGCACAGAATCAGGCTGGGGCAGGAGGCAGAGACGATAGCGGCGCAACTGGAGGCGCTACGACCGGAGGGGCCGACTGAGGAGCAGGCACGCGATGCACTAGACCGGCTGGCCTTGCCGGGACCGGAGGATTTGGCCGCATCGTGGGGGGACAAAGACGTCGCACTGGCAACGAAAGCGGAACTGCGGCGGCTCGGGGTGCGCATCATAATCACAGGCGGCGTTGCCACAGTACGGTTGGGTCTGCCGCATACAACTCCCTGAAATGGTATGCAGTGGGCACAACTCTACTCACGATTGTAGCGTGCTATCCCCGATAGCTGTACTAGTCGCCGAATGCCAGCGGCTAGGTTGCCGTTACCGATCCGCTTCAACGCAGCAATGTAGTGACGCGGCAGGAGAACCGTGGTCTTCTGCATCGGCTCAGAGTAGAGGGGCTTGCGGCCCGCGCCGTTGCGGGCACCGCCGTGGCTACGCGAGGAACTCATTACATGCCTCAATCAGCGGATTGACTATCTCGCGTAAGGTTGCTGGAGTCGAGTAGTCAGCATCGTCATACCCACAAGCCGGGCAATAGACGCCGACGAAGTGATCTTCGTGATTGCTCACATTGCCCATGCGCCCATGCGGCTCGACCTTATAGAACCTATAGCGCATCTCAATCGGACCACTCGGCCTCTCCTCCCTAGCCGAACGCATCACAGTACCCGTTGGCTCTCCACACTCGGGGCAGGGCGTTCCTCCGACATCTTCCCAAGGGTGTGACATTTGTTTTCTCCCTTCTTGGTCATGCAGATTCTTCTGCGCTCAAAGGATTATCCACTTATTAAAGTAACTTGGGTTCCTATTTCTTCAAGTAGTGCATCCCTGAATCTAAGGTTGCCACAAGGACACTCTGGCCTGGAAAGGCATGACTCGCAGATCTCCGCGCCGCAGCCTGGGACCTTATCAGGGATGAACGGCTCTAAGGGGCATTCGATGCAGGGCAAGGTGCCGAACCTCTCGCAAGCCTTCTCGCTGACTCGTAGGTAAGCCCGCATCGCCGGTCCGCCCAGAGGTGCGGCGTAGACTTTGCTCACTGTATAGTTCGTTCCGGCCTTGCCTAGTTGTCTCACAATTCCATCGTTTGTTGTTCGGGCCGCATCACGAATAGCGGCGGTTGCGTATTCCTCACCCTCTCCCTGGCGCGCCCCACTTGCTCGGGATTGATGTCACACGCCAGGAAATGACATCCCCCCTGCCAAGCCGCTAGGATGCTAGTGCCCGATCCGACAAATGGGTCTATGACTAGCTGGCCAGGCACAGTGGTCAGATCGATAAAGTACGATAGCAGCTGTTCGGATTTCTCCCAGCGCCGTACCGTCCCGTCCGGATCAAGCCAATATGAAAGATGCGTATTGTTTCCTGTCAGGGGAACTATCGTCGCTTGCTGCTGTTTGAACCTGTTTGAGTCGCCCCTTGTCCCATAGAACCAAGATTCCGTTACGACGTGAAACTTGTTGAATGTCGGGCGCTTGCGGCTGCCCTTATATGCGACCTGATAATCGCTATGATGCGAGAAGCCCGCCCTAGCCAACTCGTATGCCAAGTAATGGAATCCCTGATAGTTGCCCACCGCGAATACCGCGGCCCCATCCTTAGCTATGCGGTAGGATTCTCTGACCCATTGACGTGCCCACGACGACCAATTGGCGCCTGCCGCAAACTGATAGCCATGATGACTACTTGTCCAACCCTGAACATCGAATGGCGGGTCTAAGAGCAGAAAGTCTGCTATCTCATCCGGCAATTCGACTAGAAACTCACTAGCTTCGCCCGTGACGATAGTGCAGCAATCAAAAGGCCCTATCTTCTGCCCGCAGCCCTCACTCATACTATGTATCCCTCTTCATCTTTACGCGTGTAAACCTAGCCTCGGCTGTATCCAGTGCTCTTCGTCAATCTCATAGGTGACGTCCCCTAGATTCAACCATTCCTCCGCCAGCTTGATAGACTGAGGATCGACGTCTATACCTATCCAATCCCGGCCGTGCGCTCTTGCCTCTTTGAGAACCGTGCCCCTACCACAAAAGGGGTCAAGGATGATAGCCTTCTTTGGAGGCTTCGTCTCTGGCTGGTAGCCTGCGTCGAGGCAATAGCGACAAGCCATCTCCGGCTCATCCTCTGGGTCTATCCCTGTGCCGTGGCACCGTTCGCACTCAACCATATCGCCGCAGGAGCAGGTGGGGCGGAAGCCGAGGGTATGAACATCTTGGACCATTGCCAAAGTGCGTGTATTCGACTCGCCCCAATATGCGTGCTCCGTCTCCGGCCTGTTTCCCTTGCGATAGTTAGGTTCTTTTGTTTCCCGTTCCGTCACCCTCTCCCACCCCGCCCCGCACTCAGCGCAGACCTTCTGAGAGGTTCCTGCTAGGATCATCGGCAGAATAAGCCCCGGCGGAAACGTCGCATAATGGCTTCCCTTGTATGGTCTCGTGTTCACGCACAGGGCCAGGGGATCCCCTTCTGGGCTGACTAACATTTGCTCGCCGCCCTCTAGGATGTAGCGGATGGACTCGTAGAACCAGTCGGTTGTGCGGCGGTTGCGGCCAGAGGGATTCCCTACCGCCCGCTTGCGCCCTATGTTAGTGCTCGCGCTGGCTTTCGACAGAGGATCGTCTAAGGTTTTGTGCTTGCCGCCGATCCTGTCTTTCTTCTCGACCATCTTGCGGATGTCCGATGGTCCGCTTGTGCCCGGCATCCTTATCGCATCCGCATCCCAGTAGTAGTCATGCCCCCGCCAGAGGTTGACGCGCTTCCAGAGTTGAACAGTTCCCTTGCCCTTGCACCGCTCACATTCCACTGCCCACGACACGCCCCACTGCTCATGGATGATCTCACCGTCTTGACAGTCGGGGCACTTGACTACCTGCTTCCAGTCATCAGGGGCTTCCGAGACTTCTTCTCCGGTCAACTGATTCTGCCAGCGGTAGTCTGCCTTTGGTCTCTTCCGCACACCATCCCGGTCTCTGTGAGTCCAGTAGGTAGGCTTGCCGCTCTTGGTCAGCATGAAGAAGTATTCATGGGCGGTTGTGGGTCTATCGTCGGTGCTCTCGGGCATGGGATTTCTCTTCAGCCAGGGAACTACTTGCCGCCAATACCACCCGTCCGCCTGTGCCGCGAGGACTACGCGCCAGGGGATTCCGCAGAGGTCTTTGGGCTTGAGGCCGATACTCTCTGCGGAGGTCGCCCATTTCTTTCCTTGGCCGTGCTCATCACCCTTGCCCCCGCGTCTATCGCCTGCGCCCGCATAGGAATCCCCCAGGTTAAGAAAAAGAACCCCGTCATCCCTCAGCACCCGCCAGATTGCCCGCAAAAACTCCAGCGTGTGCTCCACGTACATCTCAGGCGTGGGCTCCAATCCGAACTGACCACGCCAGCAGCCGCAGAGGGAGCAGAACTGAGTAGAGACATGCTTCTGATGATTGCCGTCAAACCGCCTCGACTCATCACCATAGAAGCGATCCGTGGTCCTAGTCTTGCCGTGGGCTGCGTCCTCCCTTATGTCGCTAACGACCTCTCCGCTGAAAACGTGGTCGCATTGAGGATCCCCGCCAAAGACCATCTCCGCTGCATCGCCGTACCTTCGCAGCCCCCAATACGGAGGCGACGTAATGCAGCACTGCACGCTCCCCTCTTCTATCTCTGCCAGCGCAGCCCTAGAGTCAGCGCAGATTAGCATTGACTAGCCTTCTTCCGATCCACTCGGCGACGTTTACCGTCACCGCGTTGCCCAAACATCTGTACCGTGCACTGTCACTCAATCCCTCAGTCCAGCCGTCAGGGAATCCCTGCAAGCGTTCCCATTCTATCGGCGTTTGCTTTCTCAGTCGTAGGCCACCATTCCGGCGATCGCCTATGTATTCATTTCTATATTGGCTGTCCGGGCCACCAGACGTGCGTAGCGTTGCTACTACTAAGTTTCTAATGCCGGCTCCTCCAGAGGCATCAACCGTCCCTCTTCCGATAAGAGTATTGGAAACCAACCCTCCCTCCACCGTCTCCAGAAGTTTTCCGTCGGCATCAAATAGTACTTCGACGCTACTTGCGTTTCCAAGACTTCCAACAATGAACACTCTACGGCGTCGCTGGGGTACTCCGAAGTATTGAGAGTCAAGCACGCGCCAGACTCCACAATACCCGAGTTCTTCCAGCGCTCGGAGGACAACCAGGAAGTCTCGGCCTGCTTGAGACGAAAGCAAGCCGGGGACGTTTTCGACCACGACCCACTGAGGCGCCATCTCCTCAACAATGCGTGCAAACTCGAACCAAAGCCCGCTCCGGTCTCCAGCCAATCCCTCACGGCGTCCGGCCACTGATACGTCTTGGCAGGGGAATCCTCCAGAGATAATGTCAACTGGACTGAGGTTGTGTCTTCCGACTTCCTTGACATCTGTATGGCGTCTCACATTCGGCCAGTGCGTAGCCAGTACCTGATTGCAGTTCTTGTCCTTCTCTACCGTCCAAACCGTTTCGATCCCGTTTCGCTCAAAACCGAGGTCGAATCCTCCAATGCCAGCGAACAGACTACCGTGCTTCATTTGCGACTCGCGAACGTCCTTCCCTTCGAGGAAGGGGCTGTCTTCGGCAACGTCACCGTCTCTACCGTTGGCACTCGCGCCCCTTTGACGCGCAGTCTCATAACCTCAGCCGGGGTCAAGTCCCTCCGGAGCATGCAGCGGGGAGCCTCGCAGATAGGGCAGAACGCCTCGTGCTTGGTCAGGCCTCGGGGAATGGGCCTGGCGTAGAAGCCCCTATCCATGCAGGCGTATTTGAGGCTATCATCCGGTTGGGCCGGCGCGCCGGTGATGATCTCCTCTGGGGGTTCCGGCTCGGGGTTGTTGCGCTTCTCGGCCTTCCTACTCTCGGCCTTCCTGATCTTGCAGCATAGGATGCAGTACCGCTCCGGGCCGTAGAATCCCTCAGGGCCCTTCCACTCACGGCACCGGGAACAGCGCCTCATCCCTGACGCTTTCATGTCGGCTGTGTATCTCATCTGGTCGGCCAGCGCCTCGACCTCCTCCCGCTTGAGCAGCCACTTCCCCCGTTCTTTTCGCATCGTGATCCCGTGACGCGCGCACAGTGTCTTCACGTTGCTGCGCCCAGGATAACCCGTCTCCTGTACCGCCTCCGCCGTCGTCATCCAGTCAGACATTTCGCCTCCCTCGCTTTCCTGATCTGCTCCACGAGCCAGCCAGTACCCAGTTTCTTGCCCCGGGCCATTTGAGCGCCCATATAGGCCACAAGATCGTCTACGTACTCCGGCGTCACCCATTCCAGTTCTGCTAGTTCGCTGCAGGTCGGTTCCCATATCCCGGCCTCCGCCAACGAAAGGCGATTCTTTTCAGTGGCACTGACAGTGCCACATATAGAATCTTGTTGTTGATGTATAAGAGTATCTTTTATAGCATCAACATCATTACTATAGATGTGGCACCCCTGAGTGCCAGTAGATACCCCACCAGTGCCATGTCTCAGGTTAAGAACGGTTATCCACCGCCCACGCGTCTTCACCCGATCCAAGAAACCAGCCTTGCTCAATAGCTCAAGACGCTTCCTCATGCCCCTGATCTGCAGGGGTCTACCCTCCAACTCGGAGAAGAGCTCCGCTAGCTGCTCCGTGCTCTGGAGAACGGTCCGATGATCGTTCCTCCAGGCCAGCGCATAGAGGATGATGTAGGTCAGTTTCAGATGATCCGCCAAGTCCGTTGTGAGTATCGAGATAGGATAGACGCCAAACGACGGGGGCAAGCCCCAAGGTTTCACAGCACAACCGCCTCCTCGCTCCCCTCTAGGAAACTGAGCTGTTCCACCCGTTGGCTCTGTCTAGCCTCCAGGTATTGGATCCGGAGCTCAGTCAACCGATTCCAGAGTTCCAGCAGCCGCGCATCGTCGGCCGCATCCATGGTGAATACCAGGCGGGGTCCCGTACCGTTGCCAAGACAATGAGGAATCCCCGCAGCCAACAGGCACGGTATAAGGACCTTGATCTCCTGCCAGTCCGTTATGGTGATCTCCACGGAGTCCTTCTTAGGTGACACACTTCCTCCTCGCACGTCCTCCCCTTTACATCACACCCCAGTTCTGCACACCTGCGGAACCAATCGCGCCTTCGCCTCCAGGCCTTCCGGCATTGCCTGTGAACGACCTGGCTCGGATGCCTTGGGAAGAAGAACTCGTCAACGTCCTGCCCCTCTGCTCGCCGGGCCTGGCATTCCAGACAAGCCTTCCGCTCCCCCTCCACCATAGAGGCCGGGATCGCCTCCCCGGTGAGTAGTTTCGCGGCCCTGGGCAGCCATTGCGGTTTAGCCGGAGGTGGCTCCTCTTCTAGTCTGGAGAACTTCTTCACGTAGGGCCGAGAGGGCTGGCGGCCTCTGAGGATCTGGCGGGTCATCCTCCCCTGGACGCTGTAGTCCATCGCGAAGTCCAATTCCTCCGGGCTATAGCGCACCGCACTCAGCAGGTCGTGGACTCGTTTGCGAAACTGCTCGAGCGCCTGATCTGACCATCGCCGGACCCTGGGACGCCCGCTCCTTGTCAAGATACCCATTGCCCCCATAGTTCGCGCCAGTGGCCGTCTTGAAGCCCTACAAATTGTTACAACAATGAGAGGCCTGATCTCTTACTTGGCCTTTGATCTCCATGGGTTTCATCGGCCCATCAGCAATTGCAGCATAGCCTGGGCGTTGTCCGAATATTCCATCAAAGAATGATGGTGGCTGCACAATACCGGAAAGAAGGCAGGCGTGTTCGCGAGGTACCATTCCAGTTCCTCTTGTCGCTTCATCCATGCGAGCTGATAGGCGTAAAGCAACAGGGAGTCTACGTCCTCAAATCTTAGGATGGGCCAAAAGAGTACATACGTGAAGACTCCGACGTGATGAACGTGGACCTTAGCCTTTGTGCTAGCCGTGCACAGCCCGCGAAAGTGCCCGTCGCCTATCTCGCATTTGCCCCCTGCCCGCTTGAGGGCAGCGGCGCGGATCTCTTTCCATCCGCTGCCATACTTGCTGTAGTACATCCTCTTCAGGTCATCCGTCCTTCCCATTACTGAGTCTTCCCCATCACCCGGGCGTGCTCTGCCATATCGACCAGATCATCGGCCATCTTCTCCGCCTGATAGGGGGTTAGCCTCCAGACTACTCCGCCCCCGGTCATCACCACGCAGTTCTCGATAGCTACAAGTAGGGGAACCGCACGATTGCTCGGTCTGCCCTTTGCTAGAAGTCTCTTCCTGGTTGTCGGGGTCATCACGTATACCACCTTATAAACACGATCTCGCCGGACCTGAGAACCTCGGCCGCTAATTCTGCGGGATCAGGTGCGCCATCGGCTATGGCATGTAAGACTTTGTCCCGCAGGGCGTCCTCATCCCTATGGGCATACTCATGGTCATAGTCCTCAGTGAACTCTGCGATCTGGGCCAATTCTCCGCGGATATATTCGACTGTGATTGCTGCCGATTCCGTCATTTCGTTTCTCCAAGGAGGGCGGGGGGTAGGTCATACCCCCCGCCATTGGGGAGAACAAGTGCGGCGCCAAGTCCTGGGCAAACCCGGCACCTGGTCACTTCCCCTCCCTTCCAATCCATAACTCCCGAGGCAAGACCTCGAGATCCGCGACGACCCGGATGCCGTCGACGGCGAACCCCTCAGGGATGCCGCTCGGGTGAACGTGGCAGCAGTTAGGGCGAACGCCCAACTTCTCTTCATACACGCCCACCGCCTCCATGATTTCCTCCGCCAAGGGACCCTTCGTAAAGGGCCTCCACAATAGACCTATAGAAAGCCCAGCTGGAGCGGTTCCGGCTCCTTCGGCTTCCTTTCCTCTTCCATCCATTGCAGGCTCCTCACTTCTCTCGTGTAGGGATAGGTACAAGGTCGACCTGGGACTTTGCCCCATTCGGCCAGGGGCAGGTGATAGTAGTAGACGCCGCGGCGTTTGTGGTTTTGTAGGATGCCCCTCTCTCTCACCCGTCTGGCCGTGGCGATGTAGGTCACATCCTCGTCGGAGTTGTAGAAATGGATTTCGGCGACCTGCTCTTTGTCCATCTCGCGGAGCACGCAGGGAGCCACGCCCCACGAATCGAGGCACGCCATACGATCGGCGAGCGGGATGTCATAGGCATAGACCCGCTTAGAGCCTTGATGAATGCAAAAGGCTGTGACCAACTTTCCGGCCTGAATAACCTTCGCCAAACCGGGCTCCCAGAAGGTGATCACTACATTCATCTTAGTTTGCGGTATCCGGCGTTTCGGGCCTTCTGCTGGCAGGCCCGGTCATGGCACACCCACATCTTCAGTTTCTTCTTCACCCATACGGTCATGCCCGGGTATTCCCTGTCGCAGTAGACGCAGACGTCTACCATCACAACTACCTCACAAAAGCCTCAAGAATTCTGATTCCGAAATAGCTGGCAGCCGCGGCGACCATCGCCGCGCACAAGACGTCAGAGAGCTTCATTCTCGTCATCCTATCGCCTCCATAGCGGCGCGCACCCTCTTCCGCGCGCCTGAGATCGCCTGCGGACTAACCCCGGCCCTCCTGGCGACCTCGTTCTTCCGCTCTCCTCTGATCAGGCCGGCAACCAGCGCCTTCGCCACGCGATCCCCGGCCAATCCACGCATCAACCGCAGGATGTAGGACTGAGACTGGAGGAGGTCCGTAAAGTCATCCGTGACGGCTGTCTCTACAACGACTTCCCTGTTCTCCCGAGACATCCGCTTGCGCCATTCGTTGCGCGTCCAGTACACGCCCGCCTGAACTACGTAGGCGTCAGTCTGGCTTAGCAATGAACGCTTCTTCGCCGTCTCGAGGATCCCCAGCCAGATCTCCTGTTCCGCTTCGTCGGAGTCGATTCCAGTAGAGCGGCTTAGATACTGCGCCGCCTTGCAAACGCGGGGCTCTAGTCGCTTCGCTCGCCTGCTATTCATGGCTCCCTCCCAGGCTATTGCCCAACCGGGATCCCTGGATATGGTTGCCAGGGATAGGATGCTGCCCATTGATCACCCCACCAATGCCGTGCCGTACAATCCTTGCCCTTGATGTGGACGCGTCCCCGTAGACCAAAAGGCGTACTCACGATGTCTGACACCGCTCTCAGATAGGTCCTAGATCCATAGAGGACTTTCTGCTTACTCCTACTTTTCTCGACCATCACTCCCTCCGAACCATGGGTACCAAGGCGCCAAATCCTCAGGAATCTTCCCGCCGAGCAGAAGAGGCAAGTCCGCATGTAGCTCTGGCGGGTCGTAGCACATCGTCCGCATCGTCCCGCGCTGGTGCTCGTCGTAGTGGCCGTAGAGGATCATGTCTGCGATGACGTCACAGAAGGCGTCCCAGTCCGCCCTTTCGTAGAGTCCTGATGTGAATCCGAGGCTATGCTGGAGTTCGTGATTCACGGTTCGTCTCAGTCCGCCGCAAACGATCCAGTCGTCAGGATCCGGCGAGATGAAGACCAGACCGTCGCTTCTAGCGCACGCTAAGGGGCTCTCGCAGGTCGTGTAGACGGTTCGCGCGTCCATGTTCACCGATGTCGCGAGAACAGTCGGCAACCAGAACGGATTCCACGGAAGCCATAGCGCAAACAGCAGTACCAACATTTCTCCTCCGTGCCAGGAAGGCTAATTTGGCTAATGCCTCATCGAATTTGGGTCCCAGGTCCACTGCGTTGCTGGGACCGGTCAAGGTCACTCCGTTTCCCGTGATTCTCACTACCATGCCCAGTGCCCCAGGCGGACTACGCCATGCCTTATCAGTGACAGATCGGTAGCTATGCCCAGGTATTCAGCGTTCCACTTGACGCATTGGCCGAAGTTCAGCATGCGAGTAGCCATACGCGTTATCTGATGCCCTGCGTACCAAGAGGCCCGCACATACTCCCGACGATTCTTTGCCCTGCGTTCTCTTGATCCGATCACCGCTCCCTCCTTGAACCATTTCAAACCAGCGCGGAAACTTTCAAGTCCGCCAGCAAAAAAAGGGCCAGGTCCTGCCGCCTTTCCGGCCGCAGCCGAGCCAAGCCCTCTATGAGCTTTCGCCCGATCGGAATCTTGCCGTGATACACTTTGCTGAGGTAGGAGTTGTCCACCCCCAACCGTTGGGCGAATTGGCAATCCGTCTGCGTGCCCTGGCTCTCTTTCAATAGCTCAACTACTTGATCTTCTGTCATCTCTCCGCCTTTGCCTGGGTTGGTCGGGTTATCATATCCTCTTCAGCACGCTCTAGTTCGTCAGCTTCTTGCTCTAACCTGACGGCTTCCCTGCGGTGAACCCTGGGCCTCATTCCCCCGTCTGCCAGACGTCGCAGGTCAGCGGCTCGCTGGCGTAGGATGGCGGCCTGTTCCTGCGGCGTAGACTCTCTGGCCTTTGGTCTGGGCATTCCGTTTGGTCCAAACAGCTTTACCCGTAACCGTTCCTCTGCCGCCTTGCGTGCTCGTTTAGACATGTGCCCACTAGGTGAAGATAGGGCTATGGCCTCGACCATTGTATCATTGTGTTCGCCCATCTTCTTGCAACCTCTCAAGATTCTGCCCCTATTATAACCGATTACTTGAAAGTTGTCAATAGCCAATTCATCGGGGCGCAGCGATTCTCGTTCCTTCCCAACGGATAGGCCCGCGCCTTTGCGGGGTCCGCCGTGGCTATGCTTGGTCATGTGGCAGGGTGCCCCCATTTGCTTGGTGGCAACCTGTGCACCCCTGTGCGCAGAGGTCTTAGTTCGACTGATTTCATAATCCGACCATCGACCTCTTCAGAATTGTAGTGGCAAACAAAGCAGTGTTCGCCCAGGCAAGAATCTTCTCTATGACTCTTGTTGCCCATCCTACCATGCGGCTCTACGTTGTACTGAACGTACTCCGTTTTGATGGGGCCGCGCGAAGACACTTCTCTAGCGCCCACCCAGATCGTGCCCATCGGCTCTCCACACTCAGGGCAGGGCGTTCCTCCTACATCTTCCCAGGGGTGTGTCATTGTATCCTCTCCTCTCTCTACTTGGCCTCTGCCTCATCGGCGCCGGGCGGCCAGTCCGGACGGACCGGGGTTGCCCCCGGTTTCGGCTATCTCTTCCAGATGGTCTCGCCGCATCGAGAGCAGTAGATGCTCTCAGTCTTGTGCTCCGCGTTTATGTCGCCCCAGACGATCTCGCCTGTGTCGGGGTTGATATACCCAGTTCTTTTGCCCACTAGCTGGCCCTCAACCGCTAGCTCTGACCCCGGTTCACCACAGACCATACAGCCTAGACTTACCGCTTCTATCAGTTCATCGTTCGTCGGCCATTCACCCTGGTTTCCTTTGTCAGACATCATCCTCTCCTTCCTCTATGTGAGGGCGATTCTCCTGTGGGTAGTTGTGGTCATAGTAGCCGCAGCTCGGGCACTTCAGATCTGTGGAGTTGCCGACTGGCAGAAGGATCGCGGCCTGACACTGCGGGCACGTATCAGGCGGCCAGTCCGAGTCGGAGAAATGCGTCCTGATTTGATCGGCGAGGTACTTTAGATCGTGATCGTCAAACCAGTCCGGCATCTCGTGATCGCGGGGGTCACTGGAGAGGTTGAGCAGAGTCCGAACCTCCTCGGGCGTGACATCGAGTGGCCCGACCTCGGTGGGGAGGCCCTCAAACATCTCCTCCGCGAGCTGATTCAACGCATTGACCTGTTGGGTTCTATCGGTTCCGTCGTACATCGTTCTCTCCTCTCTTTGTGGCCTGCCATCTTCACAGCCCCGGTCAGCCAGTCCGGGACGACCGGCCCGAAGGCCGGTTTCGGCTCAGTATTCGCTCGGGAAGAGCATAGTCGTCACCGATCTATCGGCCTCTGTGATTATCCACAAACTCCCACCGTCAGCAAGTACATAGGAGGAGAACAGGCGGAGGTACTTGTCCAGGGAGAACTCGTTCTCCTGGGTATCCTCTTCCTCAAGGTCACCCCAGTCGCCACTCAGGTGCCGCGCTAGTGATGCTTGAACCTGCGCCGCGAACTGGTCATCCTCTGCCGCCCTCTCACATACGCCCGCCGTCATGACTATCTGACCGGCCTCGAACTTCTGATCTTTTGCCCTTACCAGTTCCGCTACTATTCCTGTTGTCATTTCGCTCCCTCACCACTTTCGCCAGACCTTGCGCTTGACATCTTCTGCAAGCTCACGGTCCCTATCGGTAGCAGATGCCCGGCTCTCAATAGTCCGAACCGCCGCCTTGATAGTCCCCAGGCCCCACGCTTGGAGCCAGGAGTAGGATTTGCCGCTCACTTCATGAATGATGCGCTGCGCATTATCTAGTCTCATCTCTCCCTCTCTACTTGGCCTGCCTCATCAGCGCCCGGCGGCCATTCCGGACGAACCGGGGAGTAACCCCGGTTATCGGCTTAGAATTGAGGCTCTTCCATCTGGTCAAGCTGGCATTCCTTGCAGATGGTCGCTCCGCCCTCAAGCACATCCACCTGCTCAACAGGCTTAGCCTGACCGCACTCATCACAGCCCCACATCTTGGTAGCCTCGGCCTTTCGGAGCATCAGCTCAGTCTCGGCCTCAAAGGTCTCTACCGCCCTGCGCTCTTCCCTCTCTTGTGCCGCTATTGATGCCATCGTTCCCTTCCTCTTATCCCTAGCCACAAACCTGATCGCTTTGTCTATCGGTCGTTCGGTTGTCATTCTAGGATCTACTTGCCCAGTCATTTCGCCCCCCTTGAATCCCTGATGATCGACTACTCTAGGTTGCCTTGCAGCGACTCTTGCCTTTCTTAGCTGAGCCTTTGTCATCGTCATTTCGCCCCCTCTTTGATTCTGCTCTCTACGTTCTCGATCACCGAACTCGCGACCCGCTGCGCCTTTTCGAGTGCTGGCAGTAGGTCCTTCGGATTCTCATTCCAGCTGGCGATGTAGTTGGCTGAACTCACCCTCACGTCTACCCCGAAGTGGAGGCAGATGATCGCCGCCGCCGCATCGGTCAAACCCTCGCGGACCGCTGTAACCTTTTCCTTCCACTCGGGAGTCAGTTCGTGAACCAACTCATGGGCGATCGTCCTCGGTACATTTCCGTTGTCGGTGTAGCCGATCTTGCCTCCCGCCGACCAACCCAGGGCACCTCCCCTGTAGTCGTACTCCTGGACGTCGATCTGAAGCTCCGCAGCGTATTGGAGCAAAGCCTCCTCGACCTTGCTGGCGCGCCCGTCGCCCTGCCAATCGAGCTCGGGGATTTCGTCGCCCTCCGTCTGCGAGATGTCGAACACGTGAACGCCCTTGAACCAGATGCCCGTTTGCGCCTTCTTAGTTTCGCCGTCTTCCGTCTCGATCTCCGCGTACCGGGGAACCGGCGCCAGGATCGCGATGCCCTTTTCGCCCTTGAGGACTTGCCTTCCTAGTTCCTGCCACTTGCGGTATCCAGCGACTTTCGTGGCGTCAGGCCTTTGGACCGCGATCAGCATGATGTTTCCGAAGCTGTACTTGTGGAACTTGGCCGAGACCTTGAGGTACTCCTGAAAGGCCTCGGACGCCCGCGCGGATTCGGCGCTCTGGATTAGGTCCTCCAGCTGCCGATCAATCCTCTCCTTCAGTTCCTTGCCGTTGTTTTGCCCAGTCATTTCAGCCCTCCTCCCCTTTACCTCTTTGCCACTACTGACCACACCAGCCCAGGAATCGAGCCTGTATCCCCGGCTTCCACCGGTTGAGCACCATGCCGCTTTTGTATCCCTGGTGCAGTCAGCAGGGGCAAAGCCCCTGCCTATTCATATCCCTAGCCATTGAGTAGGCACTCCGGCCAGCGCCGGGCCTCACAGAATACGTTACAGGCAAGCATACCGTGTTTGGCTTGGCACCCGTGGAATCGGGCGTCCTTGGCGGCCTGCTCGGGTGTGCGGGTAGGCATGACTTCCTTTTGCAGGCAACCGTCGCCATACCAGTGAGAGCACAGGCGGCTGCAGTGCGGCAAGCTGTGGAGCTTGGCACAGTCACGGATCACTTCTAGGCGGACCCGGCGCTCAAAGTCTGGCCCGTTGGGATCGTTTCCTTGCTCAATGACGCGGACAGATAACTGGTTGTAGTAACCCATCATTCTCTCCCTTCGCGTATCGGGTCCTTCAGTATCTTGATGATTGCCAGTGTCACGTCGTCTACGGTGGCCTGGCCGGTCGCAGCAAGTTCTTCCAGTTCTGCTTCAGTTCTTGCGATGCCGTCTGCGTTCTGGCTGGCTTAGAATCCGAGCAACTTGATTTCGAGTGCTGCTAGTAGTGCTGACTTCATCTTCATCTCCTCCTCGGTTGGGGTAGTGATTAGGTTCATCGTAGCGGTGACAACTCTCTCTTCAGAGCCACTGCGTCCTCTTCCCACTGAGGAAGGTAAACCCCGCTCTCGATTGGCGTTCCAAGTTCTGCAAAGCGAGTCCAGTAGACTGACTCATCCGTGGCAATCAGTTGGGCAGCGGCACTGGCCGCATCGTCAAACGTGCCTGGCATCGTGGCGGCCCATTCCCACTTGCCCATCGGTGCTCTCTTCTCGATTCTCCAGATTCTCTCGTTCTGCCCAGTCATTGCGCCCCCCTTTCATTATCGGTTGGCTGCTGTTAGGTGGCCCGAATGCTTCCGGCCACCACAGCAGGAGCCAACCAGCTCCTGCGCCCCGTTCTTGCCTCTGGCTGCGTGCCATTCGCTCTCGCTTCGGTAGGCCGCCTTCCGCCGCCCCTCCCTGGGCCTTACCCCGGTCCGGTTCTGTACTCTCTCCGGTCGCTCCGGGTTATCTCCCAGTTAAACCTCTAGCCCTGGCTCCTGGCTTGCTTGCCCGCCCCCTCGGCCCTCTGGCCTTCCCGCGTCTCGTCCGGTTCTTCGTCCGGCTCGGCCCGGTCTCGGGATCTATCTCTCCCTCTGGGGCTTTGGCTATTGAAACCTTTCAAGTTTCTACCTACATTATACCTCTGTTTTTGAAAGTTGTCAAGGGGGTTTATGTTAAAGTTTTGGTATCCAATCTTAAAGATTTGAGGGGATTCAAGGCCCTTCCCGCCTGCTCATTGACAGTCTAGGGGCGTTTGTGGTATGATAGAAGCATGAATCTAGGGAGCAAACTCCGACAACTACGCCAACACAAGGGGTGGACGCTTGATGAAGCCTTCCGGGCTTCCGGCATCAGCGGATCCAACATCTCCCGCCTCGAAGATGGGCAGAGCCCTCGCGTAGCAGCGTCCACGCTGGCCGCGCTGGCCCAAGCCTATGAGGTGAACGTCCTGGTACTCTATGAGGCGGCGGGTTGGTATGAACCGCCCACGGGTCCGAACCCCGAACTAAGCCCCTCTGAAAAGGAACTGATCGACGTCATCCGTTCGGCTCCTTCGGTAAGGGAGAAGTTGATTCATAGTCTCATTGACGTGGCGAAGATCGCCCGGGATGCGAATCGCCGATAGTTACTATGCGATGTCTCCTCTGGGCAGCCGTTTCGAGCAAACCGCAGGCTGACGAAACCAAGGACTCAATCCCCACGCAGATCTCCGCCGGCCGTGAGCTGATTGAGCAAAACGAAGGCTGGCACGAGGTCCGCGATCCTCTTGTGATCCCCGGTCATTCCAGAAACTACATCTTCCTGGCCGACGCCGCCGTTGACATGCCTCCCTATTCCTCTCTAATGACCCTCGCCAGGGAAGGGCAAATCGACCTGCTGATCTGTAGGGGCCGGGACCGCCTGGGGCGCACCGACGCCCTGGTCGCCCAACTGGAAGAATATCTAGCCTCCTACAACGTGCAAATCCTCTCTATGTCCATGCCCACCAGAGTTCAGGAGCCCAAAGACTTCTCTAATCACCGGGACCGCGCAGGGCTTTGGATGCGTTCCATCGAGCGGGCCAAGGCGCAGGACGAAATCATGGAGTTGCGGGCCCGGCACGATCGGGGCATGACCCGGGAGGTTAAGTCTGGCCGGCACGTGGGCAAAACGCCCTATGGCTACCGCAAGAACGGGCAGGTTCCGGAGGTCTACGAGCCAGAGGCGGCGGTAGTGCGGTTGATCTATCGTTGGTACCTGGAAGGGGAGTCTATGAGCGAGATCGTGAGGAGACTACCCCTCTACGCCAGCGAACGGCATCCTACCTGGGTCACTCCGGTGAGGTACATCCTTCGGAACCCTTTCTATGCAGGGTTCACCGCCTGGAAGCGTCATGGCAAGCACAAGCGCAAGCCGCGTTCAGAATGGATCCTCGCCGACGGGCATCATGAAGCCTTAGTCAGCGTTGACGATTGGGAGCGAACGCAGCGCGAGATGGGGGCCAGGAAGGGGCAGGGACCTCGGGCGCCGTACACAGTCTATGCCCTGAGCGGGTTGGTCCATTGCGGTCTGTGCGGAGGCCTGATGAAGATTGCCAGAAGCGGGGATGCCAGATACTACGCCTGTCTGCGTCATGACGCGCGGGTGAGCATGCGGCTAGAGATCGTGGAGGGGCACGTGGCGGCCTGGCTGCAGTACCGGTTAGAACGCCCGGAGATGGTCCGCTACGAAATCAAGGAGAACCCGAACCAGGAGATCGAGCAACTTCGCAAAGCCCTTGACCGGCACCGGAGCGCACTCGATCGGTGGAGACGGGACTATGAGGACGGTCTGCTAAGTCGCAGCGAATTCTACACCCACAAACTGCGGCTGGAGGAGGTTAGCGAAGTCACGGCCACGCGCCTGCAGGAAAAGGAAAAGGCGACGGTAGACCCCGAACGCCTCAAGGAAGACTGGAAGAACCTCGCCGCGGTAGATGACATCCTCGCCGCCTGGCACGACCCCGATCGTGTGGCGCAAATGAAGGCTCTCCTGCGCTCCCTTGGGATTCACATCACGATCACAGGACGTGAGATCACCCTTGCCCTCAAGTAGTCCAGCCGCATGATCCTCGACACGATAGTTACGCTGGGCGCACAGAATGAAGCGGGGGCCGAAGCCCCCGCTCTTCGTTGTCAGAGCTGCCGCGCGTGAGCCAGTGTACTCGTGCCGAATGCTATGAAGCCCGCCGCTAACGCCACGTAGAAGGCTTCTACGGTCAGTGTCTCGGTGCAAAGCAAAGCAGACAGCCCGAGGGCCGCTATGGGTAGGATGAATGTCGCTCCGAACACAATCCATCTCTTGGCCTTCGGAGCAATCGCACCCCAACCGGACCACGTTTCTACCAAGAATGAGATGACCACCCCCACGGCGATCGGCACGGCTGCTACCACTCCTTCGATAGTTCTCAGCCATGTCAGCAACGTACAGAGGGGCGGGATCTCGGTCTGTGCCGTAGGCGCTGCTGCGATCATCACGAAGACCAAGCTGAGCAGAGCAGCGATAATAAGCAGGGTTCGCCCTGCATTTCTAAGCATGCTTCCGACCATGTCAGTCACCTCCCTATTTTTCTGGCCGATTCCGCTAGTCAAGGTTTCTGCTACTGCCTCCTTTCTATTTGCGCGTGTAAGCTCGGATTCTCTTCTGACTATTAAAGTAAACTCAGCCCTGATTTCTTCAAGTCATTACGGACATCATGTGAAAGCCCTGTTTGCGCGTGTAAAGCCTCACGCTATCCCTTTGCTCCTGTCCACTCGAAGATCGGGTCCATCTTGATAGACTCCTCGACCGGGACAGGATAGTTGAGATAGTCATTGGGGATCTCTGCGAAGTTCTTCCGCCGTGGCCAGTCCTCTAAGAGTTGCCCGTCGCTTGTCATCTTGAACTCATAGATGAACCCGCCGATCACTGGCGTCTTGCCCTTGCGCTTCAGATATGGCGTCTGGCCCTCAAAGCAGGGTACTTGTGCGCACACTATTGGCCCGGCGTCGAATAGGACCCTAATATGTAGATGTCCAGCAAAGAGCACCCGCACTGCTGGCGAGTGTTGCCGCTCGACGACCTTCTGTAGCTCTGCGAAGGCCATCTCCTCAACGTGCTTCTGCATCTTGTAGGAGTAGGCGTAAGGCACGCCACCCATCGGGTGCCACAACCTTGCGTCTGTCCCCGGTAGCATCGGCACATCCGCCAGGTCAAAGCCCATGTATATGATGTCAGCCCTCTGGCTTGCCACATCTCTGACGACGTTGTAGCCATTCTCCTTGATGAACGCGAAGTCGTGATTGCCGCCGATCATGTAGTACGTTAGCCCGTCGTGTTGGGGTAGGTATGCGATAGCAAGCGCAGCCTGTTCTGGGCCGCTAGGCGTCACGACATCATGTATCTGGCCTCGGTATATTTTGTCTCCTGCCGTTAGGTCTCCGCAGAAGAGTACCTGCCTAACCCCGTCATGATACATCTCTTCAATGCAGCGGTGTAGGTTTGTGATCTGTGCGTACTTAGAGCCAAAATGGGTATCGCTGATGATTCCTATGATGAACTGGCCGTACTCTTCATCCCAAATAGTCGGGGGCGGCGGCACTGCGCAAGTAGCCCTGGTGGCCCACAGCACATCCTCCGTTGCCGTCTGGATAATCTCATAAGACATGGCCCCCAAGATAGAGACCACGTCGCTTATCGTTCTCTCAGAGCGGTCAAACTTGTGGGACAATTGGGAACAGGATTGAGGGTTATCCTTGATTGCCTTCAGGAACTTGGCAACCGGGATGCCATGCACCCTCTCGCCTACCTCCCCATTGGGAGCAGGATCACCCATGTTCCCCTTGGCAATGTGGCGGTAGTGGGACCTGGTAGCTTCCTTAGACCTACCAAGGAGCGCACCGCATTCTACCCACTCTCTCGGTGGCTTCTCGGCTCGAAGGGAAAGAAGTTTCTGGTCTTCGGCTCTAGTCCATTTAGTCATTCATGCCCTCCTGAACTCTGGTCAATCATTGGCCCTTTACTTTTGGCAGTAAAGTGCCTATGCTTGTCGGGCTTTCAGTCACCCTACGTTCATCCGGCTAAGGCCGCCCTCAATCTGCCAGGGCATGCAGTATCAGACACATAGCAATGAGGCAGAACATACGGGTACGCCGGCGTAGTCCTACTGTTGGCTCGCCAGTAGCCGAGGGCTTCTATCAGCTTGCGCACCGTTCTCACCTGGACGTCGGTGATCTTATTCAGTCCCATCACCGAGATGCCGATGGTGTCCGCGTTCACAGACCCTGGTCCGGTGTCTAGCCCGCTGTGTATCGTGATGTGCCTGAACGGCGCCGCGAAGTGGGGCTTTGCTTCCCAGTCGACCAGGATGTGATAGGCGATGCTGGGATAACCACGGCCTTTCTTGGTCTTCGCCCTAGTGTGATATTCTGCGATGCTAGCGCAGGTCTGCGTCGCTAGGTCGCTGGCCGTGTAGTGAACGACGATCCCATCCCATTCCCTTGCTCCGCGGGTCTTGATGCGGCTCGTGCCCACATACTTCTCCAGCGCAAGCCTTTCCTCAATCAGTTCAAGGCCAACTATTCGGCACGCTTCAAAGACGGTCAATTCAGTGCTCACGGGTTCCTCCTCTTCCGGTTCTGGCGTCGGCGGGGCAGGTGGCATCGTTCCTCGTTCAAACGTGGGTATCGCCTTCACGGCGCTTATTGTCTTTGTCCTTTCGGTGAATCCGTACCATGCCTCATCGCTAGGGCCGCTCAGAATCCAAGGGCAGACCGCGAACAGGTAGTCGGGCAAGGGACTTCCGTCGGATACCTTGCCGTCTAGGAACCAGCGGTACATCTCGCCATGGTATTGAGCGTGTAGGGCATCATCTACTCTCGGATAGCGATCGTCGTCCGATGCCTTGTAAAGCCATCCCCCTTCCCCGCAGATGATAGGCGGCACGAACCCTAAGGAGTCCTGAAACATACGGGCGAACGTCTGCCAGCCTAGAACAGACCAATAGTCCTCCTTCCAACTCGGAGGGTGATTGAGGCCGTAGTTATGGGAGCAGAACCACGTACGCTTCCAGATATGACTATCGGGCGGAAGGACGGCGAACAGGGCGAACAACTCCGGCGGACTAAGACATTGGATCCCAGGGAATCCTCCCGCCGATACGACCTCACTGGCTTTCAGGGCCCAGAGACCGGCCCATTTCTGCATGAAGTCGGCTGGCCGCTCCTTCTCCCACTCCCGGTTGTCGGAAGGTTCATTGAAAATCTGGATGTAGGCAGGGATGCCTGCTGATAGCAGGAGTCTGGCGTCCCTTGCGAAGTCGTACAACTTGCTAATTCCCAGCACCTTGCGAACGACTGGCATGATGCCCGCCGCCCACAACTGTTTCGCGGCCTCGAGCATCACATCTTCCCCGGCGCCGAAGGCGAGCATGCCCCATGTGGCCCTCAGGGCTTTCGCTCGAGCAATGTCCTCAGTAAGTGCGGCGCCGACTAGCCGGTCCCCCAACCCGAAATGAATACCTATGCCGTTGTCGCCCGGAGGTCGCGGGAAACCCTCTGGGGCGGGTGGAGTTGGGGTTGGCGTAGGGGGTGGCGTAGGGGTAGGCGTAGGGGTAGGCGTAGGGGGCGGCGTAGGGGTTGGGGTAGGCGCAGGTGTCGGCACATCAATCGAACGCGGCGGGTTTTGCTTCAACAGTTGCACGACGGGCCTGGTTTCGCCAACCCTGTACCAAGCCTCTTCGTCCCAGATTCCCTGATGCCCTAGAACCTGCTGAGCCAGAATCCAGGGGCAGTATCCCCAGAACCACTTGTGCTCGGGCCAATAGACATCCCTATACCACCTGTCCAGCGCCAGGCTCCAGTTGCCGTGATCTTGGCTGTTCTGGACCCACATAGGATAGTCTTTATCCCATTGACGGAAGATGTGAAATACGCCACCCTCTGTGCTGATGATAGGTAGCCGTTTGCCCCACCGATTCCAGATCATGTCCCGGTAGGCTTCATGACCTATCGCGGAGCAATCGTCGTCTAGCGGGGTCAGTCCAAGGTTGTAGGGGTGCTCGAAGTGCCAAACGCCGTTTTCTATCCACGCGTGATTCAGCACCGCGTCGTGAACGGCCAGCCACAAGCCATTGTCCAGAAGCCAGCGCATCTCTCCATCGGCGTTCGCTGCCAGCCAGTTGAAGAAAGCCCTGGAGTAACGAATACTGGAGCACTCCCCATGATACGCACAATGAGCTAAGGGAGGAATCGCCGGATAGCCGCCCATCTGCGCGATCCTCAAGGCGTCCGCCAGCCAGAGCGGCGCCACGATTTCGGCCGCCTTCTCAATCGGCTGCGGCAAGGCCCTGTTCTCCCATTCGTCGGGCAGGTTGGTCTCATTATGGCTGGTGAGTATCCACCTCGTAATCCCTTCCTTGATATACCTCTCGACCGCAAGCCAGCTCTTAGCCATCATTCTGCGAGGCGCAGGCCACTTCTCGTACATACGCATAATGGGCGTCATGTCGTTCTCGCGCCAGGCCTTGGCCGCGTTATACATGGAACCGGCGTCGTCAACGAAGACGGTCCAGCCGATGCCCATCTGCTTCATCTCTTTGGCCCACCAGCCGATGTCAAACCCGCAAGAGGTGCCGGGCCCGAAGTGTACGCCCCTCAGGACGTCAGGCCTCTCGTATTGCATCCTTCCTCCCTAGCTTGAGAAGTATTGCGTTGCCCAGCGAATGATCTCCAAGGCCAGCAACAGGGTAGGCGCACCTACGATCCCGCCTACCGCAGCCTTCGTTTTCCTGTCGCTCAGATCAATGACCAAGTTCCCCCCAGACGCCTTTCTGGCCGGACAGTCTTCATGGGCTTGGCGTTGCAGGGCTATATCCTTATCATGCTGGCGCACCGTGCCGTTCAGTTGTGAGAGCTGAGCCTTCATCGCTGGCAGGTTCTCCGCCAGCGTGGTGTCTATCCTCACGATGGCCTCCCTCGTCCCACTGACCATGTGGGTGACTTCCTTCATATCATCCTTGAGCCCTTTGATGTATCCTGGTTCTCCTGCCATAGTTCCCTCCACAAAAAAGGCGACAAGCTCAATAGAGAAAGAGCCTGTCGCCAGTTATCTTGTCTGGATCGACGCCGGTATTAGGTTATAGGTTCCCTGGTATCGTCCCCCAGAAGTCTAGGTTCATGTAGCGGGATGCTGCGGCAACGGCATAGCACATCGCCATTGGCGTCAAGACCGCCGTGGGCACCGAGATCGTCGTCGTCGCAATCTGCACGCCGTCCAGATAGTAGTCCACTTGTCTGAGCCCGCCCGTTATCGGGTAGACATTCGCGGCGTGCCAGTGATTGCCGGTATCCGCAGGCACCGCACTGGCTACGGTATTGACTGCGCCACCGCCAGTCCTAGTTTGAATCAGCCAGTTCACGGATAGGGTCGTGTCAATCCCTAGCCTGATGAAGTTCGCCCATGCCACATCACGAGAACCGAACAAGCCCAATACGCTGGTTGTGCCGCTAACCGCCATCCTTGCCAGCATTACCCAGCCTAAGTCGGCGTCCAGCGTACCATAGCTGTCAGCTGCATCACCAAGATAGAGGTAGTGATAGAATCCCGCCCCTGCGCCCGCCGTGAGCCGATAGGCTCCGCCATGTGTGGACAGCAAGGTGCCGCCGCTACCTGCGCCATTAGAGACAGGGGTGTACTGCTCGTGCAGGCTATCGCCCAGGAAGTCGTCCTTCCAACCCCTATGCCAGTCGTAGTCGGTGATGAACCGTCTGACCTCACGGCTCTGTAGCCTTTCCAGCCGTTTCTCAGCGTCTACGATGCGCCGGACTAGCTCTTGATCTATCATTCGGGCGCCACTATCCAGCAGTTAACGTCCGTATAGCGAACGAAGTTGCCGCGTCTGCGCTGTCGCAGAAACGGGGTCATGGCTACCGTGGGCACCTTGGTTGTGTGCGTGTTTATGAGTTGCCCGTCTAGCAGGTGTTCTATCCTTCCAGATCTCGCAATCATTGTGTGCCAGTGCCAGTCAGTGTCTATGGCTACGCCGCTGTCGGTATAGCTCACGAACAAAGAGTCGTTGTCCGACGCGATGTACCAATTGTTTCCCCAGTCCGTATTGCAGCAAACCTCGACGTAGTTGGCCGCCCCAGGCTGTATTGAGGCGATAGAAAAGAAAGTCTCCGTGGTGTGAGATAGCTGCGCCCGGCATATCTGCTCATACCCATCATCCGGGTCTATCGTCGCAAAGCCCGCGTTGTTTCCGAGCCAAAGGTACGCCCAAGAACCAACGGCGCTATCACTCGTGAGGCGGACCACGCCCCCGTGACGGTTGTTCTGCAGAACAACACTACTACCACCTCCAGAAAGCTCTACGGTATACTGCTCCTGTAGAACTTGGCCCAGAAAATCATCCTTCCAAGGCCGCAGCCAGCGATAGTCGGTGATCAGCCGCCTCTCCTCCTCGCTCTCCAGCCGCTCGATACCTTCCGCTATAGCCGCCAGCCGATCGATCATGCCGCGTACTCCAGGTTGGCCCTGATCTCCTCCCTCTGACCCTTTACCGTCACCTGTACCGCCGCCACGTGAAGATCATACTGTTCGCCCTCATAGCTACCTGTCACTAGGTCCCCATGACCCCAATGCACCCCGTAGAGACTGGCGGGGGTTTCTATGATGGAAAACCCGAATCTCTTCTTCGGGCGGCCTTCCTCCAGGGCCGCTCTGCCAGCGCTACCTAACCGGCTGATGTAGTCTTCACTGCTTTCATCCAGCAGGGTTTCGCACCTGTTCAACGGGCTTTCGCCGATCCTGGCCGCATCCTGCACCGGGAGGATTATACAGTTGTCGGCTTGGCCGGATCCCTGAACATAGACGAATGTGATCTCGTCCCAGGCGTCTTCCTCAGACCAGGGTTCCGCCATGTTGTTGCGCTCCAGCGCGAAGATCTGCGGCCCGTGGATTCCGCCGGGGTGACGGTGATCCTGCCCCCACTGTTGGACGTTCGTCCTGAACTCCATATCGAATCCGCGATTGAGAGGCACCACTCCGAACCATACCCCAGTAGAAGGGGTCTCCATGCTTGATAGAGAGACCTCTTGCAGCGTCGTGAGTAGTTGGCGCCGGCAGGCTTGCTTCCATACTACCGTTCCTGCGCCAGCGTTCGCCTGCACGCTCAGGTATCCGGGGGTCACTAGGTTCCGGTCCGCAGTCGCGCTGGCCCCAAGGTTCTCCCTCACTAGCGCCTTTTCAAGATCGTCTGCCGCTTGATATTTGAGGGCTTGAGCCGTACCCGCGTTGTAGGCGATGATCCGCCTCCCTAGAATGTGATTGTAGCAGGGCCCCTTCAGAACCAGGGTGTGTTTGCCCTCCATGTATTGCCTGCGCTTGAACCGAATCAGTCCCGCAAAATCGATGGCCCTCTTGCCGCCCTCCGGCTGGCGCCAAACTACTACCCTCCCGTCCTTCTGCGCCATAGAGATGTCAAAGGCGTCCTCACTTATGGCGAATGTAAAGGCTCCGAGATCATTGGTGCTCTTGGCGTATTCCAGCGTCTCAAAGTCATCTGCCAAAAGTAGAGGCACTCCGGTCGCAGGATGCAGTATCCAGACCTCATACTCTGCCATCAACTCACCGCGCTATCTAAGTCCCACCATCGATTCCGCCAGAACATTGTCACGATTGTGAACCAGACCTCAATGTCCGCGTCCGCTCCCACTACCGCGTCAACCGTGATCGTCCCTCCAAGACCCGAGCCGTTGTCCTCTATGATCGCCTGGGCCCCAGGGGCAGCGTAGTCGGCCGTATGCCCCACTAGCTCAGTCCTGGCCGCGTCGCTGTAGAGGTTGACGTGATAGTCCGCGCCGTCGAAAACGATGCTCACATAGAGCCTGCCCCGGTCCGTGTTGCCCTGCGAGATCCCGGTGATACTCTCCCATGCTGAGAGCTGGTTGTTATCGTCGCCACTCTCCCTGGGGTCCGCGTCTGTGATGAACACGCTCACATGATTTTGCCCATGCACGCCGCCGTACTGCGCCCTCGGGGCGGATTCTAGGCAGAACTCACCCATATCGGACATGGGGAGGATGCCGCCCAAACGATTGCCGCGCCGGTTGGACGTGGCGGTCTTCTGGCCTACACTCAGGTCCAGGGTGACGATTTCGCCGTCGAGGATGAGCACATCACAGGGGATTTCCTGGCCCGTGGTCTCGTTGCGGATGGACCGGACTAGCCCCGCGTTCTTGACCTCGATGATCGGAAGGGCAAAGACGCTTCCGGCATCGGTGACAGTATTGTCTCCAGCCACCAGGACCGTGCCCGCAGCGTCCCAACCAAAGTACAAGTCCTCACCGTCCACCGTCACCGACCGCACAGACGGAGCGCCGGGCAAGTCAAACGCTAGGTGCGCCCAGGCGAACCCATTCCACCAGGCCGCCCGATCGGTCAACGTCAACTCACCAGCCTGCCCAAACGATCCCACGACGTACAGCCTCCCGTCGTCACCCATCGCCATTTTCCACGCCTGAGCATCAAGCCCGCCGTCCAGGTTGCTCCATATAACCCCGTTAAAGGACGCGACATAGTTCACAGTCTGGCCGCCCGCCGTAGTGAACACGCCGCAAGCGTACAGCTTGCCGTCGGGTCCGTAGACCACATCAAGCACAGTGCCATTGGTCCCGGCCCCCAGGGGCGACCAAACGGTCCCGTCCCATTCCGCTATGTAGCTGCAGGCAACGCCGCCCGCCGTGCCGAAGAAGCCCCCGACGACGAGGTGGCCGTTCGGAGCGATCACGCCGCAACGCCCGAACTGGTTCAGTCCATTGCCCACCGTGGCCCAGGCCCCGCCTAGAGGCAACTGGACGATATGATCACCCGCTGGCGATCCGAGGCCGCCCCAGTTCGTGAACTCCCCTATCACGTACAGCGCCCCGTCGTGGCCCTCCACGATGTCATAGACGCCAGTAACCGCACCCGCTCCAGGACCGCCGCCAACGTTGACCCAGGTGTCCGTAGTCGGGTCGTACTGCGCCAGATAGTCCGCCGCCCCATCCCCAGCGCCGCCCGATCCGTTGGTGAACAATCCGCCCACGTACAGCGTCCCGTCGGCTGTGATGTAGAGGACGTGGACCGCCCCGTTCAGTCCGCCGCCAATCGCTACCCAGGCTTGCGCCGACACGTCCCACATGACCACGTTGTTCCCGGTGACGCCCGGCAACCCGTCCCACGCCGCGAACGAGCCGCCCACGTAGACATCGCCGGTGGTGGGGTCCACGACGATTGTGCTCACGGTCCCGGCGGCGGTTGGCGGTCCCATCGGATCCCACACCCCGTCTATCTTCGCCAGGATGTACCGGCTAGTGAACTCATCCTCCCAATCCAAGACTTGCTCCTGAGTCACCGGGTCATACCAGAACGGGTCGTGAGCAATCAGTCGTAGCGCGACGATTGACATAAGACCAGGGCGCCCCACCCGGCGCTCTACTGAACTGTCATAACGCACGTAGAGATCCCTGGAGACCCCATTGACCGTGATGCGATAGATCGAGGGGTCGCCACGGTCTGCCCTGTCCCAACGCAAGGCCCCCTGCATCCGGGCCTTGATCTGCATAAGGGCTTTCTGATTGTTTCCCCACATGGTCGCGGTGAAGATCAGTAGCCGCGGCTTGACCACGACACCCTTGTAGAGCGCCCCCGGCATTCCATACACCTCTTGTTGCAGGTGTTCGATTTGGGGCAGACCTTCCCCTCCAAGAGGCCAGTCGAGGTCCGGCGAACCGGGTACGATCCTCCCCGTGCACACGAACTCCTGGCCATCCGGGGTTATGATCTTATGCTCTATGTCACACCTACCCATCTGCAGCCTCACTCCAATCATGGCCAGCAACAGAACCGCCAGCAGAAGGGCTCCCTTCTTCATTTTGGCCCCCTTTTGTATTCAATAGTAAGTTTGACCTAGCTCGCCCCAATTTTACCTGCGCTTGGAATAGGTTCGTCCAAAAGGCCCGGTTGCGACTCGTCTTCGAATGGCAGCTATGGCATAGTAGGCTGAGGTTGTCTGGGTCGCTGTTCTGCTTGTCATAGTCCACATGATGGCAGTGGTGCGCCTTCCCGTTCTCCGGTTCGCTGCACAGTTGGCAGGTAAACCCATCCCGTTCTCGAATGGTCAGTTTTAGTGCTCCATTGAACTGCGGGGTATATGGCTCAAAGGACTTGCCGCCCTGCCAGCTAGAACCATTGACCCCGGCTTGCCACAGATCATGGCAGGCTTTGCTACAGAAATGATTTCTCGCCCTCTCCGTCTGGGCTTTACATTTGCGGATCTTCTTTCCGCAGAACGCACAGATGACTTCGATTGGGCCGCCCCTCCAGTTAGGACCATTCTCGCCAGTCCAGTTTTCCGATCTCCAGTGAGCATAGCATTCTGCGCTGCAGAAGAGATTGCTTGACTTCTTGATCTCATTCTTTTTCCGGAGGATTTTCTCACCGCAGAAGGCGCAGGCTACTTCCGTTGGGCCACCCTGCCAGCTCGGATGGGCCGCACCCTTCTGATTCTCCGACCTCCACTGAGCATGGCATGCTGCGTTGCAGAACTGATTGCTTGACATCTTGATCTGAGACTTGTCCCGGAGAATGGCCTCGCCACAGAAGGCGCACTCCACTTCGGCTGGGCCCCCGTTCCAGGTAGGACTGTTGGGGCCTTTCCACTTTTCCGATCTCCACTGCACCTGGCACGCCGCGCTACAGAAATGATTGCTGTGTTCTTCGGCCTGCCATTTAGCCCGCAGGATAGTCTCCCCGCAGAAAGCACAGGCGACTTCAATTGGGCCGCCCTGCCAGCCGGGACTGTCGGGGCCACTCCGAGTTTCCGATTGCCACCGAGCCTGGCACGCTGCGCTGCAGAAATGATTGCTATACTTATCGGCCCGTGACTTTTTCCGCCGGATCTTCTCGCCACAGAAGGCACAGGTCACTTCGGTTGGACCACCGTTCCAGCTGGGATGGTTAGGTCCGATCAGGTTTTCTGATCTCCACTGAGCGTAGCACGCTGTGTTGCAGAAGTGATTGCTTGACCTCTTGACCTGATCCTTATTCCGGAGAACGGTCTTCCCGCAGAAGGCGCAGGTCACTTTGACTGGGCCGCCCTTCCAGTTAGGACTGTTGGGACCCCGGCCACGAAGGGTATGCCCTTTGACAAACCGATTCCCTGGCTTGCTCACCCGCTCACCGCAACCGCACTCACAGAGCCCATTCATTGCTACCCCTATCTGACTGTTAAAGTAAACTGGACCCTAGTTTCTTCAACTCATAGAGCTCATCATGTGAAAGTCCTGAATGATTGGCTCCACGGGTGACGCTGAGTGAACAGTCAGGTTTTGATAGTAGTTATTCGTCGTGACGTTGCTAACGCTGTGCATCGTCGCCCCCGCCACGCGCCCCATCTCCAATGCCGGGAGGTGCCCTAGAGATCGGATGCCCTCCGCCAGAGCAAGGTCAAGGTTCTGCCCGATCTCTAGGAAGACCCTGCTCGGACTCCCGATACCCAGCTTGTCTAGGGCCGCCCGCACCGCCCGCCCCATCAGGTCCCGCACCACGTCGGCGATCCAGTCTTGCAGGTACAGCATCCCTTTGCCAAAGGCTAGCATCACGTTGTACCCGAGGGTCCAGAAGTCCCCTATTTTCTCCCGCATCTTCTGGAGGCCCTTGACCATGATGCTCCCCATGGCCAAGGCCGCCACTGCGTCGTAGGACAGGATGCCCTTGATATACGATGTCATCCAGTCCACCACAAACCCGGCGATCACGCCTTGCACTTTCGCACGCGTATCCCAGTCGACCCTCCAGATCGCCAATAGTGCCATGTCCCCCAGGGAACTCCAATCCTCTGCGTCCCACGCGGCCTTGATGAGAGGGAACTGTATGCCTAGCTTCTGTGCGAACACTTCCGATAAGCGGTCGTAGGCCGCGGCCGATTCCACTAGGTACTTGGCGTGGAGAGCGGGCATTTGGGCAAGTGATGATACCAGTTCCATGCGCTCTTTGGCAAGTTGCAATGAAAGCGCCGCTCGCTGTTGAATGTACCCTTCCTCTTGCCTCTTCTGGATCTGCGCTATCTCTTCATTCAGTGCCGCCAGTCGTTCGCTCGATGCCGCCTTGAGATCGGTTTCCCTGCGGCCGGCCTCCTCCCTCTGGCGAGCCATGCGCAGGTTGAACTCCTCTTCGTCCTGGCGCAACCTGATCTGGCGGTCCTCTTCTTCCCTTGCCCGGCGGCGGTTGAACTCCACCTCCATCACTGCGGCCCGTTCCTGGGCCCGCCGCTTTTCCTTGGCCAGCTCAGCCTGAAACTCCCTCTCCTCCGCTGCCAAGGCCTCCCGCCGGTTCTTGGCTTCGAGTGTCTGTTCATCCTTGAATTGCGCCTCCTTTTCGGCGATGATAGACTGAATGAGATCATATTCCTCTTTGGTCTCGGCCATGTTCGCGTCTCTGCGAAGGTTGGCCATATCATCCTCGTGCCGCTGTTGCGCCCGCTGGACTTGCTGATTCCAGGCCTCCGATTCCCTGGCCCGGTCCTTTTCCCGATCCGCCATCATCTCTGAGATTCGTTCGTCCACATCGGCAAAGACCTCGGCGATGCTCCGGTGAAAGTCTTCTAGGTCTCTGGCTTGGTCCCTGAGCCAATTGCCCAGGTCTTGCCCCCGGCGTCGATTCCAGTCATCCATGCTCTGGCTTATCGAGCGGTTCACGTCCTCCCATATCCGCCCGATCGCCGCGCCCAGATCCCTATTGATCTTGACTATCTCACTAGCTTCATCCTGCCATCCCTTGCTCAGGTCGGGTGGCTTCAGTCCGGTGATTTGCCTCTCAAGATCGGCGATACTGGAGCGCATCAGGTCCACGTCCGGTCCCCTAAAGGTACCCATGACTAGATACAGGTCCTGCATCACCCCTATCGCCGTGCGCCCAAAGGAGATGAACGGAGCCGCCAACGTGTTGACCGTCGCGCCGAGTTCCTTGAGGATGGTGTTCAGCCAGCCGCCCTCTTGCGCAGCAATGGTCAGTGCGGCGGTGAAGTCAACCAGGAGGAACACGGCGTCACTGAAGGTCGTCTGGAAGGGGATGCCTATCTCGAGCAGAAGTTCAGCGACATACCGGGGTATAGACCGGATTTGTTTGCCGGCGGTCTCCATAGCGGCCCCGTACAATCCGATCAGGGGTTGCCCCGCCGCAAGTGTAGCGTTAAGGGCTGCGTGTGCCCGTTCGGCATCATCCAGTTCGTCGGCCTCTTTGCCCAGGAGCTTGGCGTGGTCCTCCATCGCCTTGCCCATGTTGACGATGATGCCACGACGTCGCAGCATCATCGTGTTCTGGGTCACAACGGCGTCGATCAAGACCTGCATCGACTCCGAGGAATCCTCATTCGCCTTGATCGCCACGCCCTGAGCGACGGCTACTAGGTCGGTGGCTTTGGCTAGGTCGAGTTGATACTGTGCGAATTGGGCAACGGTGCCCTGCGCGACATCTGTGCGGATGCCAGCCTCTTTGATCTGCGCTACAAACGCATCTAGTTGCTTCTCGCTGTAGCCCGCCTGCTCGCCTAGATACTTTACGACAACGCCCATCTCCTCCACGCGGGCAGCGGTCATGATCGCTCTACCACCGATGTCAACGATGGTAGAGCCGATCTGCTGGAGACCGGAAACCAGCTTAGGGATGAGCTGCGCCGTGACAACACCAATAGCGGCGCCGAGGCCGGTCATCAGGGCCACGCCCAAGCCCGACATGGCACCCCCGCTGGTCTGGGCAGTATCGGTCGTGCGCCTTTGCATCTCGTCCAGACCGTGAACGTAGCGCTTTATGCCCTGCTGGAATTGTGCATCTTCAAGAACGGCCTGGAGGCCGATCTTCTCAGCCACGAATCATCTCCCGCTCCCGTTCCTGTATCTCCACAGCGGCCATCTTGAGCTTTACGCGTGTAAAGGCCAGCATATTGGCGCGCTCCTCCTCGGGCAGTGCCTGCCACTCATCACCCGTCTTCCCCCACTCCTGTCTCGCCATCGTCTCCAGGTAGGTCATGCTGAAGCTCCACGCTCCCGCCGCGATCTTCAGGTTCTCCAGCGGCGTCCCCTTCCACTTCACCTCGAAAGGAACGCTCCACAGCCGCTATCACCTCCTCAGGCGTACCCGACAGGGCCATCAACCGTAGACTTAGCTGCCGGATGTCATCTTCGGTGGTGAATGCCTCGGTCTCCAGCCAGTGTCTCTTCCGCTCCAGGGGATCTTTAGGAACCTTAACACCTAGTTCCTTCTGCTCCTTGATCCACCTGTCATCCTCGGGTAGTTCTAGCGCTTCGTAGTCGATGCCGCGCTTGAAGAGCGCATTGCCGACCCGCAGCGCCCGTTCCTGCTCGGCCTGCATGAACTCCACCAAGTACCGATCCCACGCCTCGCGATCCTCGTCGGTCTCCAGCGTGGTTTCATCATGCTCGTGGACTTCGATGTCGCCGGCGACGGTCTTGGCTTCGTAGGTCGGCCTCTTGGGGAATTCGACGCTAGTTCGCACCATGGCCATAAGGGCCGGGGAGATATTCTTCAGGGTGATTTCCACCCCGGTAGATGTGACGAAGATTTCACTCATTCTTGCCCCCTTTCATCAGGGCCGGCGGGAGGCTGGGCAGGGAGCATATCCCGCCTCCTCACCGACCCACTATACCTACGCAACTTTCAGAACTACTCCGGTCGTGCCTTCCGCCTCGCCTACGACATAGGCCATGTTCACGTTGCAGGCCCAAATCGCGTTTAGACCCGCGTTCGTCGGCGTGTCCGTTAGCAGGCGCCAGCTGCGCCCGCCGTTGATCGTGCGGTACACATCACCTATGGGGCCGGCCTTGTTGGCTATCATGTAGCCGACCAGATCGTTGACGAATGTGATGTCCGTGATCCCCAGAGTATGGGTCGCCGCCTCGGGATAATCCCTCTGAACGAAGGTGACTCCGCCGTCCTCGGTGTACCAGAGGGTGCCGTCTACATATCCTAGCCACCAGCGGTACTGGTCCCTCACGTCCACGCAGAGGATCTCTATGGCCCCATTGTCTCCTAGGATCAGCTGCCACGTCGCGCCCCCGTCGTCCGTGTAGAGCATCTCATCGGCGACCCCTACCGCCACGCCATAGTTCTCATCGGCGAAATCGATGTGGTTCAGGGTGCCGATCAGGGTGCCTGCAGACTGCGCGGTCCAGGTTACCCCTGCATCATCGGAGAAGTAAACATACCCGCCAGTGCAAACCAGCCAGATATGGTAGAGGTCCAACGCGAATAGGGTTCCCCCCATCGTGGCGTACTGGTCATCTACCGCCCCTACTTCGACGGGTACCCACGCCGTAGCCCCACCGTCATCGCTATAGGCGATGTCCACAGGGCCGCCGTCTTGTGTTCCCCGGGCGACGATCGTTCGCGTTATCCCGCCGCCGATCTCCACGCAGATCACGCTGGCGATGACCATAGCTGCGGCGAAGGGCTCTTCTACGGTTTCCAGCCAACCATCTGCGCCGCCGTCTACAGTGGACAGCACGTTGGCTACGTTCGCGGCGCTACCCGTCAGTGGGTCGCTGACGATGAACCCGGTCTGGCAGTAGTCCAATGCCACGCCGCAATCATCCTGACACCTGGGGTCGTTGCAGAACACCACATCGTTGAGAGACTGCTCTTCAGTGATCGTCTGCCGGTTGACGTTCACGTCCAGCAACCGGTGCAGCGCCACGGCCTGCAGATCGAAGCTCTGGGTCGACTCATCTTGGTCGCCCGGCTTTCTGACTACCAGCTTGGAGAGGCGTTTCGTAGAGACTCGCACACCTTCCAGAACGAAAGACCTCACCCAATTCTCGAAAACGTCTGCGCGTCCGCACTCCCACATATTGACGAAGATCGTCGCTGGGCAGCGCAGCCCTTCGAGCCAGTCCGCCGTCTTCAGAACATTCGTCAGGATGCTCGAGCTGATCGTCCCCGGCTCGCCCTCATAGCTACCGATTTTCTGGAACTTGTTGGGTGCCGAAGGATCCCGGCACCACAATAGGGTGAGGTCACCCAACGGCTCTTCGATGTCACCCAACTCGTGACACCCTAGATAGTGAACCTCCGAGTTTGGTCCGTCCAATTGCACGAACAGTGCACCATTTCCGCCCTTCAATGGCTCGCTCATTGCTTACCTCCTCTAGCCCCCTTCCGTTGTCATGGCGCTCACCGCCCTTGCGATCAGGGCGCTAACGCCTATCTTGTGCACCGCCTGTAGCGCGGTCGCTGCCTTCATCGGGTTCTTCTTCGCGTCCTCCAGAGTCCAGATGCCGTGTCTCTTCAGCGTGTCCTCGATCTGCTTACCGGTGATCACTAGGTCCCCTACGACCTCCGCCCACGGTACTCCATAGGGGATCCCCATCTGCAACTCTTCCGAAGGGCACTCATCGTCTGTGACCGCTTCGGCAGGCACATACGCGCGCCAGCGACCTTCGTCCTGCCATTCGACTAGAACCGTTTGCTGTTTGCGCCTTATGACCGTCACTCTCATTGCTACCTCTCAATCTTCTTCCTGGCTTGCAAGTTTCCCGGCAAATTAGATCGCGTGCCCGCTGGCCTTTGCTGCCCGCTTCATCGCCTGCTCCATCCTGCGCTTGAACGGCTTCTCCCACTTTGCCTTGACCTGTTTGTCGAAGTCTCTTGGCTTCGTCCCGGGATGAATAACCCCCGCCGTCATAACTACCTTGCCGAACTGCGCCCCTGCCACTGACACCAACGTCCCCGGTCTGGTCTTGGGAATGAACCCCTCTCTAAAGCGTAGCGCCTGCGCGTTCACCGGAAGAATGATGTGCTCCTCCGTTCCTCCGCTCACATAGTTGTAAATCTTGTCATCAGTCCAAACGAAGATCTCGGCCCCATACTTCAGGGCTATCTCTACCTCAAACTCCGGGCGGTTTTTCCACGTCGCCGTGGTCTGGTTGAATGAACGCTTGATGTCTTCACCGACCTTGCGCATCTCATCAACTAATGCAGCCCTGAACGCCGCGTCCTTGAACCGCTTCGGCTTGATCTCTTTGAACAGGATCACATTACATGCACCCGAACCTTCTTCAGTGCCCTAGCGAACTTCCACGCTATCCACGCCCCGTCGTTTATGCCGAACGGATTGTTTGCCCGCTCCGCCGTCATTATTGCAGGAATGTTCCTGTCCCTAGCCCACAACCGCTGTACTATGTCGCAGCCGCATGGCTCATTGGGCATCTTCGAGTGCGCCAACCTCAGAAGAGCATCCTCCGCCTGATAGGTCAACGGATCCATCCCCGCCCTATAGTTCAACCGTACGATCTGCGGTCTCGAGGTAAGGCAACTGGCTACCCACGCCCCATCGGAGTACGTACCCGGGAGAACGTCGACGATCCCCGCCTCTCCGTTCCTGATATACATGCAGCCATCTTTCGTGTATTCGCCGCAGCTCGCCGCGCCGCATTCGCTGCTGCACCTGTGCGGCCAGACCAGCGTCGCGTTCTCTGAGGTGTCATCGTAGACCCGCGTCACGTCTACTGTGTCCTCGAAGTTGTCATCGTCTTCATAGTCAATGCCTGCTCTCGGATTGTCGGCAGCCGCCTCAGTCACCAGCCTACATCTCGGAATCTCGATGGTCAGTACCCCCGCATCGATGGTCACACAACTAGGGTGAATCTCTACGGGAGTCAACGAGCAGGGATCCCCTCTGGGATGGTATACTCTGACTTCGCTGATGTCCGTAAAGGTCACGGCCGGGATCGTCACTAACGCCGGGTCGATAATCAGACCACCGACTCTCAGAACTACCGTCTGTCCCAGGGCTACATCGTCCTCCGCCCGTACCCCCGCCTCAATGATCTTGTGCCACATAGCCTCCACCGGGCAGCTGTATGGCCTCTGCTCATCTTCTATCCACCGCGGCTTGAGTGGATACCTGATGTGGTTCTCTAGTTCCTCTTGCGCCTCTAAGAGATATTTGAGTACCATGTCCCGCTCTGACTTGAGCCAGATGGTCCTACACTCCGAATCGGCGATTTCGTCCTCATTGCGCACACCGAAGAACTGGCACTCAGGGTACCCTATGAGCTGCGTATACCTCGCCATAGAGATCGCGCTCTTGCTGTCGTCAACCAGGGCACTCGCCACCGGCACGATCGACGGTGAGACTCCCACCACAGCGCTCGGAGTAGGCGGGATTATTACTACCGGGGTTCCGCTTCCCTCCCAATCCGACATCAGGGTACATCCTCCGTATCTGGATTGGTGAAGTTCCATCCAGTCTTCTGCCGCCAGACGTAGACGGTTGTTCCGGAATCCAGCCAGAAGACCACTTCCCCAAGGGCGTCTGTCCTGCCACCGGCTATCACGTTCAGGCCTCCAATGTCCGTAGTCACCCAAACGTCCGCGTCGGGAATCGGATCAAAAGGCCCTACCGTGCTAAGCAGCGTATAGGTCACTTCTACTGCGCCGGCCCCCAGAGTACAGACGCCGTCTATCTGATCGCTCAAGGTCTCCAAGGTATCCGCATCCGCCCCGGTTCGCGCTACCTCAGTCGCGCCAGCATCCTCCGCTTCGAGAGGAAAGGCTGTCGTTTCGTCGTACTTGGCACTCGTTATAGCGTCGTCCTCCAGTGCCATTTCATCTCCGGGCACAGCTAGGTCCCCTATCTGCTGAATGTCGGTCCCGACTATGTATGTCACGTCTTGCCACTCGCCTCCGAGCACGTCGTGGAACCAAACCGCTGTCATATCCCCTACTTCTGCGCCAGCGAGATTGACCTGAACCTGGGGGCCCCCAGCAGGAACTACAGTTGGGAGTACCGTGATAGGATCCAAGGCGCCGCCGTCTACCGATACCAGGACATCCCCTGCTGCTAGGGTTGGGTTGACCTGGAAGATGTTCGTATTCGCTTGACTGGTCAGGTAGGCGTAGAAGGTGAACGGCTGACCCTTGACCGCTGGCTGTCCTGCCATGCTATTCTCCTATACCGTAAAGGCTGCGTAAGTGAGCGGCGTGCCCCCATTCCAGAGGGCTGTTCTCTGCGCTGCTGTCAATACTCCGCCCGCCCCGGCTGCGGACTTCCAGAACATCGTCGGGCCGATGCGACCGTCCCAGTCAAAACCCGCCTGGTTCCAACTGATTCTAAAAATCCCCGCCGTATCAGCTGGCGCTCCAGTCGTCGCTGCGGCATCCACTCCCCCATTGTTGACTTGGATAGATACGGTGTTCGCCACCGCGTCATGCCAACAAACGATCAGATACCATGTGGCAAGGACCGGTGCGCCGAGAGTCACCGCGTTGACATCACCAATGATGTTGTTGCCATCCCGCACTATCCAACGATAGCGGTCTGTGGGTTGATCCCAAACACCCAAATACTCCCTTGTGTTGACACCATTATTATCTTTGCCTGCAATAGCCATAGATGCGCCCGGTTTTGAATCCTGATACACACACGTCGCCAGCGTGAAATCTATATCCCCGGTGGACAATAAGGCATCGTCGCCCGGGCGCGTGTGATATTCGTTATTCGCCGCCGTGTACTGGCGAGAGTTCGCATAGACCCCAGGCCAGCCAGGGTTGCTTGTGACGGTATTCACGTCCGTGAGGTGCAGGGCGTTGACGTGGAGGTCTAGCCGGTCGCCGTTGAGTTCGTTGCCTGCCGAGTAGGTAATGAGGTTGTTCAACAACCCGTTGCCAGCAGGAGCGCCACCGCTAGATATGACGCTAAGTCCTATGCCCAATGGCACAACGTGGGTACCTGGCCTGAGTACAGTTATGGTCATCTTAGCTCCGAACTAGAATGCAGAGATATGGAGTCGTTTTGAGAACGGAATCGGTTGTGCCGTCCTATACCCACCATTCTTTCTTGACTCTGGCTCCCTGCCACCACCTGACGATCAAGACAACTATCCCGAGGACCGCCAATCCTTCTATCCCTGGCAACCCGAGCCAGTTCCATACGAGCACCGCTACAGTGGCGACCACCGCAGCGCAGCTCGGGCAGTTCACCCATTCTGCTAGTCGTGTGGCAGCCCACCTCTCGATGGGAAAGCCCCCGGCATCCGTGTCGTAACCGACGCCCAACTTCTCCCGGAGCCATTCGGTGCCGCTCCAGAAAGTGAGCAGCCACGTCAGCCCCCATACCGCCAGCGCCAGTTTGATCATTCCAAGTCGGGCTGTCCTTCAGCGTCGGCTATCGCCGCATCTATGAACTTGATCGCCGTGCCCCTGTTCTTGCCGTTCTCTTCGGCCTCGCGGAGGGCCTTCCAATCATCCAGGCTTCCAGAGAACTCCTTGATCTCCTTGACCTTCATCGAGCTGGGGTCCGGGATCTCCGCTGTACTGAGAAGCGGGAACTCCTCGACCGGAGGCTCTACCTTCTTTCTCGGGGGCGCCTTGCCGGGGTCCTTGGTCTCCCTGAAGATCCTCTTCTTCCCTTGATACATCTCTAAGAAGCCGGGGTTCCTAGCCGTTCCCGTTCGGAGGTCTCTCTTGTCTACCCTCCCTATTTTCCTGCGCCCACCGAACTGATAGGCTATACCCGTCACCGGGCCATAGATCGTCTTCGGTGCACCGATGTCCAGTTCAAAAACGACTAGCGCCATACCCTTTACTCCCACGTCGTATACCTCCCTTTGCACCCGGGCTGTGGGGTTTTTCGCCACCACAGCGGCTTTTCTAGGTCCACAGCATCCCATAGGTCGATCTCCTGCATATACCGCCGGAAACAGCGCCGTCAGCTGCCTTCTGAAGAATCTGTAGTAGTCCGCCGTCGCCGTGGTCAGGCTTCTGTTCTGTTTCTCGCGCCGGATCAGGTATCCAGGGGGGCCTCCCACATGGAGCCCGCACCATCCCTGTATCCCGAGGGCGATATTGAAAGCCCAGTCCTCGCGGCCCTCTACCATGATCTCGGAGTACCCGCCGGCCTCTCTCCAGGCCTTCTTCGGATACATGATCCCCGCCGACATCGGGTTCTTTTTCAACACCTGCTCGAAGTTGTACTGAGGGAGCTTGAGCGCCTTGTCCCTCTGGCCGCTCTTGAGCTGCCTCAGGTCGCCATAGGTCACCCTCTGGGGGTTGGCCTCGCACTCCCGGTATAGGCTGTCAAGGTGCCACGGCTCCAGCATGTCGTCCGCTGAGAGGATAGTTATGTACTGACCCCGAGCCGCCTTTACGCCGGTGTTCAGGGCGAACGGCGTCCCGAGGTTCCTCTTGTGCCTGATGTATCGGATGCCCTTCCAAGGATCCGCGAACGCCCGGCCGATCTCTGCCGTTTCATCCGTACTGGCGTCGTCGACGATAATGACCTCGAAGGACTGGAAGGTCTGGCCGTCCATCAGCCCGAGGCATGTATCACCGCCTATCAGAGAATTGATGCAATCCGTGAGGTATCGCCCATAGTTGTAGCAAGGCACCACTACGGAGATCGCCGGCGGCGTGCGGATGAACAGGTTCTTCTTGTTCGGCTCCCGCTTGATCGCTTCCGTGATCGCTGGTCCGAATGGGCTGCCCTCCGGCCTGGGTTCATGCTTCATCCACTGATTGAACTCCTCAGTCGGATAGGCGCTGAACCCCTTCCTGCACGCCCTTAGCTGGTATTCGCACGTCGAACCCCATAGCGGGTAGTCCCGTTCATTCAGGAACCCTACCCGTTCAATCACAGCGCGGGCTACGTACATGAACGTTCCTTGCACGTAGCCCTGAGGCCATACGGGGTGACTCATCACCCCGTCGCCGACGATCTGATGCTTCTCCCGCAGTCCGTTCAGATGATCGAGCCAGCCGTCCTCAAGCCACACATCCTGATTCAGAATGAGAACATCAGTGTCGCAGGCCCGCATGCCAGCGTTGACCGCCCCCGAGAAGTATCCCTTCTCCAGAGGGCGGATGATCTCCACGTCCAGATCGAGAGCCTTATCCGAGTGATCGTCCACAATGATCACCGGAAGGTCGACTGGTAGACTACGCAGCAACCGCTCGATCGTCTCGTGTCCGTTCCAGAACGGTACTATGGCCGTCAGTTCCTGCACGGATGCCCCCTTCTAGTAAGGGGGGGCGACGCTGCCCCCCTATCATGCTATTCCGGGCACTGAGCCACGCAGAAGCACTCCTCGGGGTGGTAACTCTCCTCACAAGGATCCGGGCTCTTAGGTCCACCAGGAACCGCGCACCTGACATCGTGGAACCGTGCCAACGTCCACGGCGCCCACGCGACGATTCGAGGCCTCATCTCTACAATCTGCTTTACGCAGGTATGGTCCTGCTCCTCCCACGTCAGGAGCCTTCCGCCATCGGTATAGGCAAACCCGTCATGCTTGGAGGGGATCTTGCTCATATCCAGCATCTCACCATGCAGAGTCTTCACCCCGCCGATGCCGCCGGTGAGCAGGTAGATGTCCCCGCGGGTCGGACCCTTGGTCAACTCCCAATCGTATTGAATGAGAGGGATCGTAAACCCGTCGATGCTGATTGCCCCATCCCCAAACATGCCGCCGTTCAGGGAGAGGCGGAACTGCCTGGCCTCGTAGCTCTGTATCGCTACCTCTTGATACTGAGCACCGGGGCAGACAGACCAGCACGTGAACGAATCCAACAGGCACTGCCGGAGGAAGCCGGGCAAGAGGATGATCATCTCGCCGACCTGCATCTGACGCGCCGCCAGCGAAGGCGCCCACGAGATGTTTTGCTTGATGTGCCTGTAGACGGCCATCAGCACATCAACAAAGTTGAACCCGGCACCTACCGCACCACCGTTCCAGGTGATGCCCGCTCCGCCAGCCATCGTGTTCTGATTCCAGTCGATGACGATACTGTCCATCGAGGAACAGGGCTTGCCGTTGGGATCGACATAGCCGTTGGTCACCAAAGACTCCAGGCCGTCAAACAGGCCAGGGGCCGCCGCTCCGGTGACGGTATATCGCTTCAGGTCCTGCAGAATGACCTCAGTGGCGAAGCGCATCTCGTACTCGGTCTGGTTGGTTATCAGAGACCCATCCAGACGGTACATCGGCTGGCGTTCGCAGTATTTCATGAAGTCATAGGTCACGTCCTGAACGTGGCCCTCTCTCCGCAAGCGCCCGTAGTCCTGGATGATGAAGTCACAGGTACCGAACTCGTAGGAGTTCGGGTCGGCGCACGGATCCGCCAGATACCCGGCGGTGCACGCGCCTGCATACTGCTCCGGCCTCACGAAGTTGATGAAGGACCGTCTCTCGATGCAGACTTCGGTGAGGATCCACCCCAGCCAGTCGAGGAACTTGTTGGCGCCCTCCAGGGAGAGCGACATCAGATCCTGGTTGCTACAGAGGTCGAACAACCCGCAACATCCGAAGATAGTCGCGTCGTCCCCTATCGTGAGGCGGCGGACCAGTTGATCGTTGGTCTTGAGCAACTGCCGGACCGCACTAGCGTTGGCCTCGCTGGTGTCTGCCAGGTGGGCCAATACTGATTCAAGTTCACTCATTATGCGCCTCCTTTGATCGCGGCTACGGTTTCCTCAGCCGTTTCCGCATAAGTCTTAGGGGCCGGTTCACCCTGCTCCCTACCCGGCGCACGGTATTTCACAGTGAGCTGCCGTTTGGCGGGCAAGTCCTTCATCCACTCGTCCTTCTTCTCGTCGTCGGTCCGCTCCAACTGATCGAGCCTGGTACGGATCGGCTCCAGCGCCTCCGTCTGGGTTGCGGTCAGTGTAGCCACCGCCTCTTCGAGCCTCTTGCCAAGCGCCTCCAGGCTCTCTACGATGGGCACGAGAATCCCCTGGAAGGGTTCGGAACTCAGGAGTCCTTCGGCGAGCGCGGGCAGTGCTTCCTCATCGAGTACCACTTCTGCGGGCTCTTCCACAGGCTCTTCTACCAACTCTTCTACGAGCACTACTTCTGGTGTCTCCGCGGGTGCCTCTTCGATTTCTCGCGTCACCATATCCTCATCCTTGACACGGTGCTTGACGTCATCGACCAAAGTACCGAGTTCCGCGATCCGCTCCTCGCTCAGTCCAAGCGCTTCTAGCGCCTTGGCGATTCTGCTGTCCATGCTAACCTCCTCTCTAATAACTGCCGTGAAGAGAGCCGCCGCATCTTCCTTCAGAATGAGCGACAGCTCGCTATGCTCCCCCTCGCGATATACGGGAATCCTTACCCCGCCGATCTCCGCCAGCTCAGGCGGGGCCGTGGGGTTGAATCCGATAGACGTGCCCCAAATCTCGGCGTTCTCCTCTAGGGCACGCGCCATATCCGCACCGAGAGGCGTCGATTCGTCTAGCAAGCCGGTGACGATGTAGGCCACCTCATCTCGAGCCAGGTAGTCACACTGACCCATGCGGAACGTAGGGAGGAGCTTCTCATTGCTGATGTGGTAGAAGGTGACGTAGGGGTACTTTCCGCTATCCTCGGCACGCTGGATGAAGTTGTCGAACAAGGCCATACTGTCGATCTCGCCGACGCGGTTCAGAATCGCCGTGTTGGCGATCGCCACGAACCGGCACCTGCCGTCTGCCTGGCGCTCTACCGTAAGCCTCGTTTCGATGGGCACATGGTCTACCTTGATCTGTTGCCACTCACCCAAGATCACCGTATCTGTCGCTGAGTCGACGTCAAGCTTCGCGCGGTATAGCTTGCCCTCACTCGCGATGACCATGTAGAGCACGCCATCGTCAAGGAAGAAATCCAGAAGCCACGCGTTCCTCAGCAGCTCATCGGTCGAATCCCATAGCTGGGCATATACCTGCGCTATCATGTCGCAGCCCGAGATCGCCCTTGCTTCCTCGTTTGACTCCTTGATCGAGGGCTCTAGCGCCTCCGCAAAGGCGGCGCTTATTCTTTCCCGCAACCTCTCCAAAGCATTCATAGCGTTCTCCTTGATCGCGCCGCTGGCCTGCGCGAAAGCGGAAGCCTCGCAGTCGTCCTGACTGCCGCCTTCCTCAATTCAGGTGTCGTAGGCGCTATTCCAGACCTTCGCCCACTGATCGGCTTTGTCATCGGGTACGTAGTCAGGTACGGTCTCTGGCGTATAGGGCATAGCTACCTCGCGAACTTCGCCAGTATCAGCATGCAGAAACCGGCCATGGCGAATGTGATCAACGCTATGGCCCAGCCGAGGATCATCCCCTGCACGCCCACGTTCATAAGAATCTCGGCCATCCCACCCCTCCCGCCATTTGTTGGGCAACAAAAAAGCGCCGCCCGGGAAGCGACTCCCGAACGGCGCAATGGCTCACGCTTTACATGGGTAAACTATTCAGTGTTAAACTACTCAGCGTATACGTTTGGTAGTCAATCGTATACGTTCTGTATGCAGAAAGAGCCGGGGATCGCTCCCTGGCTCATCGGCTCGTTGGGCACCTTGTCGGGCGGTCCGCCGGTGCCCTTACTTTCTCATGCCGGGGTACTTGCCGCCTCCCGGCGCTATATCATGTGGTAAGGGACAGTGGGAATAGTCCAGGCCCGTCACGCCGTCGATAGCCTTCCGGCTGTTTGTCGGCAGCTTCCCAATCCGCAGCCGGTGGGCGGATAGAACGATAGCGACAGGTTCCCCGGACCAGAGGCCCCTGATAGGCTCAGGGGCAAAAGCCAGGGGTGGGCAGGATTACTCCCGTCACCCTCCACCAGCGGGCTGTTTGCGGCACAGCCAGCGAAGCCAGAGACAAGCCCCTCGGGGCTGTCGGCCCGGCCATACTATGTGCCGGGGGAGCTAGGCAGCGCCCCGCTGCCTACGATTTCTCTAAACACACACCAGCTAAATCTTCTAAGCCCAATTCTACAGCCTGTTTCTTGGCCCATTCCAAGTCCTGTTCTGTCGCCTTCTGGCAGCTAATCAAGGCTACCTGCCAAGGGATTCATTCGTCCCCGTAATGTTCATGGGCATAGAGAATGATTTGGCGTAGTCTACAATCTTCTATTCTGTCGCACATGGTCTTCCACCATTTCTGAACTTTAGTAAAAGTAGCGCCTCTGTCGCTAGGCTGTCAAGCGCACGGCATGCAAAGCCGACTTTCGCGAACAGAGGAGCAACGTCTACTTAGTATTATACCACATTTTCTGAGAACGTGCAAGCTGATTGAGAGGATTCAGCCGATAGGCGTTCTTGGCGGAAGAGGCAGCGCCTCCCTCAATGCTTCTTCCCGCGCTTCTTCTTGCTTCGCCTCGCTGACCGCCTGTCTCACTGCATCGATAAGACTGTCCGCCAAGCCACAATTATCGTCCATCGATACGAACCATTTCCGCTCATAGCCGAAATCCTCGGGTATGTCGTAGTGCAGCCTACAGCGAGAATCCGTGTGGTGCTCAATTGCCCTTATAGCTGTACCGTCCTGAATCAGCTTCATCCGGCGTTGGGGCGGTTGCCCTTCTATCCACTTCTCCACGGTGACATCCCAATCAACCGGTCTTCGCTCGTGGTTTCTCACGGCGGCGATGATGGGTTCTGCGCCGAAGAGGTCTACTAGCAGCCGAATGTACTCTAAGGCAGGCAACGCCCCCGCATCGACCATCAGTTCCCCTAGGTCCCCGAAAGGAATGGGCTTGCGTTTGGTCATTCTGCTCCCCCCTAATAGTTAAAGTAAACTGGGCACCTATTTCTTCAAGGAAGTGCCTTTCGTCTACTTTAGTCGAGATCTCCATGAAACGCCATCATGCTTCCTCAAGCAGATACCCCATCGCCTTCAAACGCTCCGCGAGGGGATGACAGACCTTCACTATCCACTCCTGCGGTTGGTCCGTCACGACGGCCATGTGATGCCCTTCCTCCCCATCGTGACAGAGTTGGCAGCATTCAACATTCGGCCATGGGGAGAAATCCCACACCTTGCAACCATCTCTTGACCTATCTAGATATTCTGGCATTGTACCTCCATGAAACGCCGTCATAATGCGGCGGTCCGAACGCTATCTTCCGCCCTGCGGGGTAGAAACGCCGCCATAGAGAGCGGGTACCAGGAGTGCCCCTTAGCTGCCTACCGCAACGCCTACACTTGCCGTTCAGCGCCGCTGCCTCATAGTCGATCTCAAAGTCATGAACCTTCCTGATCCAGCACTTCCATATTCTGTGAAACATCGGCCAATGCCTCCTCTAATTCTTGAACGGACACCTCTACCAGCCGTGTCCCACGCTCAGCCGAACGACGCCGGTCCTTGTCGCAGACCTCGAGCTTTACTACGCCGTCCTTGACCACGCGCCGCCCGAGCTTCACGCCGTCTACGATCACAAACCCCCTCTCATCTACGGATACGGCACGCGCCCTAGATCGTATCATTCCTCTTCCTCCAGATGCTTTCCTGACATTATGTAGCTGCAGAAGGCCTGCCGCCGCTCTAGGTCGGTAAGGTCTTTGATGGGTTTGCCCAGGGCCTCGGCATACTCATCTAGCGCTTTTGGAAGGTGTTCAATCGCGTTCAGGCCGCCCCGCGCATAGTACTGTACATACGCCCGCTGTTCAGTTTCGCTGATTTCTGTGGCCTTTTCCGCCTCATCCATGCCTAGATACCCCTTTCTCCTATGGCGTGCGTCAGCCGCCGTCTGGGCCCTCTACGAATTGTTACAACAATCATGCCGCCTCTACTATGAGGGGGTTCCATGTCATCGCTCTCCCCACGCAATCGTCGCAGTGCTCCGTCTTCACCGCGCCCAACCTCCAATAACAGGTCCACCGCATGCGCTCTTCCTCCGCCTCGGCGCTGTGGATCTCCCAGTTGCAGGCGCAGTTCGTTAGACAAATGGTGCTTCCGTCCCCGGGATAGGCTGGCAACGGAGCTCCGCCCCAGGCCTGCCCGTTCGCCCTTTCGTATGCCTCTCGAGCACTGGCAGAGTACATCCTCGCCCTGACGGCTACCTGACCTTCCGAGAGCTTGTCAATCTCCTTATAGAAGCCCTCAAGGTACCCATACTGCTCCTTGAGCATTCCCCCGAGCCGCCCCCAGTCCTCGAAGGTCATCTGGTCTCGCCCGCCGATCCCTAACAGGTATTGCCTGATGTATTCCCTCTTGATCTCCTCGCGCATCATGTCGCGCCAATCGGGAGGGGACAACCGTCCCTGGGTCACGAGATCAGCTAGCGTGTCTGTAACCAACCCGCCGGCGTTGATGCTCCCCTGCACGTAATTGAGCACCGTAGTCCTGGGCATGAACTGTCCGGTTTCGTCGTTGTAGTAGCGCCGAGCTCGGCTATTCCACTTCCACATACGAAGTTCCTTCCGCCCCCTAGCTGAGCCGCATCGCCACCCAGGCCATGCGGCTATACTGTTCGTGAAGATTCGTCGCCCCCAGCATGACTCGGTTCAACCGATTGCAGGAAAGTCCGGCGTCGGCCGCCAGTCCTCGGATCGTGTCCATCCGGTACCACGCCACTTCGGGGTAGGTTAGCTTTTCTCTCTTGTCGTCTATCTCCGCCGCGTGGAAGGATACCACGAAGACGGATTCCTTCTTCATGACAAGTCGCGCCTGTTCCATACAGGTACTGATCTCTGCCAGGGTGATGTGGCAGAACACCGCCTGCGCTAGAATGTAGTCGAACTTGCACCCGAATCCGCCGAAGGAGAACTTGTCGCTATACATGAAGAGCGGATCCTTCGCCCCGCCTTCCCCTAGTTCGTTCTTGAGCCCTTCCTCTACGATAGGTTGGGTCTCGGGACGGTCTATCCCGCAATATCTTCCGGGCAACAGGTAGGGGATAAACAACCTCCCTCCCCTGAGAGATCCACAGCCGATGTCCAGCAGGTAGTGATGCTCACGCAGGCCGAGCATGGTCAGAACGACGAACTGCACCGCCCCGCGCCTATCATACTCCGCTTCTTTGCCCACGAAGGCCCTGTAGTTCACCATTTCTTCACCTTCGTCTCGAGGTGATTCATGATCGGTTTCTCTTCCTCTACAGCAAGGTGATCCCAGTAATGGATTGGCCGTAGTAGCCAGGCCGCACCATACGCGTCCTCTTTCTTTACGCACGTAAAACCTAGAAACTGAGGATTGTATTGCGCCATGTATCGGTCTTCGAAGCCCTTCTTCACGCGGGCGGCAACGCAGTCGAAGTCGCTACCATCCAGGATGGCATTCCGCAACTTGATCAAGGCGGTATAGATTCCCTGGCGGCGATAGCCGGGGGCGACCACGGTGTTGCTCAATCCCGCGATGCGCAGGCCGGCCGCCGTTCCCAAGTCCCTGATCTCACTATGGGCAACTACCGTCCGGCCTGGAGTCCACACCGCTAGCTTGACAGGAATAGGCTCACTCAGTAGGCTCCAGTCTACCAAGAGACGGAAGGGCTGCTCGCTAACTTCATCGTTTGCCTTCACCCTTTTGAGAATGAGATTCCACCACTTCTCGCCCGTTGCCTTCTCGACAATGTAGTTGTCCACTCCTACCCCCTGAACTCTATCCTGGCCTCCGCTGCCTGCAGGCCCTCGATGAATTGCCGCCCTTCCAACCCGAGCAGGTCTGCGATCTTGGTCAGTGGCGCGATGTGCCCGCCCCGATTCACCAGATGCTCATAGTGGATGTCGATGCACGGACTGCCCGTCCTGACGAAGAAGTTCGTGATCCGGTTCTCGTGGTCCTGAATGACGGGGATCCATGCCGCCCGCTGCTCCGCCAGCGGCACATTGCCCAACTGCTCGCCCCTCCTGATGAGGCTGTCAATGATCGCCCGCCTTTCCCTCCGCACCCGCACGAAACGTATATCGCGCTCCAGAAGATGCGGCCACCACGCTTCGATAGTGAGGCAGCTCCGGGGGTCCTTCCATCCCCAACCGATCCAGCTGCTCGCCCCCGTTAGCGTCCGCGCCGCCAGGTTCTCGCTTTCCATGACCTTCTGTTTCGTCGCGATGATCTGGGCCATGTCCTCATTCCAACCCCGCGCGGCCTGTAGGATGCGTTCTCTCTTCGGGGGGCGGTGCCAGTGGCCCTTCGCGTCCCTGATGATCAACCGATTGAGGGAGGTGAAGTCTTGGTCCTCCCAATAGCCCTGAGGCTGGCTGTCGGGGTCCCTCCGCTCCAGGTGTACCTCTTCCCCCATCTTCACACCCATAGAGTGTAGAACGGAGGAGACGAGAGACGTTCCGCTACGGTGCATGCCCAAGACGATGACGATCATCTAGTCTCCTCCCGGTCCTTCTCCAACGTGTTCAAGAGTGCTAGTTCCTCGGGCGAAAATGCCTCAGGCCACCGTTTAGCTGCATCAATCATCTCCGACGGGAGGCCGGTCATGCCTGGGCTTGGATAGCCAAATGGGTAGGCCCGCAGACGCTCTAGCATGATGCTCACGCCCCTCTGCACGCTTGCCGCTGTCAGTCCCATCTCCCTCTCCTCGAATCGTCTGAGATAGCCCGGACCGCGCCCAACCCCATCAGGCTGAAGAACGCCCCTGCTACCCCCGCGACGGCGAAGGGTAGACCGTGCATCGCGTAGCCGAACAGCCGCGCGCTGACTACCAAGCAGACCGCGGCAATGATCACGTATCTCATTGCCCCCTCCATTGCCTAAAGGCTGCGATGTCCCTCAGCGTTTCCTCCCACTGTCCGTAGAAGTGCACCGCCCTGTCGTCCAGATACATCAGCGCCGGCAACTTCATGGCAGTGATCTGATCCACGACTATCCCTTGTTCCTTTAACCAACGCGCTATAGCACGCTTGCGCTTCACACTGTCCGCACGCGCTGACAGGACCACTACCTCATACCTCTCCCTCAGCAGGGCGATCGCCTCCTTGGCTCCAGGCACCGGATCCCCTTCTATCTGGGCGATGCTCTGGCCGGGTTCCCAGTCCATCAAGTGGATGACATTGTCGAAATCAATGCAGATTCTATCTCTCGCCATCACACACCGCCTAGCTTCTTTGTCCTATGATGATTTCGTTAGGCTCAAGATCGTCGCTAACATAGAACTCCTTGCCCATCAGCTTAGGCTCCGGCCCCTCTGTCGGAGGCATCGTAAAGCCTTCCAATCTCGCAGCCTCCAACTTGACGGCCTCATAGAGATTACGCCCGCAGATAACGGCGTCCGCTGGCTTCTTGAAACAGTATTGAGCACTCAGCCTCTTTCTAACTAAGTCAAGTGGCGAATGAGTCTCGACGATTACAATGACCCTATCTTCCGGCATTTGTTAGCGCCTCCCTGTAGTATTTCCAGTTGCCGTCATGCTTGGCCTTGACACACACGGATTCAAGGCGGATTTCGTCTGTAGTGAGGAAGTTCCGGAAGTACCGTATCTTGCGCCTGGTCCTCTTGCCTGTCTTTCTCCACGCCCGGTGAAAGAGGCCGCTCCTGTCTTCGCCGTCTATCATCACCGGCCGCGTCACCCTGCCGAACCATGCCGCGTTCAAGACGAACCGGATCCATGCCAGTCCCCACCTGAGGGCGTGCGATTCCCCTTCCGCCGAGGAATCATAGACTCTACAGTCATCGCCCCGAGCCAGGGCCATGAGGAAGTTCGCATCCAGCTCTGCTAGAATAGCCTCCCACTGAGGAGGCCCCATCTTGTGCTCACAGTCGGTGGAGCGGATGCGCACGAATTCAAACGCTTCGAGTCCTTCTATCGCTTCTAAGCCCCCGCTCAGGTTGATGAAGTGGCGGATCATTCCATCTCCAATATAGTGAACTGGCAAGCGCGGGCTATCTCTACAACGGCTTCATAGATTCTCTTCTGCGGCGTGTCGATAGCGGTTGAACTGCGAACGCTAGTTCCATCGTTGAAATAGATCCACACGTACCCATCCGCCGCCTCATCCATGTGTGTGATGTTGTCTATGACGGCCACACCGCTAAACCTCCCATCTGTCGTCCCGTATCTGATCGCTCCGTTCATGGCTCCCTCCCCTTCTTATATGTTGGCGCTTAGGTTGATGAAGTGGTGGATCATCCGTCAAGCCACCTGAGAGAACCCGTTACTACGTGCCAGATCACCAAGATGGGCAAGGCGACCATCGCGGCTACAATGAGGCACATCGCCCAAACCGTAAAGATTGCCTCGAATAGTTGATTCATGTTCATCCCTCCTTGAGCGGCCGTGGTTTGTCCCCTGATCTGAGCGGCTGCCCGGGCAAGGGTTCGGGCAAGGCCACGATGTTACAGACTGTAGGTTGTTCCTGGGCAAGGAAAGCCGCCACGTCATTGATTCTCCTGCCCAAGTCGAACAGGGTTGTTCTGGTCCTGATTTGGCTACCGTCGCTGAGAAGAATGAGCCTGTAGCCGTACCTTGTCTCCTGGATAGACTTGACCTTGTCTATCACCACTATCCCATCCGGATTTCCGCCTACCCCGCGGCTCGCCTCATATTGTATTGCTCCGTTCATGTCTCCCTCCTTGTCTTCAGGTTGATGAAGTGATGGGTCACAGTTCTCTTCCCCCGAGAAGAGAGTTGATTCTACCCCTTAGTTCAGCCACGCTAGTCTGACTCCTAATCAGCCCCCCATCAACAAGATGAATAAGCGTATAGTGATGCTTGTCGTCCTCGGTGATATTCACGATCTTATCTATCATCACTACTCCGTCTGGGGATCCTCCAACGCCACCTGTGCCTTCGTACCATATCGCTCCGTTCATAGCTCCCTCCTTTATGCCAAGGCCTGCAGTATCAGCAAGCTCATCGCCGCAACCAGAATCGCTATTGATAAGGCTTGTCCAACGCGGTCAAGGTTCGGATGCCTTTCTGCGAAACAACCCCTGTCTTCGTCTATCTCCTCATACGGTTCGATCCGGAAGTCCTCTGCGGGAGGTGCCTTACCCGAAGGTGTATGATTTAACGCGTCTACGAAGGCATATTCTGAAAACCATTCTCCCCAGCCCTTCGGGTCTTCGGGAAGGATTTCATCAACCGGGAGTGAATATCTGGGACAACGTGGCCGGTGTAAGTAGAAGGTGCCTTTAGGGACTTTCAGAGGCCCCCCGCACTTGGGGCAGTTGGGCGTCCATTCTTCGTGTCTGGTCTTGCAGTATTCGCACTGGTACATCATAGCTCCCTCTCCCTTCATCCAGTACACATCTCAAGTACAATCAAGATCAGTAGAACAGTTAGTAGTGCGGTCAAATGACCCACTAACGCCGCCCGGAACAATCCCCAATCTATCAAGGACCATCGATGCCTGAGTCGATAGAATCGGGGCGGTGAATAGCTCGGATCAGTTACCTTTACGACCTTTCGGGGACTACGTGTCGCTGCTCCCATTACAACTCCCCCTTCTTCCATATCCTCATTCCGAGAGGCTTGTTCACCCTGTAGGCCACTTGCTCAATGTCTTCCGCCCGTCCATGCAGCACCCTCACTGGATACCGTGCGAACCCCCCGAAGATGAACCTGAAATGATACTCGGGAGGCGCTACCCAAATCCTCACATCCTCCGTTCTCCAGAGGGTTTCCCTGAGAGAAGCCTGGTCGTTGTCACCGTAGACGTCCTTATGCGCTTCGTAGCGCCGCGCCCATTCCCTGAGCACTCCCCTCATCTTGTCGCTGTTGCGAAAGGCGAGCATGCCTAGATTGAGCTCGCAGAAGGCCTCCGGAACGGGCCCTATGGTCCTGCTCGTGTAGCGTGCCGGCGCATGCGTCCCTACTACGTCAAATCGTGTCAGCACTTCCAGCAGATCATAGAAGGGCTGGATCACATAGGTATCAACGTCCAGATTGATAAGCACATCGGGAGTAGGCTCTAGCAAAGGCGCCTGAAGATTGCGCGCCGCCCACTCAAAACACGCGATGCTGAACGGATACCACGGTTCGTCAGGTTCGGGATTCACCATCCCGATGACCTCATTGAACGCCGCCGTATCGCGGATATAGGAACCTAGATACATATTCTGTGTCAGGAGTACCCGCACTACATCTGGCATGTGCCGTCGCAGGCTCTGCGCCGATTTGACCGCTTCTCTAAGATACGGCTCCCCGGCTGCTATCCAGAATGCCGCGCTATTCATCCCATCACCGCCAGGCTCTTCTCTCCCTCTTTGGGCTTATACCTCTCAATACTCAGCCCCACCAAGGCGTCCGGTTCGCCTACGCGCTCGGGGTCATAGGTATAGAACAGCACGTACCCCTCGGGCGTCAGCACGCGGTTCAGCCTAGTCAGTAGCCCCTTCTCCCGCACTTCCTGAGCGGCCTTCTTGTCTAGCCCGTCGCTGATGATCTTGTCGCCGTCCCAGTGCATCTCTCAGACCCTCAATACTCTGGACTTTGGAAACACGTGCTCTATAGGTCCCCTGCCCCTCTGAACGTAGATGTGGCGCCTCAAATCAGGAGAGACCTTCCCTATGGGATTGAATACGCTAATCGCCCCGCACCTCTGACAGGTCAGCCTAACGTACTCCTTGACCCAGGTTGATTCGAGGGTCATCTTGCCGCCGCCCACTGTATGCAGACAATTGGGGTTTAGGCATCTGCGCAGGCGCTTGTATCGCATTCGTTCTCCCCTTGTGATGCCTCTAGCTCAGCGAACTCGGCTTCTATCGCTACCAGCTCCTTCCAATACCGTACCCACGCGTCTTCGATGTCCCGGGAACGCCGATCTCTAGCTTGCTGGATGCGGGAGAGGTATTCATAGCGTTGGCACCAGAATTCCGCGGGGCCTACCTTTGGCAGTTGATCCTCCTGAGCGTCCATCTCGGCCAAACGCTTCCCTGTCGCCTTGTGTTCTAGATGTGGTACGATCAGTAGGCTATAGATGAACAGCGCGCCAAGTATGCAGATCAGGACTACCCAAGCAATGCTCACGAGGCTGTTTAGTAGTATCATGGTGACTATGCTCCCCCTTCCGCGATTATGTGATTCAGCAGTGCTCGTTTCTTCTGCAATAACCAGTACGGTATTTCAACTGACCAGCAGCCTTCGTGATAGATGGCATGGTGCCCCACATTTTCTGCCCGTTGTACGTCGGCTGTTTGAATCCGAATGGAGGCATGGGGCCACTTCCCGTGCGTACAACAACACGCAATCGTTCTGATTCCCCTGGCGTTCAGTTCATGTATCGTACAAGCAAGACAAGGATCAACCTTGGCAATCTTTATGTCCTGTCTATCTTCATCCCACAATATGACGGGCGTAGGCTTGGCGCCATGCTCACACACCTTTCGCGGTAGCCTCCCGGATAAGGTCATTCACCACATCGTCGGCTTCGTCTATCACTACTGAAGCGTCTGTGTTTGGCTTACTGATCCGGCCATTTGTGATCTGGTCATAGACCTCAGAAACGCTTGTCATCATCCGGCGGTAGTCATAGAGTTCCCGCTTGACCTGCTCCAGATTCCATTCCCCGTTAGGCATGACGATAGGCTGCCAGAACTCCTCGAATACCCCTTGCACTTCTGCATCGGTTGTCATCTCGTGTCCCTAGCCTCCCTCTCCGCGATTACGTGATTCAGTAGTGCTCGTTTCTTCTCTGCCTGAGTGATTGGAGGGTGTCCGTTCTCTAGCTCGAATGCCTTGCTTGCCTCCTCGATGATCTCTCCCATTCGCGTCTCTTCCTCATGCAGCCTATCGAAGAGGTTCCGTTGTCGAAAGTACGCATCTATGAGATAGGCACCTATCACAGTCGCTCCTCCACTAACTGAACTAACCTTCTCGCCGTCTTCTCCCATGCAAACTGCTTAACGTGACTGTAAGCATTCTGCGCCAGCCGATCTCTCAATGCCTGATCCTTGACCAAACGAATCAACGCCTCCGTCATAGCGTCCACGTCTTTAGGTGGCACCAGCAGTGCCGTTTCCCCATCAAAGGCGAAATCCTTTACCCCTCCGATGTCCGTACAGACTACCGGGGTCTTGCAGGCCATCGCCTCGAGGACGGGGTTGTTCCATCCCGCCCATAGTTGCCCGTCGGCGAAGATCGTAGCCTCCGAATACCATTGCCCCATCTGCACCTGACTCAAACCCTCTCCCCAGTAGGTGCGGGCAATGGCCGTGTGATTCATCCGGTGAATCATCTGGCTAATCGCCTTCCTGGTAGTGTCGGTGCCTTTGCGCTTTCGCGGGTCCCCCGAGTAGTAGACCCTTAACCCCTTGGCCTTGGGGTATGGGCGGAAGTGCTGCCGGTTGATGCCCCCTAACAGCGTTTCGGCATCGTTTCTGTATCGGTCTCGGAGGTGCTGCCCTATCCACGTCGAGCAAGCCAGCACCAAGAACTCCGGATCGTCGAAGACGCTTCTGATCACCCTTATCCCTGGGTCCGGGCTGCCTCCCTTAATGTGCTGCTCGATGTCGTCCAGCCTGGTCTCTCCCCACCCCAGGACGTAGAAGGCGCGGACCTTCGCGTCTGTCTTCCTCACTAAGCGTAGTTCGTCCGGCTTGGAGTTGTTGAACAGAGCCAGGTCGTAAGTTCCCCTAATCGCCGACCATAGCTTTACGGGCGTAAAGAGCGGGATCCACTTGGGCGGCTGCCCGTTCTTCGTGTAGACCGTCACATCATGCCCTAAGACTTTCAGGGCGTTGGAAAGTTCGACTATCCGACGAGTGCTCCCGAAGGTCTTGGTTACCGTTTGCTCAGTGAAGGCGATTCTCATTTGACTCCTGTCATATAACTTCGACGCGGAACGGCGGCCGAACGTCACTGCTAAAGTGCGCAGCTGCCTCAAGAGCGATGTCGAGCCGCTGGAAGGGGTTCAGCTGGGTTCCCTTGGTTGCGTAGAGTGCCCCCAGTGCTACCTCAGCACCGCATCCACAGGCGTCCATGCCGTCTAGGGTCTCATTGACCTGATAGTCGCTGCCTATAAAGTACAGGTGGCCGCAGTAGCCCACTAGGAATGTCCCGCCCGTCTCCTCGTTGTTCTCCCGTCTGGCATAGCCAAAGGTCTTGAATAGCTGGCGCACCTTCTCGATAAACACGCATACCATGAACTCGTGTGCCGAGTCGCTTTCCTTGAGGTCATCGGCGCGGAGGTGGTGCTGTAGAATCTGACCCATCCTCCAAGACGACGTATAGCCGATCACGAACGGATCCTTCCGGAAGAGCTTGGGCACCGTGCTTACCTGTGTCATGGATCCATTACCCGAAGCGGAGTCCCCTCCGATGTAGACCTTGCCTTTGTCTGTTAGCCCTACTATGCAGGTCATCGGTTCGCCCCCTGTAGTATCACGACATGGTTCTCCATGCGATCATCAAAAATGCCGCTGTTTCCAGGAACCTCCACGTAGTACCGGTTTCCTATCTTTACCGCCTTCCGGGCTTTTCCCTTGCTGTCTCGTATTACAACCGTTTCCATGCTCCCTCCTCTAACCTTGCGCCGCGAGTTCCTTTACAGCATCGACTTCCTTGGCCTTGAGGGCCGCTAGGCAGATGGCGTGAGGCGCGGTATCAGCCTTGGCCTTGACCTTGCCAATCTTAATGCCGTTGATTTCCGCTTCCCACCAGTTGCCCGGATCGTCAGGGTTAGACGGGTCTGGGCCCTGCCCCATCAGTATTAGCATGTTGTCGCCCACATCCCAGTTGCATAGCTTCTCCACCACTTCCCATGCGGCGGCCATGTTGGTGGAGTATTCCTTATATGGGCCATAGCGCCATTCGCCACACTGAGTACACCGCGATCTATCCCCACAGTAGCGCATCTCTGAATCGCAATAGGGGCATGGCGTCTCAGTATTCCACTCAACATCGAGGCCCATCACCTTCTCGGCTACCAACGCGTCAAGCTCCGTACCCATTGCTCCCTTCCTCTATCCTTGCGCCGCGAGTTCCTTCACGACATCAACACCCATAGCGGCTAACCCGCACATACAGATCGCCTCTGCAACAGGTCCGCTCTCGGTCAAGGGGGCTGAATAAGGACCCCAACATTCAACTGTTGCCTCACCCGGCTTTGTGATCTGAATCCGAAAGGTGAGTAGTAGTTCAGCCGTGAGGTGGTCAATAATCGGCCATGCTGACGTTGGATCGGAACTCCGGTGCGGCATCTCGGGGCAAATGCAGAACGAGAGCATACGCCCCTTCTCATCGAAGTGGGGGCAGTCGTAATAACTTGGGTCTCTCCCGAAGATGTGCTTCTCTACTAAGGCGTCAAGCTCCCTACTCATCGCTCCCTCCTCAGTTCCACCATACCTGAACGATCTCCCACCAAAACACGTTCCTCGGTCCATTGTCAGTCCTGCCGACGAACACCCACTCCCTGGGCTGGGGCATAGGAGGCTCCATCGAAACGTGAGCCCACGTGGCCCCCGCGATGGCTCTCTTGATCCAGGCTACTCCCGCGTTCATCGTCCGAGAATCCGCTGCCACAATGATCTCTCCGTCCCCTCAGGAGCCGTGAACAGTTCTGCGAGCTCCGGATCGACTCTCTTGCCGCCCTCCTGTATAGCCCTGTTCACGTCTTCCTCAGTGATCGTCACTCCGCCCTCGGAATAGATCACCTCTCCGGTCTCACGCTTGATCACCCTCCAACTCTTGCGGGCCACCGCGTCCGCTGCCCTATCCCACAAGTACAGTTCTCTCCCAAGCGGGTGCTTGACGGGGTCATAGATGTATTTGATGATTGGCTCCTCAGGGAAGGCTTCGATAGCCAGCCTCACCCGAGGCATCTCTAGGGCGCGTTGCCGCTGCACCTTGCGCCAGCGGTCCACGTCCTCCACGTCAGTGCCTTCTACGTCTTCCTCGATCGCAGTCCATTCCTCCGGCACTACGCCCTTCTCCACCAGAAGGGAGATCGCCTGTTCCCTGGTTAGAAGCGGCTGGCCCTGTAACAGACCGGTCTCATACGCCTGAGTTACCCACCCCACGACCCTTTCAGTGAGCTCCGCGTCCAGGATTTCTCCCCCGATGTCCCTCTGCTCGAACTCGAAATGCAGGGTCTCAGGTAGTTCTTCCTGTAGCGCTTCCTGGTATCCGGTAGTGAAGTCCATCTCTCCCTTGGCGGTGGCCTTCCTGTGTTGAATCTCCGTCTCCGTGCCCCGCCCCAGGGATCCATACTGTACCGGCCAGAACTCCGAGGGGTCGTATCCAAAGGCAAGGGCATACCCGTACATCAAGAGGTTGGTAAACTTCTCTAGGTCGAACCCTTCGGGCAGCTGAGAAAGGGCGACTAGTTTAGCGTCCATCGATTCTCCACCTGCCGCCTCAGAAGCGAGTACAGCCACGCCCCCGTACCAATCGCGTTGCTTTGCGGTCAGCTTGTCTTCCCTGGCCTCCATAGCCTCTTCCCACGTGCTCTCAGCGATGTTCTGGAGGAGCAGCAGCCCTTTAGGAGCGCGAGCGCCTAGTTTCTCCTGGTCGTGTTCATAGATGGCGATCATGATCTTCGCCAGATCGAGGCACCTACTGACGGCGCACAACCCCAAACCGAACAGGGCTTCTTCGTCCGACGGCATCGGCGTTACGCGGAAGAAGTCACCGGGCGCCCAATTGAACTCTCCGCCCTGTCTTGCCCTGTATGTGAGGGGTTCCTCCCAGTTGCCGGTCAGACGGCACCGGGCCGAATCCACGTTGTAGAGGGCCCTCAATGGTCCATCCTTGCCGTCGCGGCCGGTTTCCCCGATGAACCCCAGGTCCGCGTTGTAGAAGCCTTTAGCCCCTCTCCCGAGGTAGTACCTCCACCCCGCGCCGTGCTCTGCGGAGTGCATCACATTCGTGAAGCGAATGACCTGGTTGCGCCCGCCGACGATAGACCAACCCCTGTTCTTGTCGATCGAGATGACTGAGTTCATCACTCCCAAGAGGTGGGGTTCCCTGCGAATGAAACCGCGCAGCCATTGATCCCTAGCCATAGAGTTAGCCTGGTATGGTTTCTCCTCCATGTCGGCGCGCTGTACCCATCCGAACACCGAGCCAAATACCTGTTTGGGATCCAGGAACCGAGGCTGTTTTGAATAGATCTTGTCGGGGATTGCCCGCTCTACTTTACTTGCCATAGTTGACCCTCTCAGTCGCTCCCTTTACGCGTGTAAATAGGTTCATAGTTGCATCTCTACTTGCTCGGGCTGCATCACGAATAGCGGGGGCTGCGTGTTCCTCACCCGCTCCCTAGCCCGCTCTGCCACGTCGGGGTCTATCTCGAAGGCTAGGTAGTGACGGCCCAGCATCTTGCAGACAGCGGGGACAACGCCGTGCCCAGTGAACGGGTCAACCACAACTGCATCAATCTTCGTGAACGCATCTACCCACCGCTCAATAACCGCAGGGTTCTTATTCCATTTGAAGCCATTTGCTGGCTTCCTGCCGTCAATGAATGTGTCTGGTATGCGCTTTATCGGGAACCCCTTGCCCTTGCGAAACCAAAGGCACGATGTCGTCCACGTGAATAGATTGTACCCAATCAACTTATTCGCTTTCGCTGGCACCGTATAATTGAGCTGCCATGTCAACGACTCACCCATGGCACGCTGTACATCAAACGGCACAGGCCCACCGTACCATGCCAAGCACGCCCTATCATCCTTGAGCACCCTCGCCGCCGTCTCTGCCAGCCACCGATAGTCCTCAATCCTGTCATACACGGGGTCAGTAAAGATCAGGTCCACGCTCTCATCTGGTATCGCCGGGGCAAGCTCCTTAGCGTCACCCGTGATGATGGTGCAGCAATCGTATGGCCCTATCGAGCGACCACAGCCTGTCATCCCGCCGCTCCCCTGGCCCAGACATAAGGACTCCGGGTCAATACGTTGTGCCCTCCACTACTGGCATCCATAATGTCATCGTGGCCGAACTGCGGCTGGTTGTGCATATGCGTCAGCCAGGCCTCATTCCAAGGGCCCGCCAGTAGTTTGACGTTGCCGGCAAACGCTTGGCTGCTCAATGGCTTGGCACGAACCACTTTGTCTCCCTGCGGCCGTATGGGTGCGGCATCATACCCGGCCAGCATCTTCATAATGCGGGCGCTGTCGCGTTTGCCCGAGGCCCCGGGTTCCTGTTCCCAGCGGACCATGTAACGCGCCCCCGTCTCCTGTGCCCTTTGAAAGTCCTGAGATGCTGTATTCACCAGAAGCCGATCCACCTCTGCGGGGCCGTCCGTGACTTCGATACAGTCCTCAACGATGTATAGCCCCTCTGTCTGTCTCTGCAAGACGCCAGCGGTCCGGTCGGGATCGGCCTTCTTCATTTCTTTCTTCGTGGCCGCCAAGTCCCAGAACCTGCACATCTTGCCGCCTCGAGGAGCAGCTGGGATGATCTCGAACCACCCCCTGTTGAATAACAGCCCAGCCTCCGGCCTGATCTTCCAGTTGCCCTCCAAAAGCCGCTCCCTGTCAATCGTAGGGAGGGCCATCAGGTTTGCGAGGTAGCCGGGGTCTCTCTCCAGCAGAATCTTATTGTCACGAACGCTCGCCGGAATGAAGGTGACCGATTTGGGCTGTATGCCTTCCACTGCGCGGAACCGTTCTGCCAACTCCTCCCGCGTGTCTCCCCAAACCAGCTCATCGCCGCTTCTCACAAACCACCTAGTATGCCCTGCCCTATCCTGTCTCGCGTACCCGCTGTCTTGGTCGATCCACCACGACAAGAAACCCGCGAGCCAGGAGTCCGGGTCTGGGTTGCAGGTTGCGCGCACGTATGGCTTGACCCCGCACATGCTCCGGTTCCTCGATAGCATGAAGAAGAACTGCCCAGCGGAGAATTGCTCAGCCTGGTCGAAGCCAATCAAGGGGATCTGTGCTCCCTGATGTCTGTACTTGTCATTCTCATATTGCATGTATGCGAATCTCACTCGGGCACCCGATGGGAAGCGCCATTCTAACCTCATCGCTCTCTGCTGGGCACCTAAGAGCGTATACAGTCTGGCGCTCTCGTCCCACATGCCGCCTTCCTGCATGATCTGCGGGTAGGTCTGGCGGAAGATGACCGCGCCGAAATCCGGGTTGTCGATGTGGAATATGGGCTCCAGCAGCAGGGCGTAGGTCTTGCCGCCGCCCGCCGCGCCCCCGTAGAACGTGATGTCGGCACTCGACCTTAGAAAGGCCATCTGTGGGCCTGGCTGCGACTTGATCATCGTGTCGTCCATAGCGCTCATTCATCCCCGTCCCTGCCATCTCCTTCCTTTTCGGGGAGGAAGAAGTGCACCTTTGCGCCGCCTGATGTGACATCCGTTGTGGTCTGAGGTTCGCCCAAGGCCAGTCTCTCCAGGGCAACGCCCACTGATGCCAGACGGGCCATCTGGTATGGGGTCAAGTTTGGCTCTGCTGTATGAATCTCCTCGCCGTCTTTGCTCTCCACCCCTTCATTGATGCCGCTGAAAACACTCAGCGCCTCTTGCGCCTTGCGCCTGAGCATTTTCCCGAGTTCGGCGGTTTCCTTGCGGGCCTCGATTCGCTGCCGCTCCAATTCAAGACGCATCTTCTCATCAACGTGCAGGTCATACGCTTCCGCCCTTTTCTTCCAATTGTATTGCTCAAACCAACGTCTCCAAGTCCCGCAAACATTGGCCTTTTCTTGACCCTTAGCTATCCTATAGGCTCCCAACAAATTGCGGTCTCCCGGCAGCAGGTCCCGGTAGACCTGAAACGCCGCCCATGCCGCGTTGGTCTCCTCCTTCTGCCTCTCCCACAACGCCAGTTGTGCTTCAAACACCATGCTGGTTCCTAGTTTGCCCTGCCATGCCGTGCCTTACCGCGCCCCGCCCCGCCCAACCCAGCCGGGCCAAGCCACGAATCTTATGATCGCCAGACTGGAACCCTGCCTCGCCTCGCCCCGCCGCGCCTGGGCGGGCCTCGCCGTGGGCGATGATTCCTACTCCCTGCCTTGCCATGCCCGGCCGCGCCAGGCCGTGCCCGTGCTGGCCGCGCCGTGCCCCGCCGCGCCTAGCCTCGCCACGCCTAGACTAGCTCAACCGATTCAACTCGGAATCGCCCGAACCGTGGCCGCCAGTCACCGATGCCAACGACCTCGCCAGCAACTTTGACCCATCGCCCTACGTCCTCTTCGTTGACTAGGTCCGCATCGAAGGCGACGTCAAAGCTGGCTGCCCACTCACGGAAGATAGGACGTGTACGCATGACTGCGTTAGCCTGGACCTTGACCTTTACGCGAAGACGGAAACGCTCATCTGCCCATAGCTTGTCGATGTCCGTCGGGCCCTCATATTCCAGCAGGGCATTGCCCGGGAGAAACATCGCGGCTTCAGCTTGCTTGCCCATCTTCTCCTTGCGCGCCGCCCCACCCTTGCCGGATAGTGCCGCCTCCAGGTTCTCTGCCGGGATACACGGTCTGCCCTCATCAAGGTATAGACCGCCGTGCCATTCTAGGCGGGCTAGTTCCTCGTGGTCCGCGTCCACCTTCTTCCGCTTGGATGAAACCTCCTTCATCTTGCGACTGATTGAATCTAGCGGATCCGCTAGCCTTCCGTTGTGCATAACCAGGGGTGACTCTCCGATAATCCGAAACCGCAACTTCTTCATCTGTCTGCTCCCTTTCTATCTCTGGACGTAGCTTCTCACAGTCAGATGCGGCAATCTCGCGCCTAGTCATACGTTGCCGCCGAATCGCATCCGTGAGCATGTCATGGCATCGAGTACAAACTGTGATCCCATCCTCTAGGCTTTCGTGTCCGTAGTGTCTATACGTCCTATGGTGGACTTGTAGATCATCCGCGCAAGGGACTCCCGTTAGCTCGGTGATTCCGAATACTCTTGATAGTTGGCATTTGTGTTCATCTCGCTCCAAGATTTCCCGCCGCCAATTTGGATTTGCCACTACGCGCTCCCTCACCGACAGAACCTGTGTTTCCCTATCTGCTGGCAATCCCCTCTTAGCCACTTAGGCAGCCCTTGGGGCCAGAATGCGGGGTTGTCGAAGTTCATCATCCCCTCTAGTCCGGGAGGGGCCTCACTGCCCCCGTAGACTCTCAGGACCATACGATATGTCCGCCACCATTCCTCTTTGCCGATCCCCAGACATCCCGGCGTCAACTCTTCCCTGGCCGCGCATTTAAGGACTTTCATCCTCACGTCCAGATTCACCCAGACCGCGAACTGCCCCGGTTGGTACAGAACCTCTTCCGCGCTCATCCCTGAGACGTTCATCCGGTTGACTACGACCCGGGCGACCATCTCCTGGCCTAGAAGGGGTTCACCCCCCGCCTCCATGAGGACCGTGAGGACGATCAGGGCGATGTAGTACCCTACCAAGGTCCCGTGTTCTCGCAGCACTGGCAGCCGAACAGAGCCGTATCCTCACGAGGTTGATGTTTCCGGTACCATTCAACGGCCTTGCGCCATTCATTCACAGAAACGTCGGCCAGCGTGACTTCCGAGATCTTGAGCCAGCGCGGCAGCGTTCTGTATAGGACTGCAGCCATCGCCCTCACTTTCCATTCCTGCGCGGTCTCCCAGTCGCCCTCCATCGCCACCGCGCCCACAACCCTCAGGGCCAGCATGCGCTTTGCGATCTCACATAGCATCCATCCCACTAGCGCATGTATTGCGATCACCAGTAGCGCCACCACACTCAGACTTCCCATCACCGCTCCCTCCTTCATAAAAAAAGCGACAAGCTACCGGAGTATCCGGGCTTGTCGCTAGTTATCTTGTCTAGATCGACAATCAGGTTAAATGATTATTCCGAATCTTCTGTGGGTTCCTCTACTTCATCCATCTCCTCCTCTGTCATGGCCTCCGCCGTCAAGAGTTCGGCGAGCTCGGACCCGACGCGCTTCCGCGCTTCATCGACCGCTTTTTGTATGTCTCGCCCGTTCAACGAAATCAATAACTTCGCCCCCAGGTTTGTGGCTGGAGTTTAGAGAGCCCTGCACAAACCACGTTGGCCCCTTCTCGCCCTTGCTTGCCTTCGTTACCTCCAGCGCTACGTGAAAGTACACGCGACCTCCCTCGATAAGGCGCTTCCTTGCGAAAGGCCACCATTGATTGAACTCCTCCAGAAACGCAAGCTCCATGTCCTGAAGGCAGCCTTCCATCTGTACCTCTCATTATAGCACAAACGAACCCCTTTAGTCAATGCAGGATTGTTACTTCGACTCCGCTTGTGCATAGTTCAGCATCCTATCACAATTTATACCAGAATGCAAGCCTGTCAAGTTGAATAATACGCCCTTTCTTCTGTGCGGGTTACCTTATCCGGAGGCCAGGCGATTCCGAATTCCCTGACCCACGACATGTCGTAGTCGTATAGCTCTACCATCTTCTCGAGTAGTTCGATCCGCATCCAGGTTTTCTGGCCGTCGTTGTGGTGCGGGAGGCACATGCAGCACATATTCTCCGCGCGCCAGAGCTTCGGACTCCACCTCTTGCCCCTAGACCTGGGGACGATGTGGTGTGGCTTATACATCGCTGGCGTAGAACAGAGGATACATCGTTCCTCGTCGCGTTCTATGACCTGTGCGTTTAGATCCGAGATCCATTTACGCATCGTCAGTCTTCTCAAATATGAAGGCTAGACGTTTCATCACCTTGGTCCCGGCCCCTACTTGGTCTACCCACACAGTTGCCAGTAAGCGAAGGCCATGCTCGGCCTTCATGTTCAACCAATCCTCTAACGGCCCTTCTGCCCACTTACCCGTTGTGAACTCAACATGGTACCTCATTCCTTCCCCTCCACCGTTATTCCCAATTCGGAACCAGGTGCTTGCATTCCCTGCGGATCGCGTAGTACGCATCCTTGTCAATTAGGATGATTGTGACGTCAGGATGATACTTCGCCATTCGTTTCAGTTTCGTGCTGCTCTTAGGATCCATCCAGCCCTTGACCTCGTGGTACTCCACGGAGCCATCCAGATTAGTCACTTTGAAGTCTGGCGTGTATGAGCGTGTTCCCCTTTTGATTGCGTCAAACTCAAAGGTCTCTGGTTCGTATTCCCATCCCTGGATCTCGCCAAGGCTGGCTAGCCAGTTCAAATACCTGCAGTAATTTGCCTCCCAGGAAGAGCGCACAAAGATGCCTAGATCAGAGCGAATGCCTCCGCTAGACAGCCTCATCCGACCCGCCCCTCAAAGAAGGTGCGCAGCTGGCCTATGTCTTCCTTCTCTTGCTTGCGCGTTTCTGCAAGGGCGTCCAGATCCATCAGACCATCGACCTCCTGCTCAATCATCGCGCTCAATACATCTGGGGGCAGGGCATCAAGCTCGACGCAGTTGTTTCCGTGAAGGGCGATGAAATTGTCTGCCCGCGAATCGCTCAGTTTCGCCGGGTTTGGCGGCAAATCATACCGCTCAATATCTTCGGCGGTGATCGCTATCTTAAAGATCGTCGGCCAGCAACCGAAGAAGCCAAGCCGTTCCTCGAGGGAGCGCACCATGTCTTCGCCCGATGGGTCGAAGTCGCCGAAGTAGAGGATTGTCGTATCCGCGCCGCCTTCGGCGCGTTCTGTTTCGTAGCGTTGGCTCGCGGAGCATATAGACGACCAGCTATCGTAGCCCCGCCCCACATTGAGCGTCACACCATAGGGCCTCAATGCCCTCTCGAAGATCCCTGAGAGCGCGTCCTTTTCAAGCCAGACCTCAATATAGTCTGCCTGATTGGCCCACACGTCTCTCCGATAGCCCTTGATGACTGCCCGACCAAAAGCAGCCAGGTCGCCCCACATGCCGACCTCCCTTGGAATCCGCAGGCGATCCTCTATCCACTCCCAGGGTATCATCCCTTCCTGTCTAGCCCGCACCAAGGTCCGAGACAGGGACTTGTACCGGTTCTGTCTGTTCTCAATGACCTGCGCTGCCACCAAGCGGTAGAAGACTTGGCGCAAGGTCATTGGATGATGAGACGCCAGCACCCGATGCGCTTCCTCAATCAGTACCTTGGTATTCTCTCTCATCTCACCATCCCCGTCACGACCTCCCTAGCGGCACCATGCCTATCATCCTCTTGCGTAGGCGTTTGTTCTCTCGACGAAGCAAGTCTACCTCTTCTTGTATCTTGTCATAGTCAAACTGGACAAACGCATCTCTTGCCTCGATTAGTTCGTCTTGGCAGATTGTAAGCTGGCGGCGGAGTTCGGCGTTCTCCTTCTTCAGCGGATCGCCGCAGCCCATCTCGTCTAACTCAGCCTGAAACTTCCCGGCCCTGACTGCGAGATCCTTGATTGCATCCAGCCCGTCCATCATCCCCTCCTATTCGCTGTCAACTTCCCGCCAGCATTTGTAGTAAGACCGCTGCCATACTAGCCACTGCCAACAGCCGCAGTGCCCAGAGTACCCGGTTGTTATCCCGTTCATCTCCGGTAGTCGCGCAGGAAATCATATCGAGTATACAAGCAATGCAACATAGTCCTACGAAGAACGCTATCATGATTTCTGTTCACTCTCTGTTGGCCTACCTCTGAGCCGTGCTATCACGTCCTCTGGTCGTTCGCCGCTCTCATCCCACGGAAGCACGCCCCTAGCTAGCTTGTAGCCCTGTTCGCTCTCTTGGGGTTGTTCGGGGCGCCGTGAACACTGTACGGTATCCGGGGCCTGTTCGCCCTTGGGTGGATACTCTACGACAAAGACATCGACATGGCCATCGCTGCGGATATTCTCGAACTCTTCCACACTCGATGCCTGAATGAATACAACATGGCCGCTCACTACCTTGGCGTCTCCTGGCAAGAAAAACACAGGCGTTCCATGAACATTGAACCTTGTTTTTGCCATTCCGTGCCACACCACCTTCGGGGCAGCGGAGAGGGCAGCCCTTAGTGTCTCTCCGAGCCAACTGTCTCCACGTCCACGCCGCTCTAGCACATCGGTTATCGCTGTAGCCATCACCGCCACCTGCGCCACCTGCGCCTGTAGACCCTCTATCTCTATGGCGTACATATCACGAACCGCTACCAAGCTCGCTACATCCTCCTCGTGCTGGACGGCGATGGTCTCACAGATGTAGTCTAGTTCAAGCTCCCTAACACTCCACTCATTGCTACCCAAATCTAGGGCGCGTTCCTCAAAGTGACTCCGTATCTGTTGCTTATCCATCCTCTCTCCTCTCGGGGCCGGGTGGTGATCCCCAACCGGACTCAGATAGACCTCCTAGTTAGAGTGTCCCGGCCCCGTTTGCATCTCGCGGATGTGCTCCAGGACGTCGCTCACAAGTACCGCAGGAAACATCATCTCGAAGCCGGGCGGCGTATGCTTCTGTGCTTCGTCCATGAGAGATTGCAGCCACTCCACCAGCCGGTCCATCTCAGGGCGACCAGCAGTGGCGTTGAGCACGTCTTCGGCCTCCTGTAGGCACTGCTTCCATTCATCGTCACTTGGCGGGCTTGTCTCTTCACCGCCCTTGCTCACCCCGTGATGCAAGTGCATGAGCCAGTTAAGCGCCTTCCTCAGCCGCTCCTCATTGCTCATGGCTTCCTCCTCACTCTCAGCAGCGCGCCGATGAACTGGACGAGCTGGCCGAACGGCGTGATGATAGCGATTAGGATGTCCTGAAGCCTTCTCATCAGAATAGCTCCTGTTGCCCTTGACGCTTCATGAATTCATGCCATAGGACCGACATCTGCTCCACGTGCTGGACTTCCCAGCCGTCCTCTCCCTTGCGGCCAAAGTAGTCGATGAACCGGCTGGCGTCCGCCTTGCTCAACTCGCTTACCCGGCTATCACCAAAGATACTCTCTACGATAGGGTTATCGTCCCAGTGGCAGTCAAGCGTAGCATCTCGGGTGAGGTGCATTATCAAGCCCATCTGAGCCGACGTTGCATCTCCCGAGAGGTCTGCCCTGATAGCTTTGATTTCGGTGATGATCTCTGCGGTCATACGTCCCTATCGGAGCCTCCTGACCTGCCAGATCAGATATGCAAGCGCCAGAACTATCAGCACAACCCCCAAGACCGTATCAGCCGGCAATACACTTCTATAGCAATCAACGCATATCGGAGTCATTCATCCTTACCCCCGTGATGCGGGGTAACCCTCTTTGGTCCACCCACTTCACGTATTTCTGGCACGCCATCACTACTACAGTTTCCACGCGTAAACCCAACCTCTCGGCGATCTGCTGAATCTTCTCCGCCACTACGCCCGTCAGGATGATCTCCAGCTCAATCAAGGCGTCCTCCGGCTTGCTGCATCTCGCGGATGTGGTGGAGCACTACCGTAAATGCCGACTCCCAGCCCCGGTCTCCCGGTGTGTTGGCCGGCGTCATCCTCTTCTCCTCCAGCCACTCCACCAGCCGGTCCAACTGCGGGCCGTCGGCGGTCTCGGTGATGGTCGTTTCAAGCTTGCCCATCATCTCCTCGACTTCCTCTGGCTCATACTGGTCGTAGGATACGTCCCGCAGCATAATGAACGCTTCCTTCGCTACTGTCCTCAGCCGCTCCTCATTGCTCATGGCTTCTCTCCGTAGCCGAACTTGGTGCGGATGCGGTCTAAGATTGTCCCGTAGGCACCCGAATAATCCGTTACAGAGCCGTCGTCGTTCACCGTGTAGTATTTCTGTTCACTCTCTATCCACTTCCTTAGTTGGTCCATCTCCGTGTCACCAGCGGTAGCATCGAGGGCAGCCGCCATCTTGCGCGTGAGCTTGTTGCGCTTGGCTATAGCGTCAGTGTGCAGTGACTCGTACTTCTTATCTTCCGTCTTCTCTGCACAGGCTGAATAGTACCCCATGTCATAGGACAGGTCTCTAAGCTGCTCGTACAGACTCAGTGCCTTTCGTAGTGTTTCCTCATTCCTCATCGGTAGTCTCCTCTGTCAGAAATCCCCTGATTAGTGCCATAATGAATTGCAGACACAGACCTATGGAGATGAATGCAGCGATGATGATGTCTTTAGGCGTCAGGCGGGTAGTCATTCCACCCACTCCCATAGCCGCTTCCAGAGCAACCGCAGTTCCTTGGCTAGTAGCCAATTAGGCGCCCGCAGGGCTAGGAACCTCCTCAGGCGATACAGCGATCTCATCTTCTTCCTCAGGTTCGTAGTTCAGGTCTTCCATCACTTCCGGCGGCATGTCCAATGCGTCTTCCATCTGAATCCCGGGGATCCCGTCCCCGTTGTAGATGTCCGTGATTCTGATCTGCGGCGCGCAGGGTAGTTTCACCCGGCCCGCCTTGGCCTTCTTCAGCCACGTCGGCTCCAGTTCCACCCAGGGCGTCCATACATCCGTTGGCCTGCCGCCGATGTTCATCTTCTCAGGTCCGCGCATGGTCATCACATAGGACGCGTGGAGGATCGTCGGCCTTCCCAAATACTGCTCAATGAGATCCCTCGCCCACCTGAGCTGCGAGTAGAGGGGGCGCAGGGCCGATTGATGCACGACCATCTGATAGTAGCCCTGGCGCTCCAGTCCCTCGATTCCGAACTTGAGGAATCCGGTCGGTTTGCAGGATCGCTTTTTGAACTGCGGGCATTCCTCTTTGAGGCATACAAACGTGTTGCCCGCCTCCCCGCCATACCGCTCCGCGGTGCCATACTCTCGCTTCCAGACCTCGGTCATACGGTCCGTGATCGCGTCCCACCGCGCCACACGGTCGAAGATTAGCGTCTGGACATTCCACTTCCCGCCCTCTTTCTCCATCCACTTCCTGAACCACACCGCGGCACCATCCCCCGAGCAGCGGAGCTTGCCACTTCCGGCGAATTGCATGAGAAAATGGGGCAATGCTTTGTCCAACTCCAGCAGAAAATGGATAGGTAGCACGGTCGGCTTTTCGCCGTCCTTGATCCAGCCCTCGGCCTTCAGGTGCTCTTCAACCTCGGGGGGCACGATGAAGTATGACGTCGCCACTGGCTTTGTTTTCGGTTTACCGTCCTGGCCAGTGACCTGCGTCTGGTATCCCCTCCTGATGTGGCCCAGCCGTTGAAGCTGTTCCACCTCTTCCATCCCCTCTATAGGCATCGCTCCCTCCTCAATGGCACATACCCGTAGCGGTCCTCAATGTCCGCGAGGACCGCCTTGCAGACTTCTATCTTCTCGCTGACGATCTCGGCAGCCATTGCCTTCCTTTCCTCCAGAAGGGTTGCCTCGTCCCGTTCGTACCCTTCCATCAGTTCGTCTACCGCGTCTGCGATGATCACGCCCTCGGGTTGCGGTTCCGTTGCCAGAACTCTCATTTCCTTGTAGCTCAGTGTTCTTTCCATCGCTCCCTCCTGATTGTTAAAGTAAAGTGAGAGGCGATTCCTTCAAGTGGGGGCGGGCTGGTCTTTCACCCAGCTAATGGCCTTCTCTTCGGACCGATATTGCTCAGGCCACCCTCGGTCTACGGGTGCGTGTCATAAGCGCCACGCCGCCGCCCCCGTTATGCCGCCCCGCCGCCTGAGCCAGCGTTCTCCCAATCGGCCAGCACTGGCGGACCGATGGTCAAACCTACGTCGCGAACGGGGCAGATTATCATGCCGCCGCCTCTATTCCTACTCTTCTGCCCCGCACTCGTGGAACTCTGCGGGAGCAAAGCCCTCTTCTAGCAGACGGCCGAGTTCCCACAGCGTCGTGAAGGTATCCGACTGCTCCTCCCTTTCGCACTTTGGGCAGATCCCGTGTAGCGTCAGGTAGAATTCCTTGGGATTATCGACGTAGCCGTTCAGTCTGAGTCCGCCGTATTCTATCTTAGCGGTATCAAAGTACGGGGACGCCTCTATTCTGTCAGCAGGCTCCCCATACCAAGCCTCAAACTTGGTGGCGACTACCTTGGCCGTTTCCTCTTGTCTCTTCAAGGCTTCCTCGCTAAGCCTTTCCTCGTCTACACCTACCTGTTCCAAGTGCTCGTGCCACGCAGCTATCGCTTTCTCCTGGATTGTCATCGTGTTACCTCCTCATTAGTTAGGGCGGGTATCATGCCGCCATCAACTCTTCCGCTGCCCTTGCCAATACCTCGATCCGCTCCGGCACCGTACCTATCGACTGCAGATAGGTCTCTAAGAGCTCTAGGGGCGTCATCTCCTCGTAGGGTCTGTCGCCCAACCGCAGGCGGGTAGTTCTTCGTGTATCCTTGATGATAGGGGCTACGTAGTGCGCCCCCGCTAATGCTTGCTGAATCTCCCCTTCTCGGAGCCCGAGCGCCGTCTCTTCGTCGCCCCGAATGATCAGCCGAATGACCGTCTCTTCCAGGTTGTGCTTGCCGATCTCCTCCAGCACCTGCGCTGTAGGGTCTGCCCCCTCTACTGAGACATCGATGGTCAGAAACCTTCGGGCGTTCAGGGGCACGAACTGAATCTGGGTACTGGAGTCGATGTCCACGACTATGAAGCCTTTCTCTTCCGTCTCCTCTCCAAAGTCTACCCGCTCCAGGCTCCCTGAATAGATCACCGGCGGGCTGTCCTTCAACACCTGGTATCGGTGGAGGTGCCCGAGAGCGACGTAGTCGAACTGAGGTAGCGATACGGAGTCCAGCGGTAGTACGACTTCGCTGCCCAGCATTACGCTTCGTTGTGACCCGTAGGACCCGCCGAACACGGCTAGATGTGCCGCCAGGATGGAAACGTGATCAGGATTCAGCTTGGCTGCCTCTTCCTTGATGCACTTCCCTATCACGTCCGCGATCAGTTCATTGATCTCCTCGGGATTCATCCCCTTCACGTCCTCCCGGGTCAGCAGGTGACTGGTCAACGGCCAGGGGATAGTCACCACCTGCGCCGGTCCCGACTTCGTCTCTACGATGTGCGTTCCGGGTTTGTCGGCTATGATCACCCCCGGCACGTCTAGGGTCCGGAAGATCTCCACGGTATGAGCCTTGCCCATAGCCGCGGGGAGGTCGTGGTTGCCCACTACTAGAATCGTAGGCACTCCCCCGTCGGAGAGCCGTTTCACCCTAGATGCGAACTCTCTCTGGACGGTCATCGTGGGGGTCTTGTACTCGAAGGCGTCCCCACAGAACAGAACCAGGTCAACCCCGCAACCCAGGGCGTGGTCGATCACAGTGTCCAGTACCCGCAGAAAGTCCTCGACCCGAGTATTCAGTCCCGTTTTCCCGTTAGGTCTTCCGTAGGTCTCTACGCCCAGTTGTAGGTCGGCAAAGTGTAGGATTCTCATTTTTCGCTCCCCTCGTCCTAGACCTCCCTAAACTCACCATTAGGCACATCGTCGTCTTCTAGCGGCGCCTCTAACAAACATCCTGATCCCTGTGCCGATAACCTCGGGAGAATTATGTCTGCAACAGTAGCTGTCTGACCGCTCTCTAGCATCCATTCAAAGTGCGCCAGAAAGACATGCTCAAATGACAGCAATCCAAAGTCAACCGCCTCAAGTTGGCTCTTCATCCAGTAGTAGAGCGCCCGGTATGCCTGCTTCTCGTTGTCTTCGGTTGGTAGCACTATGCGGACAGTTCTCGGTATCTCATTGACCCTTTTGACGAACCGTAGAACGATCTCGCCAGTCTCAAAGTTCTCTGTGAACTGGCAACCTATCACGTCATACTTAACCAAGAGGTTGCGAATCGCTTCTTGACTCCTGCTCACGGGTACTGTTGTCGTCTTGTATGCAGTACGCTCAACCATTCGCTTTCTCCTATGCTACCTCTATCTGTGATCCCTGCGGGGCTTGTACCTTCGTCACGGTCAGCTGGAGGCGCTGGCCGATTGGCGTCTCCTCCAGCCTACCGGGAGGCCAGGGGGAGAAGGCACCATACGTTTCGCCAGAGACGGGACTGATTAGGTCTACGCCTCCATGTTTGCCGATCTTTGCAGGGCCCTCCCACACCACGCCCTCCTTCATCGCTTCGGCGATAGCGTGGGCGGCCTCTTTCACGCCCGCGTTATTAGGCCCAATACATCGCACGCCCTTCATGATCTCGCACATCTCTTCCTCACTTACCATCCCCCATCCTCCCTAGCTCACCTCTATCTGCGAACCCTGCGGGGTCTTGAATACGTCAATCCTCACAGGGAAGGCGTCCTTCAATTCATCCACATGGGTCACTACCAGGACAATAGAGAAGTCATCAGCCACGGAGGCGATAGCCTCCACCAGCCGCTCCCTACCGCTAGCGTCCTGAGTGCCGAACCCTTCGTCTATGATCAGCGTCCGCAGCTGCGCTCCAGCCCGGCGCGCCAGCAACTTCGAGATGGCGATCCTGATCGCAAAGTTGATTCGGAACGCCTCCCCTCCCGAGAACAGGCCGTAGTCCCTAGGGCCCAGAGAGTCGGCCACCTCGATGTCCAGCGTCTCCCTGATGTCGCCCTTCTGCGTCTCCCGCTGACTCTTTAGCTGCACGTGCATCCCATCGGTCATCCTGCTGAGGAGCTTGTTGGCCTCTTCCTCGATCTCAGGAATGGCAGCCTCGATGATCATGGCCTGGATGCCCCGCTTGCCGAAGGCTACTTTCAATTCCTCGTAGAGCGTCCAGCGGGCGCCCTCTTGATCGCGCTCCGCCTGACGCTCTTTCTTCTGCTTCTCTAGGTAGTCGCAATGATCCAGTCGCTGCTTCGCGGCTCCGACCTGCTGTGCCGCCCGGGATGCCAGAATGTCCAGATCATTCGCCTTTCTGCGCTCTTCGTTCACGTCCCGGGCGATGCGCTCCAGCGCCTCCACTTCTACCGTCAGGGTGACGCGCTTTTCCTGCCCCTCTTCCAGAGCCTCCCTCAATTTCCCGGCGCCCTCCTCCCACTCCGCCAGTCGTTCCTTTTGACTGGCGGCCTCGGCTAGTGCCTGAGTCAGTGCGACTTCCCTTTCCCTTAGTGCTTTCTCCGCCCGGAGTTTGGCCTCTAGTTCTCCCAGGGCGTCACGCGCTTTGCCGCATTCCGTCCCCGCGTCCTTCAGGCGGGCAGCGTTCTCCCGATACAGGTCTGCCTTCTCTTTGCCTTCCGCTTCCATTTCTGCAAGCACTTCGTCTCGGTGCTCTTCGGTCAATGCCGTGCGACAGGTAGGGCATTTCGCCTCCGCCCCGGTCAAGACGCCGATCTCCGATTTGAGTTTGTCCATCTCCCGTTTCAGTTGGGCATTGGCCGTGTTCAGTGCGGTTTGCTCGTTAGATAGCCCTTCTATCTGAACCTGTAGGTTCGCACGTTCCGGATCGAGTTCCGCCAGCGCTTCCAGTTGCCGGCGAATCTCTTCCATCTGCACTTGCTCTTGCCCATCCGTCTCTCCTACGGCCGCGATCCTCTTCTCAAATACGGCCAGTTCATTAGTCCGGGCGCTCAGTTCCTTGCCCAGACCCTCTAGTTGCGCGCGTTTCTGCTCCAGCTCCGCGCCCTTCTCCCGCAGTTCCGCCAACTTCTCCTGAGCCGCTTTCAACTCTTCCGTTAGGCTCTTCGCGTCCGCCTCTGCGGTTTCCAACTCCCTCTCATGCTCAGGGCGCAGAGCTAGTTCTTGTTCCATCTGCGCTATAGCGGCCTCGATTAGCTGCAAGTTCTGATTGGCTTCCCGGCTGCGTTCCTTAGCGCGCTCCTCTAGCGTGTCGTAGAGAGATAGATCCAGGATGTCAGCCAGAACCTTCTTCCTCTCCGCCGGTGCCTTCGTGGTGAATTCGTCTGCCCTGCCCTGTACGAGAAAGGCGGAGTTGATGAATGTCTCATACTCCATGCGCAGCGTTTTAATGATCAGGTCCTGGGTGTCCCTCATAGTGTCACCGGTGAGCGCTCGGTAGTTGGCTCCCTCCCTGATCTGAAATTGCAGGGTGGAGGTTCCCCTTCCTACCTTGTGCCGTTGGCGCAGCACCCTGTACCGGTTGGGGCCCAGGGCGAAATCGAACTGTACCCACATCTCCGTCTCGCCCAGGCGCATCAGGTCATCGTCCCTCTGAGTGCGGGCCTTGCCCCACAGCGCCCAAGTCATGGCATCCAGAATGGCCGACTTTCCATGACCATTCTGACCGGTGAGGCAAGCGAGGTGGATGGCGTCGAAGGAAAGGGATGCGCCCGCGTAACACATAAAGTTACTCATTTCAAGGTGAAGTGGTATCATGATTGCTCCCTTTGTTGTTTAGTCCTGTGCGCCGATCAATGCTAGGGTCAGAGGGATCAATGATAGGTCAACTTGAGTATTTGGCAGACCCTGGTCAGGTCGTCACATATCTGCTTCAAACACTCCCGCGAACTCAGTGGTTTTTCATAATCGGCATTGTCATACCCGCAGCTTGGACAATAGATGCCGACCCAGTGGTCTTCTCGGTTGCTCACATTGCCCATCCGCGCATGGGGTTCGACCCTATAGAAGCTGTACTGCATCTCTATTGGACCGGACGGCCGCTCCTCTTCAGAGTGGCGCATCACGGTGCCTGTCGGTGCCCCACACTCCGGGCACGGTGTCCCTCCGACATCTTCCCAAGGGTGTGTCATTGTATCCTCTCCTCTCTATATGCTGACTGTGCCCCGCTCAGTGGTTACGCCAGTCCCCACACCAAGCCCTGAATCGGGCGGATCGGTACTCGTTATATTCTTGGCGGTCAGAGCCGCGCACTACCCCGTCTGGACCAACAGCGTAGTAACCGTCAAAGTCAGGGCCATCGTGTTGGGGCCACACGGCTAAATGCTCGCCGTTGTCCATTGAGACGAGTTCATGCGCATGTTCACCCGTCCGGTTGTTCCAAGTATGGGCCGTGTATGCACCACCGGAACTTGATTCAATTCTGGCTTGCCTTTGCATGATTCTTCCTCCTCCTCTCTCTGCGGGCATGATTGCCCTGAGCCGTTGCGGGCTCCGCCGTGGCTACGCGAGGAACTCATTACATGCCTCAATCAGCGGATTGACTATCTCGCGTAAGGTTGCTGGAGTCGAGTAGTCAGCATCGTCATACCCACAAGCCGGGCAATAGACGCCGACGAAG